>Ga0209976_10001591_pt1 | contig 13379 bp, 13 predicted proteins | sample SumtaG_FD_182806 | JGI IMG/M metagenome (GOLD analysis project Ga0209976, IMG submission 182806) | Deep subsurface microbial communities from Indian Ocean to uncover new lineages of life (NeLLi) - Sumatra_00157 metaG (SPAdes) (version 2) | ecosystem: Environmental > Aquatic > Marine > Oceanic >...
AATCGGAATTTTATTTTTTTCAATCTGAACTGGAGTATAATAGTTGATTTCTCTAAATATTTCTCTTATATAGCTAGATTCAAATATAGGGATTACTCTAAAATTAAGTTTGCGTCCTTCGATATCAATAATATTATATGTGAATAATTCTCTGTAACGGGTTTTGTTACAACAAAATGTTCCTGAGTTAAAAATACATAAATCTTTTTCACTACTTGAAATTGTATATAAATTCGAAATATGTCTATGACCATTTAATACCAAATCTGCTTTTGCTTCGATAAGCATTTTTAGCATATTTCCAGAATCATCGATGGCGGATCTTTCTTTTCCAGTGTTTGGAATTGGAATCAATTGATGGTGAAAACATACGATTTTAAATTTATTTTCTCTTTCTGGTCGTTCTAAACGTTTTCTGACGGAATTTATCACATTTTGGTGAATAATACCTCCGGGTAAATCTGGTTTTGTACTGTCTACTCCGATTACATAAAGATCTTCATCTTCATACTCATAATGTCGTTTTCCAATCATTTCTTCAAAGAGTAAATACCCTACATTTAGCGCATCATGATTTCCAATTAATACCATAATGTCAGCTCCTAATTCAGGTTCGAACTTTTTAAATTGCTCAAGAGTATATTCATATTCTAATAATGTACCCCCGTGAGTGATATCTCCCAAATGCAGGTACATAGACACATTTTTTATAGCATTAATCTGTTTAACTCCAAGATCAAAAGCCTTCTGATTGAAAGCTTCTCCTGTTGGTGTAATATGAGTGTCAGATATTATAACAATTCTCTTTTTAGAATGTTTCCGATCATTTAACTTGAAAGATTTCTCAGTTATCATATTTATTCTCTATTATTTTTCATTTTAGCAGGATGTCCGATATTTATTGAATTTTCTATTAGCACATCATCTATTTTTGTATAAGAATGAGCGGATAGTTTTGAATTTCGTTCCATATGTGTTCCTGGCATTATTATACACTTTGCACCAATCAAGGCGTTATCCTCAATTATAATCCTCTTTAAAAAGAATTTATCTTGCTCAATTCCGAAGCTTAATAGAGTACTACCCATCCCTAAAATAACATTCTTTCCTATAGATACGAATTCAGAAGAAATCCAACTATTATCAATTATTCCGTATTTTCCTATTTTTACACCAAAAAATCGTAATATAAAACGATTTTTAAGCCAAGGAAATGGATTTGAACCATTTATAAAAAGCGGCCATTTTTTTGCGATATTCCTTAAATTCCAAAAAAAATAATTCTTATCTTTCAAATCTCTATCAAAGACTCCTTCCTTTGGAAGAAAAAGTAACTTAATTATAGTTAGAAATAAAAAAGAAAACAATACCGCACTTAGTTGCAAAACGTGAAGCAGAATGAGTATATTCAATGGTACCAACAAGAAGAAAATTAAATAAAATCCTTTTTTCCAAAGTAAAATAAAATAAACATATTCAAAAATTATACAAGGATAAAAACTTAAGAAAACTATGATTAAATATAGAAAAAGATATTTGTTGCGTATCCCTTCATCAATGGGGGAGGGAGAATCACCCTTTAAACTAGCTGGTTGGAACATTAACCCTCTTTACCTCCTTTAATATACTTTTTATTACCCTCCTTATCTATATCCTTTTTCTCACCCTTAATTCTCTCTGCTTTTTGTACTGATTCTTCTACTGATTGAATTGGAAATGACATATTTACAGGTGTTCCCACATGAATTAGGTTTCCTTCCAAGTGCTGATCTAACCATGTATAGCTGTTTGCGCCAAGTATCGCCCCATCCTCTAATATAGTACCTGGAGAAATTATGGTTTGAGGTCCTACAATGCAAGTTTTTCCTATTTTTACCTTTTTAATTACAATTTTATCTTGATAAATGAGATGTGAAAAAATACAAATATGGAGTGATGTCATGGTAAAATCACCAATCTCTACTAACTGAGGATCAATATATCCTTCATACGCAACTACATTTCTTCCAATGCGAACACCAAGTAATCGGTACACAACTATGTCTGACCATGGTAATGGTAAAGCTCTTGCTAACCAAATAGGGAAATACACAGTCCAAAATCTTCGATGTGTATATTTCCATTCTTTACTTCCTCTTAAAAATATACCCTCTTTTGGAGGGCATAACTTATTTAAAATTTTAAAAATTCCCGCCGAAAACAGAATAATAGAAAAAGCAAATAGAAGAATGTTTCCATATATATTCATTGGAAGTAATAACCATTCCCACCATTCACCTACTAAAACATATGGTAAAAATCCCTTACCTGTTAATAGGAAATATAGATCGTTATAGAACCATATATTGAGTGAAAGTAGAATAAAATATCCAAAAAATAATTGAAGAATTATAACTAGCGTGAATGGTGTTTTAAAAACTCCGGAGGTGGAGATGTAATCAATTTCAAATCGAGAATTATCTTTATTTTGCATTTGAATTAATAAACTCCAGTTATGACTTGTTTATATTATTTTATAATTTCGAACGTAATTAAATCATAATATACAATTTTAGCAAAAACAATTAAAAACTTAATACAGTATGATTTATATATTATTAAATAAAATTATTCATAAAATCAATTTATAATAGTAATAATAATAATAAATAATAAATAATTCACATATCGAGATTTAACTAATAAAGGTGAAATAAAATGAGTATTGACTGGAAAAGAGCTGAGGAAAAGCCCGATAAAAAAATGTCTGTCGAAGGCAGATTCTTACTAGATCTAAGAGCAAAAGTAAATGATTTAGAAAAACAATTAACCGATACAAAAAAAGAATTGACCGAAACTAAAGAAAAACTCGAAAAAACTGAGAACGCTTTAGCTGATACTGAGGATACAGTGCGACAAACTGAAACTGAACTTGCAGAATCAAAAGATATGCTTAAGAAAGCTAAAGCTGATAATCAAGTAGTAATTAGTGAAACAAACGGAGCGATAAATAAATTAAATGAAGAGCTGGAGAACACTAAAAAAGAACTTGAAGAACAGAAATCGAAATCGACGGATCTTGAGAATAATTTATCCCTAAAAGACACAAAAGTTTCAGAAGCTGAAGAAAAAATTTCCTCCTTAACCTCAGAATTAGATGCAAGTAAATCAGTAAATTCAGAATTTGAAGCAAAGATCTCAGAATTCGAGGGGAAATTAAATGAAGCTAATAGTAAAATTGGAGCAAATCAAGAAGAATTGAGCACTCTGAGTACTAAATTAGAAGAAGCAAATTCTAAACTTTCTGCTGCTGAAGCAGATAAAGAACAACTCACTTCTCAATTAAATGAAACCAAGGAAAGTTTATCCCAAAAAGAAAGCGAAATTCAGGAACTAACATCTAAAGTTACCGAAACTGAACATGTAATTGAATCTACAACAGCTCAACTTAGCGAAGCAGAAGAAGAATTAGAGGAATTGAAGCCTCCAGAATTAGGCGCAGGAGGATTTGCACGTGAAGAGCGAATTACTTGCCCCATGTGTGGATCGAAAGGCAAAGATATTAAACAAACCGAAGACAAAAAGAAAGTTCTTTCATATGTTGGCCATATCCCTATGTACGCTAAAAAAAACGTTTGCAAGAAATGTGGATACGAATTTTAAGTTAAGAAATTTATAGCCGTTTCAAAATGGCATAACATTTAAATGTTAGCCTATTGTTGTAGTTTTTTTTATTTTCCTTCTTTCTTTTTTGATATAATTTATATGAATCAAGCTAAATAATGGATACAATTTTCAAAATTTTAAAATATATTAATAGTTTTTATTAAAATTATGAGTGATCATCCAAAAAAGAAATTTATAGGAACTTTATCACAAAAAGAACTAGTAAAGCTGTATTCAAAGCATGTTAATGCCCCGAAAGTACGCATGTTTAAAGGTTTTGGTTTAAGTGTTATCCCCGGTGAAAGAAAAGGAGTTAAATTAAAAACACTCGAGGGATTACGAGTAGGAGAGCCTCCAATAGAATTGTATAACTGCCATTCCTCGGGGGGTGTATTTAATTTAGGTCACCAAAATCCTAGGATTATACAACTTCTTAAAAATGCGTTAGATGGAGGATTAGATATAGGAGACCATTTACTTTTATCCGAATGGAGAGCTTTATTAGGAAAAAAATTAGCTGAATTAATGCCTCCCGGAATTACCAAGACAACATTTGGAGTTGGTGGAGGAGAAGCCGTAGATTGTGCTATTAAGTTTTCAAGGGCTTATACAAAACGAAAGGGATGCATCTCTGCGATTGGTGGATACCATGGTCATACGGGTTTTGCTTTACTCACAGGTGATCCTGAATTCAAAGATCCTTTTCTATGGAACTTCCCTGAATTTCAACAGATCCCCTTTGGAGACATTGATGCTATGAGAAAAGCAGTAACCGAAGATGTTGCTTGCGTAATACTAGAATCAATCCCTGCTTCTGGTGGAGTTTTAATCGCGCCAGAGGGATATTTTGCTGAAGTTCGAGAGATTTGCGATGAAAAAGGAGTAATGATGATAAATGATGAAGTTCAATCAGGGTTAGGTCGAACGGGTGTATTTTGGGCGATTTACGGAGGGTTATATTCTGATGAAAAAGTCGTTCCTGATTTCATGGTATGTGCAAAAGGAATGAGTTCCGGAGTGTACCCATTATCTACTTGTAGTTATAAACCATTTATCGAAAAATCAGTGTTTAAAGATGACCCCTTTGCTCAACTTTCTACTACAGGAGGGTCAGATCTTGGATGTGCGGTTGCTCTTGAAATGTTGGAAATTCAATCAGATCCTAAGTTCTTAGACCATGTTAAAGAAATGGGAAAATTATTTGGGGGAGGATTAAAAGAAATTGTAGAAGAAAATTCCGATATATTAAAGGAGACTAGAGGACGAGGTCTTATGTGGGGCTTAGAATTCTTCAAGGAGGAAGATAGCCAATTAGGAATGCTCAGTATAATAAAAGAAGGTGTTCTACTTAATTATTGTGTAAATAAGAAAGATACACATATTATAATGCCACCGCTAATAGTAAAGAAAGCAGATATTGAAGATATTTTAAAAAGAATCAATAAAGGAATATTAAATTTAAAAAAGCTACTCACTTAATAGAGAGTTAATAAAAAATAGAAAAAAAAAAATTATTTATATTCTAGCTTTTTTCTCTTCATGGATTTCTTGAAGTTTAGCTCTTACATCCAGTAATCTCTCTCCATGTAAAGGATATTTGTAGATTGCTAAGATTGCGATTACTAATGCAACAGCGGGATAAACAAACATCAAAACTCGAAGCCCTATTTGTATTTCTGGAGTTACTGAACCGATCACTTCCCAATCAGCAATGATAAAAACTGGACCTATACTTAGGAATACAACAATGACAGATAATCTAAGAAAAAATCCATTTAATCCATAGTATCCTGCTTCTCTTCGAGTACCTGTGTTTACTTCCTCCTCATCAATGATATCAGAAACAATTAGGTCAATTATATATAAGGACCCTGATAATCCAAGACCAATAAAGAAAAATACTATCATTGCTATTGCTACCATATTTTCACCAAGAAACATTAATGGTAGTAAAGTTAAAATCCAAGTTGTCATTGAAACCATCCAAGCTTTCCTATTACCTAGTTTCCTAACCACTGGTTTCCACAAGAAGGTGATGAAAATAGCCGAAGAAAGAAATGTACAAGCTAATAATAGAGATACCATAAATGCATCTTCCATACCCAATACAGCTTTAGCATAGAGTGGGACTAAGGTAGGCAAGATTCCATAAACAAACCAATTCGCAATTTCCGCGGGAATATACCACCTAAAAGATTTACTTTTCATACACATTTTAATTGAATTGAAAAATCCTGGTGCATTCTTGTAATCCTCTTGAAATTCTACTTTTTCTCTTGGAGTAAATTTTATGAAAATTCCCCCGAGAATTATAATAATTATAGTAAGGATTATTCCAAATAGTTGATATTCTCCTACTGTATCTTCTGAAGGAAGTGAATAATTACCAATGAATACTCCTGGTAAAATAAATGCTATAAACAAACCCAAAATAAGAAAAACTTGTCTAACGTTGTTAGCTTTTATTCTATCATCTCTAGAAAGAAAAGTTTCAGGAAATAAAGAGGTAGCATTAACTGAATACATCGTATAGAAGAATTCGAATAGAATTATTATAATCAAGAAATATGCAAAATTTCCTAATTGGTTTGCTACACCTATAGGTAGAGGTGGTGTAAATAACAGAAACATTATTATACCAAGAGGTATTATTGCTGTCATGATGTAGGGAAGACGACGTCCAAATCTGGTATGTGTTCTATCTGATAAGTATCCTATCATGGGATCATTAAAGCTATTCCAAACCGCCCAAATGATAAACCCAATTGTGATAAGAGTAATACTGAGTTGAACAACAGCGAAATAGAATGTGAAAACTAGAAATGTAAAGGCTTGATAAGCAGCTTGATCAGCAATTTGACCCGTAGAATAACTAGCCGCTCTTTTAAAAGAATAACTTTCACTATCCACTTTTTATTGCTCGTTCATAATTATTTTTTTAAAATAGTTTTTAAATTTATATTATATCTTTTTTTATCCTAATAAACTTTTAATTCCTAATTTTTTCTGAGGTAAAAGCTTAAATTTTCAGAAATTCCTACCAATAATAGATTAATATGGATTTGGAGAAACTTTTTAAGCCTAAATCAATGGCAGTGGTTGGAATTAGTAAGAAAAATCCACTCAGCCCTGGTAGAATCGTGCTATTAAAGAATGAATTTGAGATGCAAGTGAAAGTATATGGGATTTATCCAACTGGTGGAGAAATAGAGGGAATTAAGCTTTATGAACGTTTAGATAAATTACCCGAAATACCCGATTTATTAGTAATAGCAGTCGGACCGGATGATACATTAGAATATATTAAAGATTGTATTGACCTGGGCATTCCATCAAGCGTTATAATTGGAGGTGGGTTTGCCGAAATCGGGGGGAAAGGCAAAAAAAGACAAGAGATCCTTGAAAAAATTGCAACAGATGGTGATCTTGCAGTTCTAGGCCCTAATTGCTTAGGTGTCTACGCAAGTCCAATTGTAGACACGATATTCTTACCTACAGAGCGTATTACAAAACCACCGAAAGGTTCTGTAGCACTGATAAGCCAAAGTGGTGGGGTTTTAGTTGATCAATTTTTTCTTAAATTTAAGGAGAGAAACATTGGGGTATCAACAGCAGTTTCTATAGGTAATCGTGCTGTTGTGGATGAAGTCATGTTATTAAAATATTTTAGTCAAGTAGATCCGGAAACAACAAATATCGCATTTTATTTGGAAGGCTTTAAAGAAGGTAAAGCAAGGCAATTCTTACAGTTAGCAAAAGAATCAGAGGATACCGTAATAGTATATTTTGGAGGGAAGACAAGAGAAGGGAAGGTAGCAACTCAATCACATACTGCATCATTAGCAGGTGATTATAAAATCATATATTCTGCTTTGAAGCAACATCATGTAATCCAACCTCACTCAGAAAGAGAAATGTTAACGTCCTTAAAAGTTTTTGATGTACTATCTCAACGAAGAAATCCATTTGGTAAAAATGTTGTAACCTACGGTGATGTAGCTATTGTCTCTGTCTCTGGAGGTCATGCTGTTTTAGCAAGTGATATGCTTAAAAAATATGGATTAAATGCAGTGCGATTTACACATCAAGAAAAAAGAGATTTAAAAAACTTAATGAATCCCACAGCTCGGCAAATTGCTTCTTTTAATAATCCAATTGATCTCACAGGCTCAGTATTGGATACTGATATAGAAGATATAATTCGATACTTATCAGACATCGAGAGAATTGAATGTATTATTTTATTACTCTTACCTTATCCTCCCAATATTTCATTTCAAATTGGTAGAAGGATCGCAAATATAGTGATGTCTAAAAATAAGCCCATTGTATGTTTTGTTCCTTATATCTCTAAGTATTCGATAATTATAGAATCATTAGAATTAGCGTACATTCCTGTGTTTCATTCAATAAAAGGAGCAGTTCAAGCAGTATCAGCACTAAAACATAGAACAAGAATAAATAACTTAAAGAAGAATCCCCAATTTTGGAAGGAAAAATAGAAGTTACATTCTTCTATGTGACATCAATAACTTCCTCAATTTCTTCTATTGATTTCATTATATAATTTTCATCATTAATAAAGAGATCAATTGCACCATGAGGGCATACGGAAATACATCTCCCACAACCTCTGCAATCTTGAGTAATAAAAGCCTTCTCGTTTATTAAATGTATGGCATCAACAAAGCAGTATCCTTTAATACATATACCGCAACCATTACATTTTTCTGAGACTTTTACAGTTACTCCTTTCATCTTCTTAATTTTATTACCAATCTTGGGTGCTAGGATTGGGGAGACTTTCCACAAACAGCAGCATTGGCAGCAATTACAAATACTTAAGAGTTTTTCCCCCGGTTTTACTCCAAGCCATTGCGCATCTAGTCTATTTTTCCCTATCATGTGAACCAACCTTGCCTCTTCACATTTTTTCAAATGTTCTAGTGCTTCTTCTTTGGTAACTAGTTTTCCTAACTGTGGATTAATATCTAATACAGCATCTCCAAGAAAGAGACACCCCAATTCAATTGGATAATCTTTACATTTCATGCTTGATCTACAAATGCAGAAATTCATAACCCAATGATGTTTAGCTTTTTCAATAAAATGCTTTAACACCTGAGAAGGCAGTACTACTTCATCATACTCGCCTAAAGATTGATCTACTTTAATACTTCTATCTTGTGGGAGATAGATAATATCATCCTCTCTAAATAGCAGATAATCAATAAGTGATCCAAGAATAGGTAAATTTGTTAACTTGGCAATGAGTTTTACATTTGGAAAGGTTTTTTTCAATAGTTTTACGAACCAAAGAGGTCTTGCCATTTAGTATGTCTCCTATGAAAAAGATTTATTAGGTATGTTTAGAAGTGAATTTAAACATTTGGATTATATTCCTTAAAAATCTATCTTGACTTCTTTATTCCTAATATAAAATTAAAATGAAACAAAAAGAATAAATCAATCTTATAATTTTAAATAAATCCAATGCTAATCTAAAATTAAGAATTATATTTCTAACACAAATAGATTTGTTATGAAAATCGATATTGAATTGTTAAAAGATTTTGAAAAGACTCTTGATACTATCAACCCAGAGAGTGGCAAAATTCCAATTAAAATTCTTGGATTCGGGGAAATAAGTTTGGTTTTTGAAATCATAGGTGATCCAGCACATTTGGCATATAAAAGAATTCCAATTTTTGATACTGAAGACCAGGTCAAGAAACACATCAGTGCATATAATGAATATTGTAGAATTCTTGAGGACGAGTTAAATTTTAACCTTCCTGAGCATAAAGCTATATGGTTTAAAGATGAGAAAGAACAGATCCAGTTTTATAGTATTCAAGCCAAAATTGATCCTGAATCTGTTGGGAATAATGTTATTCATCATATTAATGATGATGCTGTAGAAACTCTGATTCTTCTTGCTATAAGAGAAATGAAGAAAGTATGGTCCTTTAACCGCAAAAACAAGATTTGTGATGTTGGATTAGATGGCCAAATTAGTAATTTTGTTGTAATGGATTACGATTCTAAAAATCCTACTATCGATAATAATACTAAGTTATTATATCTTGATACAAGTACTCCAATGTATCGAATAAATGGAGTTGATGCAATGGAAGCAGCATTATTCCTGAAAAGCACACCTTCATTTATGAGATTTCTGATAAAAGCAATGTTCTTACAAGAAGTACTAGACCGTTATTATGACTGGAGGTTAGTAATTATTGATTTGATCGCTAATTTTTTTAAAGAACAGAAACCCGAAATCATACCTAGATTAATTCAGAGGATAAATAAATTTTTTAAAGAAGAAGCGAATGAGTTTGAAATAGCTCCTTTAACTTTGACAGAAGTACAGAAATATTATAAAAGTGATAAAATGATTTGGAGCATTTTTCAAAGTGCGAGGAGAATTGATAGGTACATAAAAACTAAACTACTTCGGAAGAAATACGATTTTTACCTTCCTCAAAAAATTAAAAGATAATAAAAAAATGATATTATTTTTACTTCTTTAATGTAGCAAGCCACTTTGTTTTACATGCTTCACTACAAAATACTTCAATTGTTGTGGGTTCTTCTGGGTGGAAGGCTTGAATTTTAGCGCCTCCTGAGATAATTTCTTTACACTGGTGACACTTTACTTTCGCCATTTTTTTCAACTCAATTATTTTTTTTAAATATTAGGTAAATTCAGTTTTAATAAAGTTTAAGAATTCCACAAAAAAAATTGCAATTAAAAAACACAAAATTCTTATATTTCCTTGAACTGGTATTGAATATGGTCTATAAACCAAAGGTATACCTTACCTCGAATGTGTTCTCAGAAAAGGAAATTGGCTCTAATGAGAAAATTTCTGAAGAAATTCGTATTAATATTAAAAATTTGTGGCAAAAATTAAAAAAAATCTCAGAATTAAAATATTTTAATGGTCGGTTTCCTTCAGAGTCGCAGATTAAAAAAGAATTGGTAAATTTTAAACCAGAAATTCTCGGGTGTCATTTAAGTCATAATATATCATCAGAAATTTTAGAAAATTCAAAAATTTTTGCAGTTTCCACATCCACGGTTGGTTATAATCATATTCAGAAGCCAAAAAATGATGATATTTTAATTTCTCATACGCCTGGTATTCTTCATGAGACGGTAGCAGATTTCACAATTGCTCTGATTTTAGCTAATTTGCGAAATTTGATTGATCTCCATAATTATGTTTGGAATAATATGTGGTCTGTAGATGATAAGTGGGACCTGGATCAATCTCTTTCATCAATCATACCTAATAAAACTCTAGGGATTGTAGGATTAGGTGAAATTGGAAAAGAAGTGGTGAAAAAGTTGTATCTCTGGGGAGTTAAAATTATTTATTATGATCTTAACCGAATGGAACAATTTGAGAAGAAATACCCTATAATTCAATTTAAAGAAGATTTAGTTGATATTTTTAAAGAATCAGATATAGTAAGTTTGCACATTCCGTTAACTAAAGATACAAATAAATTGATTAATCGAGATTTATTAAAATTAATGAAAAACAATGCGTTACTCATAAATACTGCTCGTGGTCTTGTTTTAGATTTAGAAGATTTACTGGATCTTTTAGAAAATAAAGAAATCAAAATTAATTTAGCCCTGGACGTTTTTCCCGTAGAACCTATTGATGATAAGACTCTTGAAAGAATAAAAAAAATAAAAAAAAATCAACCTCAAATAAGAATGATGTTATTTCCTCATAATGCTTCTGCTGATGCAAATACGCGCGGTAAAATGAACATAATCTCTCTCCAAAATATAATTAAAATAATCGAGAGCACTTCAATAGATGATTTAAGTCAAGTTCACATAATCCCAGAACAAAAAAAACAATTATATGAAAAACAATGGAAAATTTTAAGTTATTGGGATAGAAAATGATAAGATCTTTTATTGCAATTGAATTAAAGGATGAAGAAACTATTGAAAATATTGCTTCTTTCTCTTCACGGTTAAAGCAGAACCAAGGAAAACTTAAAATAGTTGAACCAGAAAATCTTCACTTAACGGTAAAATTTCTAGGGAATATTTCAGAAACCCTTGCGCCGAAAGTATATTCAATTTTAACTGAAGATGTTAATGAGACACTCTTTAAAGGTAGAACAATCAATTATAAGTTGAGAGGGGTCGGTCAATTCAATAGGTTCTCTGTTTTATGGATAAAACTTGTTGGTGAGGTTCAATTTCTACAAAATATTAAAGATACCATTGAAAATCTACTATATGAAAATTTAAATATTCCACGCGATAGAAGAACTCAATTTAAACCTCATCTCACTATTGGAAGATTAAAACGAGACAAAATAAATTATAAAACATTTGACACACTTAAAAAACTAATAAATGATAATAAAAAATTGGATTTTGGCGATTTTAAAATCAGTCAAGTCAAATTAAAAAAATCAGTACTTACTCCAAAGGGTCCAATTTATTCTGATTTGGTATATTAGATGCAGTTAAAGAGTAAAATTAAGGTAATTGTGTGGGATTTGGACGGAACTATAATACATTTTAAAATTGATTCGATGGGAGCTCGTCGTATCACCATTGATATCCTCCGTTCCCATGGTATTAATAAAAAAAAGCTATCAATCAAAAAAGGTATCATGGATAATATTGAAGCTGCGCAAGAACTATTTATTTCCAGAGGTTATAATTCAAATCAGATTGATGAAATTTTAAAGGAGATTGATAGCGAAATAAGCAAAATAGAATACAAAGCAGCTTTAGATGCTTCTGTGATAATGGGAATTGAAGATGTGCTTAAGTTTATAAAAGAAAGGAACCTTAAACAGGCTATTTATACTCTAAATAAACACAAACATGCAAAAATCTCACTTGAAAAAGTTGATTTATTAGGTTATTTCGATGTAATTATAGGAAGAGATAATGTTAACAATGCCAAACCTCATCCAGATCATTTATTAGAAATTTGTAAAAGGCTTCAAGTCAAACCAAATGAGATAATAGTAATCGGAGATACATCTAGAGATATTGAAGGAGCGATCCGTGTTGGAGCTTACTCAATTGCTCTACTTACAAAATTAGCTAAAATAGAAGCCCTTCAAAAAGCAGATATCCTAATTGAAGAAAGAGAAATTCCAACAAAATTAAGAAAAGAAATTGAGAAACTTTTATAAATAAATAAAAAACATAATAAATATCATTAAATCTATATCATATAATTAAATAAAAAGGTATAAAATCAAATAATGAAAGTAGAGTTTACTTTGGATGTACTTAAACCTCATAGCCCCGATTCGTATTTAGTTGCTCAAGGATTGATGACACTTGAAGGTGTATCCAGAGTTCGAATCAAAGTTGAAGAATTGGATCAAAAAACTGCTTCTTTACAGATTCATATTGAAGGAAATAACCTTTCTCTTGAGGATATTACTGAAAAATTAGCTTCACTGAATTGTGCTGTACATTCCTTAGATGAAGTAATCTGTGAAGAGTTTGATTGATTTAACAATTATCCCTTATTTTTTTTATAGGGTCTTATCTTAAATAAAATAGTTTGTGAGATAAAATTAAAATTCATTTCATTCTTACCTTTACTGATTGATAAATGTCTATAAAAGAGAGTAAAATCAAAGAGCTAATCAGAGAATATTTGCTTGATGAGGGCTTACTACGAGAAAAAATCAATAATTCTAAGCTTGATTTTGGTTTTCAATTC
>Ga0209976_10001592_pt1 | contig 13369 bp, 17 predicted proteins | sample SumtaG_FD_182806 | JGI IMG/M metagenome (GOLD analysis project Ga0209976, IMG submission 182806) | Deep subsurface microbial communities from Indian Ocean to uncover new lineages of life (NeLLi) - Sumatra_00157 metaG (SPAdes) (version 2) | ecosystem: Environmental > Aquatic > Marine > Oceanic >...
CGCATTGTATGTCACATTATCTCCAACAATTGTTTTCATAACTTTCATGAATTCATCTCTTGCTTCATCATAGAACCCATACTCTATTGGACCAATATATTTAGATATAATCTCTGTATCGTCTAAATTATCAGGCAGTTTACCCTCACTTATTGGTACTTCAAACCTCCAGATTGTAACTTGGCAGTTTGGTGAACATGATTTTTGCTTTACAATTGAATGTGATAGGATAATGTCTTCGAGCTGTCGTGACTCTATTAGTGGGCATGATGTTTCTGTTGCGAGTCTTGCGACTCTGAGACGATACTTATCTTGGTATTGTACTATTCCAACCAATAAGGGGCTTTTTCTATACTCATACATTGATGGTCCTACTGGGTCAAAATCTGCCATTTTATAATAGAGAAGAATACATTTCCACTTAAAAACCTAACGCAAAAAAACATTTCTAAACCCCTTATTCTACCATGGAATTCATTATACTTTACCCAAAAAACCCCCCCTTTATTGTGGTTCTGGAAGGCTCTGAGGAGCTTGATTGAACACTGAAAACATACCTATCTATAGAAAAAAAGACTAGCTAGAATTTGATGGAGAAGTATGCAAAAGTACTGGATACTGAACTCCTTCATTTGTGTTTAATATCATGTAAGGTGGACCTAGGGGTATTAAGTTATGAATGATATCAAGTGTTTCGGCAGCAGCAATTACTTTTTTATTATATATTGCAACATACCTATCTGGGAATATTCTTATTAGGAGCTCTCCTAGTTTACCCACAAGATCGTAATCTATCTCGGCAATAGCAATACGAGTACCGCTTCTGGCAATCTCTTCTCCTGTCAGATCACTCCCTATAGCATTTATCTCAATCTCGGCATATCCATCAACACAATATACCGCTTTTATAGCATCCAGGCTTTGATCGCCTTGCTTAAAGATTCGGGGAATTTGATGACTGCTCATAAAATACCTATACATATCACATGTCAGTTCCATCCTCTCCAGTGATCTAACTAATGCTTCAAGTACCGGAGCTTGAATTTCAAGCTGTGAAGCAATATCATCTAGTGTTGGAAGAAGCTCAAAATCAATCCTTCCAGAAGAAATATATTCTCCTGCGATTACAGAAAGTTGTTGAAAATTAATTCCCATGAAGGTTATTAATGTAATGTAATTTAAAAACCTAACGCAAAAACATTTCCCAACCCCTTATTCTACCATGGAACTCATCATACTTTACGCCAAAAAACCCCCCTTTATGAAGGTTCTTTAAGGCTCTGAGGAGCTTGATTGAACAGAAGGAAAAACTTTTCTAAACTGCTTTTTTAAGGGGTAATTTAAACCTATAAGCCACTTCTGATGGAATACATCCTATATCCTTACCACCTAAAAAATGAACATAACCATCAACAAAAGCCCGATTACAGAATTCTTTTGCTTCATATGGGATTCTAAAAGTACCCACCTTTTTCAAAGAATCATCCGATAGCTTAAAGAGCAACCCTGTAAGGCTGGCATCTCTATAAGATACAGTATCTGTCCATACATATACTTGATTATCATGCTTGAAAGCATAAACATCAACGAAGTCACTGTATTTCTCACGAAATTCTTTTGGCATTCTTTTTTTACTCCATTCTCCTGATGTTGTATCATAAATCCGCATTTCTTTTCTACCAAAAAGATATATCTTTCCATCTGATTCTGCAATTGCCTGGGTATATATCGGATCCCGCATCTGATCCCCAACAGGTGAAAATTTGTCACTTGCTTTATCATACCGATATGCATTAAGATTAAGTGAGCCATCCTCTAATCTACCACCCAATACATAAGGAACATCTGCTGTAACACCCAGTGCCATTCTTATTTTTACTGGAAATGGATTATGGTCATTTTTCCAAATACCTGTTTTCACATTCTTGCTTAATACCTTATCTGAAATTTCACTTTTTCTACCAGTAACTTGTCCAGAATCATTTTTTTGTATCAGCCCCCCAACTGCAAATATATCATCACCGTAAACAAGGTGAGCGGTATATCCGAGTCCTATGGGCAATTGATCCTCACTGATTACCCATGGTTCATTAGGTTTGTCAGAGTCAAAAATTTCATCTGTCTGAATAATTAATCCGTCCATGCAACCTAGGTCTTGGTAACCCCCAAAAGAATATAGTGATTTTTTAAAAGATCCAACAGCACCGCGTTCATAGGACTCACTGGTATTGGCTATCTCCTCAAGGGTGACTTCTGTTGCAGGATCTCCAGTACATCCAGGCAAAGCTAATGCCGCAGCTCCAAATCCAACCGCTTTTATAAAATTTCTTCTCGTAATTAAATTTTCTGGCATTTTTCCTATATTAATAGAAAAAGGATTGTAACTATATAATTTTTTTGGTTTAATAAACATTTCCCAACCCACCCCCCTTTATTGTGGTTCTTTATTGCTCTAAAGAGCTTGATTGAACGAGGAAAGGTTTTTAACTATGGAAGTATTCTCGTCAGTGATAGGGCGGTTTTATAGATGACAGAAGTACAGACCTTGGATTATTATGTGTTGAAAGCGTTAGATTTTTTTGAGGAAATGGGTGATTATAAGCTTCTGCTTCCGAAAAGTAATCATACCCTTGTTGCAGGTAGCCAGAGTGGTTATTTAACAGGAAGGATTGTATACCGATTCGCTGGAAGAGCCTTTTCGCATGCACCAGAGGTCTTAGCCCAGCATGAAATTGATTCAAAAAGTGAAATCCTAGATGATGTTACAATTGTCTCAGCCACTGGTTCTCGCAATGTTATTCCTATAGCGGAATATGCTTTGAATAAAGGTTTGAAAGTAAATGTAGTAACTTGTACGGAGAATTCCCCTGTCAAGACGAATTTTCCTGCTATAAATGATATCATTGTTCCTACGCTGGAAGAGCCTGAGCCTCCTACAGTAAACACAGCAACATATGGAGGGATGATTCAAGGGGTAACACATGAAAACATACCTAGAATCAGTAGAGAGGTTGAGGCACTCAATGACAAGCTACCCAAGGGCGGCTATGAAAACTATGGGGCATTCACTGTAGTACTCCCTGATAGAATGCCAGAAGTTGCAGGGATGGTTGACTGGAAACTAAGGGGAGAGAAGATAGGAAGATGCATAGGAAGTACTGCTATTACACTTACAGATTTTATGTCAGCTGCAATCACTGATGCTAAGGAGAAGTATGAGCTTTATATTGCCCTAGGCTTAAGTGGAGAAGAGAGGGAGGTCTTTGACCAGGTGTTAGAGCATATCCCTATGGATAGAAAGCATTATATTAATATTAATAAGCCAGATGATTTTGGTCCGCTAGGTTACCTGACGCTTGGCTATTTTGTAGTCGGGCAGATACAGAAAAACTATCCTGGTTTCCAAAATAATATTTTGGATTACAAAAGAGAAACCACAGGTTGGGAGTGGATAAATCCTATAAAAGAAAAATCTTAGAAGTTATTGAAAAAATAAAAAAGCCGCCACAAAACCACCCCCTAGCTTCCCAACCCACCCCCCTTTATGAAGGTTCTAGAAGGCTCTGAGGAGCTGGAAGGAACGAAAATAGCCGGCCTAGAATTATATTTTTTAGAAAATAATCAGGCATAGCCATGTATGTCAAGAAATAGTTACTGATTGGTTCATTTATATACTCTTGATCTTAGAAAGTGTTGATAAAATTTTTTCGTTTTAACAAAAAAGACAAAGATTCTAGATGACTAATTATTCTTTATAGCAATACCTGCTATAACCTTGGGATCAGTAGGGTGCGGTCTTGCGTCTACTTCATCAAAACCTGCTTTTTGAAATGCATTGAGTATATCTTCAATAGGGTGGGCTGCAATCTGGGAATCCATAGTCATGGCAGTCAGTCTATCAATTTTGTCACCTACTTTAATTTTATCTTCTGCAAAAAGTTGTCTGTAATTTGGGGTGGCTTTCCTGTATGCTGCCCAAGTTCTAGTATCATGTTGATCAACAAAATACTCTCTATTGAAATCGAAAAATGAAACAATCCCTTGACCTTCAATCATGTTGAATAATCCCATAGCAGCTCTTTCTAAGTCCAATTCATGCAGCGAATAAGAACATTGGATGATCCCATTTCCTGGAATAACTCTTCCTTCATAGAGATCTCTAACCTCAAGTGTTAAATTATCTCTTGAAAATAACTCTTGTCCTTTTTCAATAGCATATTTGCTGACATCAAATCCAAAAACACGCACATCAGGTAAATTTTTTGCCATTAGGTAAGCCTGATGTCCTACCCCACAAGGTACTTCCACAAAATAATCACCTGGCTTCAATTGTTCTTGAAAAGCAGGGTTAAAATTGAACTTAGCCATTTCATCATCTAACCTCTTTAGAGATTCATCGACATATGCTTTCTGAAATACTTCTCCGCCTACTTCAGGAATTCTTTCATAGGCAGGATGTTTGAAAATATTATGCATAACTGTTGAGAATGAATCCCCACTTAAAAACCTAACGCAAAAAACATTTCCCAACCCTTATTCTACCATGGAATTCATAATACTTTACGCCAAAAACCCCCCTTTATGAAGGTTCTTGAAGGCACTTCGTGCTTGATTGAACAGAACGGAGAAAAAAGTTCAAGACTCTACAAGAAAAAGTTGGTTGATACTTGTTGGTACTCTAGCCAGTAGATAATCAATCCTCTCACTAAGACTGGCATCCCTATCTTTGAGGGGTCCTAAAGTCCTGATTGCATAATAATATCCTGCCATATGGACAAATTGATTAATTCTTTCATAGTGATATAATATTTGTGTAAGATACTTTTTCTTTTCCTTAAATGGAATTTTTTTTCCTCTTTCTTGTTCCCAATTATGCTTTAATATTGATTCATAATCTGGAGGAGGTACAAAATTGGGGTCAGTACGGTATCTGATTTGAAGGTTAAGTTCTCTAGAATACATAAGGCTTATTGATAATTCTCGCCCTACTTTATGCCAGAAATCTTCTTGATACACATCATCTCTGGGAGGTATATCCATTCCTGTTTGAGTGAGCATTTCATCAGAAGTAAATTGAGCCAATCCTTCTTCAAAAGCGGTTCTTACTATTCTTTCTTCGTCAATTTCATAAGGATCAAATTCAACTTCTGGCTGCTTTTGAGCATCATGGCTCCAAGCATGTGTCATCTCGTGCCAAAGGCAATCCCAGTATTTTGGGGTCTTTTTATCTATTTTTGGCTGGAATATAGTGTGGGTTTTAGGATAATAAAAGGCTGCAGGTGGTTCCATACACAAGACCAATAATATATTTCCAAAGGATGAAAGGCGACTATAAATTGGACCTTTGATATTTCCATATATTTCTCTAGATAATTTAAGTCTAAATTTAGAACTTTCCCTCAGAATTATTTTAATTAAAGCTACTCTGCTTAACCTTTGCATTCTCGGTTTGTTCTTGAATCTCTTTCCAGTTATTTCTTCAAAAGTTCTAATATAGTCTTCTAATGCCATTTTCAATAAATTCATACTTTCTAAATATACTTAATATCGAGAACCCCTTTTACCTATAAGAATACATCTCCACTTAAAAACCTAACGCAAAACATCCCCCAACCCTTATTCTATCATGGAATTCATCATACTTTACGCCAAAAAACCCCCCTTTATTGTGGTTCTTGAAGGCACTTCGTGCTTGATTGAACGAAGAAGGAGATTTCATGTATTATTGCTAGATTCAGGTTCTTAATGATTAAGATTTTGATTTTTCTGTCAGTTTAGATTTTCTTTCAATATACCACTTACCTTCTAAATTGAATGGTTGCGGAGTTACAATATCCTCTAAGTTGTCCCTTTGGGTAACTTTTATTTGATTGAGAGGTTTGAACTTATCCAAAAAAAGCCGTAATGTACCTTTAGGTATTCTTCCTTCGTAAAAAAAATAATGACGTTTATAGTCTATTATTACCCTATCATAAACCTTACCGCCCTCAACTGGAAAATTTACTTTTTCAAAATTATTAAAAAGAATGGACCTTGCTTCCTTTTCTAATTGAATACTATCTCCCCCACTTGCACTTTTATCATCCTGATCCTTATCCTTTCCCCTATTTACATAAAGAATTAATTGTACGTCTAATCCTGCATTAACAGGTTTGCTTGTATAGTATAATTCTACTGTCTCTTTTTCGTCCATTATAAACAACCCCCTTATACTAGAATCACCGCTTTTTTAGTATGTAAATCAGGAATTATTTAAAAACCTAACGCAAAAAAACATTTCCCAACCCCCTTTTATTGTGGTTCTAGAAGCTCTAAAGAGCTTGATTGAATGGAAGAGAATTCTACCAAAAACACTTCAACGATTACAAACCAAACTATAAGGAGGATTGTTAATGAATCCAAAATATCAGAAGCTCCCCATTAGAATGTTAGTTTCATAATAATCCTTCCAGTAATTGGATAATATGCTCAAACTCCAGCTTATTAGTCTCAACATAATCTTTTTTTACAAAAATCCCATCATAAGAGACTCTATTGCGGACATCCTTTAATTGATGAATTACCTTAGCTTCGTATTCGTATTGCGGGAATTTATGCCTAAAAAAAGAGATTAGACATTCGTGATTACCTGATTTCAGGCCATTCTTAAGAAGCAAAGCAACCAACAGCTCCTTTATGACTTCATAATAATCAGTAGCAACTATCGATGCTGTTTCATTATCTAACTTAACGCCTTTTAAGATCCTTAACCTGACATTGCACATCTTTTTGATTGACTCAATTTTTTCACTGTCTACAGAAACCTTTTTTATGTATTCATCTAAACAAACACCCCAATTCATTATCTCTTTCATTTTATCTTTAGAAAACCTCTTAGCTTAATGCCATTCACGATATTGTTGAATAGTTCAGGAGATAATTTTCCTAAATCAGCTTCAAAAAAGATATTTATTTTATGTTTGAGTTTTTTCTCAAACTTCCCTACATCGAGACTGCAATCCCTTGCCTGTACAAAAATATCCATATCACTTTTAACATCATATTCTGCTTTTGCAAAGGAACCAAATAATACTATACATCTTGGATTAGCTTCTTTTTCAATGTAATCCAACAACCCACACACCATAATCTTCCTTATAGAATCTTCTCTCTTCCTGAATCTATAAATTTCACTGGTTTCATTAGCCGCAAAGCTTGGAAAAACACCTTTTTTACGCTTAATTATCAATTTCTCTTTTAGAAAATTATTAATGTGGTAGCTGACAGTGGTTTTAGGTATTTTTAGAGATTTAGCAATACCCCTAATCTGAAAATCATTGGCAGGATGCTCAAAAAATAAATTAATTATGGTTGGTTGTCCCATTTTTTAGCCCAATTGTCCCATAAATAGGGACGTATATTTAAATGTTTCTGTAAAGAATGTTAGGTTCTCATTTATAACACGTTATTCTTTTGTTTTATTTAAACCTTCCCTCCAACCCCCACCATAGAATTCGTACTTTACACCAAAAAACCCCCCTTTATTCTGGTTCTGGTATGCTCTAAAGAGCTTGATGGAACAAAAAAGAAAAATGCCCTGATAAATGTTAGGGATGTTTATTCTTTACAACAACTTCTTCATCTCAAATATAAACTTCTTTGCTCTTTCAAGAGATGTCTTTGCTTTTGCTTTTTTAATCTCTTCTGTTGTCTCATACTGAAAGATGGACCTTTTCTCCATTTCATTGTCAAAGCTTTCAATAATTTCATCTGTTTTTCTTCCAATAATGTCTAGTGCTTCTTCCTTAGCTTCCTCGTAATCTTCAAGCAGGCTTTTCTTAAGCTTATTTCTGATGTAAACTATTAAAGCATCTGCAGTTACCTTATGCACTACCTTAGAACCTGTTTTATATCCAATCTTATACAAAACAGCATTTGCAATATAAAACATTGAATAATAAGAACAAACAACAACCCATAGATTTGATAAGCCCTCTTCAAACAATTTAGTTGCAATATCAAAAGATTCTTTATAATTTCTTTCATATGTTTTTCTTATGTCTTCTTTAGATGACTTAACTTTCCATAATAGCTTATCTTCCTGGTAAGATACAACATTCTTCTGAGCTTCTTTTATTCTGTTCTCATCAAGCATTTTGTATCAGCCTGTAATAATCTTCTATACCAAATAGTATTACATTATTAACAGCTTCCTTTCCAACATTAAATTCGGTTGTTTTTAGCATTGATAAAAACTCTTTTGAGCTGAAATCAATGAAATGTATATTTAGTGGTATAGATGAAATAACCTTTTTTGCTTTTTTTCTTAAATCATCATTGTCAGCAATGAGCATAAGATCAATGTCAGAACCTTTCCTTGCTTTGCCGGATGCGTAAGAGCCAAATAACAATAATATAAAAAAAGGCTCTTTAATATCCTTAAAGTAATTATGCAAGGAGTATAAATCTTTGTTTTTTAACAATTCTTCTTTTCTTATAAATTCCGCTCTGAAAACATCTGAATTAAACCCTTTTTGGTTGATTGAGCATAAGATTGTCTGCCCTGCTTTTTTAGCAATCACTACATTGCTTTCTATTAGTCTTTTAACAATAATATGGACTGTTTTATAGTCAATCAGTACTTCTTTGGATATTGCCCTTATAGTAAATTCCTTCTCTTTATTTGAGAGCAGTAATTTCAATATTTTGTCTTTAGTTGTATTATGTATTTTTTCCATAGTATTATGTAAATTTTACATACTATTTAAATCTTCTGGTTTTTTCCACTTAAAAACCTAACGTAAAAGAAGCCAAAAACATCCCCCAACCACCCCCTTTATTCTGGTTCTGGAAGGCACTTCGTGCTTGAAGGAACTGATTTGGAACTTGAACGGCAATAATGTAAAAACTATTAGGTAGCAAAGTACAATAAAATTTATAAGTATAATTAGATTCCTAACTAACACATGGGGCAAACAGAACAATTACCTACTATTTCAAGAGAGCATGCTGACAATTTAGTTGCAATAAAACAACAGAAAGATTTAGCTATAGCATCAATATGTGCACTAGCTGCAGTTGTCCAGGGGGGAATATCAGTAGCCACTGGAATCATTGCAAAAATAAATGGTATTATCGCAGACTACTCAATAACACAAGATATGCAATACTATTTTGATAAAACATCAGATATTAATATTGCAGCCATGTATGTTAGTGCTGCAGCCGGATCAGTTCTCGCGGCAAAGGCCTGTACATCTTTTGCAAATTGGTACCTTAATAGAAGGAATTATCTTTCTGATCCTGAAGCATACTTGATAAGGCACTACAGACTGGAATTGAAATAACTGGATGTCCTATTAATTATTATAGTTAATTCTTAAAAAAACATTTCCCAACCCACCCCCTTTATGATGGTTCTGGTATGCTCTGAAGAGCTGGATTGAACACTTCTCCAAAACCCCAACAACATGGGTGAAAACTTCGCTAATAAACCCTTATCCGTCCCTTCTGTATCTCCCACCTTCCAATGCTTGAAGAACCACCTTTAATTACGCCTTCTTTTTTATATTCTTCTAATCTGCTAAATGTTTTCTTGAGCTGTTCTACAAAATACTTGGCCATCTTTTTGCCCCTGCCTTCGATTGCCTTTGCTATAGAAGAACCATATGCCCTATGGTTCTCACTAAAGAAAATTACAGGCATGAAAAAGGAATCAAGCAGCAAAGCATTCAATAAAATCCTTCCAACCCTCCCATTGCCGTCCTGAAAAGGGTGAATCTGTTCAAATTTCCAGTGGAATTTAAGCGCTAAAATTGGTGGATACATCTTCTTTTTCATCTTGTTGAACCAGAGCATAAGCTCCTTCATTTCCTTCTTCACTTTTTCCTTAGGAGTTGTAATTGAAGCTACACCCCCAATTCCAACAACAACATTTTGTTTTTTAAACTTTCCTGCAATCTCATCATCAATGCCTTGAAACAATATCCTGTGGATCTTCTTTACTGATGCTGTATTCCATTTCATTTTATCTGAAAATGCGAAGTTCAAAGCATCAAAAGAGTTTACAATCTCCTTATCCATTTTTGTCCTCGGCTTGCGTTTTTTATTAATTATTTTCTCTATATCCTCCCTAGTAACTCTAGAGCCTTCCGCTCTGTTTGAATTCAAGACAAAAAGCACAACAAATAGGTCCTTAAAAAGCCTGAATTCCTCTTCACATAATTCATGATTAAGATAGTGATACCAAGCCCTGGCCTTCTCAATCCTCTCCACACCATTAGGGGGGAAATGACCTTTGATAGTCTTATCTAGTTTGCCAATAACTAACTCACCAATTTCCTCAAAGAATCCTTTTATTTTGTTTTTTAAATCAGCAGGCAGATGCTTTCCCAAGTACCTAGTGAAGACTATCTTCTCACCAGCTACAGTTCTAAAGGCAAATTCAAAGTAATAATATTCAATGCCTTTAATTAACTTTTTTCTTATATATTTCATGGAAAATAGTTAGGCGTAAGATATATATAAATCTTTCGTTTTTTCTTAGAAAATTGGATAGTCCTCGTCTAAAAGGTTAACTTATTTTTTTCTTAAAATAGTGAAATAAGTTAGGCGTAAGATTTCCAAAAACATCCCCCAACCCACCCCTTTATTGAGGTTCTTGAAGTAGCGCTTCGCTTTGTGAAGGGACTGAAAAGAATTCTGCATCAAACCTTCTTAAACTGTGCGGCAATGTCAATTAGATCAACATGCCCCAAAAACAAAGCTCTGCAGCAGTATCTTTCTAATCCTAGTTCGTCCATTACTTTCTTCTTATCTTCGCCTTTTTTGACTCTCTCTAAATAGGTTTCCCACAAATGCCCTACTGGCTTACCGCAACTTGCACATCTTATTGGAATTATCATTTTTTCTCACCTTAAAAATTTTTAATTTTTGAGGTACTAGAAATCAGAGATTTCCATTACCTGTAAGATTTTTGTTTTTTTGCCCTAGCATGTCCATGTCTATTTGGTTTTGAAGGCTCTTTTCTCCTTATATCAGCAACTAACAATTGTCTGTCATATTTTAAAAACTTTTCTTTTAATCTTTCACTTTTTGCGTATTCAACTAATGCTCTGGCTATTGCTAATCTTGAAGCTTCTGCCTGGGAAGCAATTCCCCCGCCAAAAACATTAACATCTATATTGATATTATTGATTATATCACCAGCTAATATTAAAGGCTCTCTTAACTTTAACCTATACATTTTTGGCTCATAGTAATCAAGTAATATTTTGTTAACTCTGATTCTTCCTTTGCCTTGATTTAGAGCTACTCTTGCAATTGCTCTTTTTCTCTTGCCTGATGTAACTATTGTTTTCATTTTCCACCTATTGACTTACAAATTTCCTTAACACTAACATATTTCATAACTGAGAGTTTTGATAAATCCATCCCCTTCAACTGTTCAGTCTTTTTATCTTTAAATTGATTAGGAACTCTAATATAACATTTTATTCTTTTTAAAGCCTTTTTTCCATTTTCTTTTTTATATGACAGCATCCCCCTGATTGTTCTTTTAACAAACATGTCTGCTCTTCTGTAAGTAAATGGCCCCCTGGTTTTAGAGCCTCTTTGCAATCTTTCTTTATGAGCTTTAAGAGTGGTTTTTTTATTCCCGCTTATAACTGCATTCTGGCAATTAATTATTTCTACATTTTCTCCCAGCAAAGCCTTTTTAGCAGCAAAGCTTGCCAACCTTCCTAAGATTATATTTGTTGCATCTATTATCATTTTTAACCTATGATTTTAATTCTCTTGCCTTTAGGGCTTTCTTTTATTAAATCATTTAAGGGAATTATTTTTGCTCCTGCTTTAGCTAACTTTTCTTTAGCACTCTCTGAAAATTGATAAGCAGATATTATTAATTTATGATCTAAAATACCAGAGCCTAGAACCTTGCCCGGAACAATTATTGTTTCATTTTCTTTTGTATACCTGTTGAGTTTTGACAGATTTACTATTCTTCTTTTTCTTGTCGGCCTTTGCAGATCTGAAGCTATTTTATTCCAGATGTTTACTTTTTGCTCTATTGATTTGTTCTTCAAATCTTCAATTAATCCTTTCAATATTGGATTTGTTGCTCCAGTTGGTTTCATTTTTATTTTTAAAAATTAAACTTCAAAAATTTTAATTTTTGTATGTTTCATTTTAATTTCAAAAGTGAATGCGAGGGACGAGGTTCGAACTCGCGCAGGCACTAAGCCATACGGCCCTCAACCGTATCCGTTTGACCGCTCCGGCACCCTCGCAGTGAAATTTATTGCGAGAGCTTTGCTTGTTTGAGTTTTTCCGAAAATTCGTCTAATTTTTTGTCTAATATTTTTGAAGCTTCCAGCAAGATTTTTTTACAATCTAACTGGCCCCATGATTCCAGATAAAAGATGAAATCATTTGAGCCTGTAACACTTATCGCTTCCTTGGGGCATGAGTCAACACAGGCATTGCACAAATGACAGTCTATTAAATGATCTTTTGAGACAGTTGCTTTGTTGTCTTTAATTTCAATAGTTTTTGTTGGGCATTGTCCAACACATTTACCGCATCCGTCACATTTTTTAATGTCAATTTCTATTACTGGTTTATTCTTGTAATAAACATGGCCTGGACTCCATTTCGCATGCTCCTTTCCTTTACCCAAAGCAGCTATTGCTTCCAGTTCTAAACTTTGGTTTTTTAATAATTTAACAATTGGTGTTTTTGGGTAAACAGGCTTGATAGCTGAGTCTCTTGTATGCATATCAGAAGCATAAACCATGCATGGTCCTTTGGCTTTTAATGTCAATTTTAACTGACATCTTGCGCATCCCTTTCCCTTGCACTTACATTCACTGGGAATATTGTATGACTTCAAATCTGTTGTCAATGGCAATAAGCCTAGCCTATGGGCAACAATCTCATCATACAATATTGAACTATTTTTCCTAAATTCTACATCCTCAATAGCCATTACAGGCACTTCTTCCATTATTGTCCTTCTTATCACATTCGCAAATGAAGGTATTGAATTTATTAAAACAAAAGAAATTTTGTTTTTATCTTTATCCTGTTCCAATAATCTTAGTTCAATCATACTCTCCTACCTCTTCTACCGCCTTTTTTTCTACACCCATCATGCGGTATAGGTGTTACATCTTCTATTATTCCTATTCTCAAACCCATTCTTGACAAAGCCCTTATAGCAGCTTGGGCTCCTGGTCCCGGGTTTGTAGGACCATTATGGCCTCCCGGCGCCTTTATCTTAACATGTATACCGTCAATTCCCTTATCTATTGCTATTTCAGCTGCCTTTTTTGCAGCAGTCATAGCAGCTGTTGGCGAAGATTCCATTCTATCTGATCTAACAACCTGG
>Ga0209976_10001594_pt1 | contig 13356 bp, 9 predicted proteins | sample SumtaG_FD_182806 | JGI IMG/M metagenome (GOLD analysis project Ga0209976, IMG submission 182806) | Deep subsurface microbial communities from Indian Ocean to uncover new lineages of life (NeLLi) - Sumatra_00157 metaG (SPAdes) (version 2) | ecosystem: Environmental > Aquatic > Marine > Oceanic >...
CCTCGGTAATCGCCGCTGTTCTTGCTGTGCTGGTGGCAATAACCCTGGGCATAGCACAGGTAATAATAACCGGAATTTCAGCCTACCTGGTGATCTGGCTGGTTTTACTCCGGCTGCCCCGCTCTGATCCTGCCGGTTGAGCCTTGAATGGAACCCTGGCCGGCGGGGCGGTAATACTCTTTTCCTAAAATATTTCTTGCAGCTTCACCGGGCTACATACTATAATAAATTTGAAACAACAAAATTTGGAATGGCCGGGCGCAATATTGAACAGTTATAAGAGCTCAAAGCAACCCATCCACAAATTGGTATTCCCGGCCGACATTGGTCTGAGCCACTGGAGCCTGGTATAAAAGGAGAATATATGGCTGAAAGAGAAACAAATAAGGTTCGCTGGGGTGTCTTGAGCACTGCAAAGATTGGTACACAGAAAGTGATACCAGCTATGCAGCTGGGGAAATACTGTGAAATTACAGCTATTGCATCGCGTAATTTGGAAAAGGCACAGGCAATAGCAGAGCAGCTGACTATAGCGAAGGCTTACGACTCTTACGAAGCATTGCTTGCCGATGCCGATATTGATGCTGTTTATATTCCACTGCCCAACCACCTGCATGTGCCCTGGTCAATAAAGGCACTGAATGCCGGCAAACACGTTCTATGCGAAAAGCCCATTGGCCTGACAGCAGCGGAGGCCCGGGAACTATTCACCGTTTCCCGAAAATACCCGCAATTAAAGGTAATGGAAGCATTTATGTATCGCTTCCATCCCCAGTGGCAGCGGGCGCGGCGGCTGGTTGCGACAGGCAAGATCGGCGAACTGCGGACAATTCAGTCCTTTTTCTCATACCACAATATCGATCCGGACAACATTCGCAACCAGGCGGAGGCCGCCGGCGGTGGACTGATGGACATTGGCTGCTATTGTATCTCGCTTTCGCGGTTCCTGTTTGAGGCAGAGCCACGGATAGTCAGTGGTTTTATGGAATACGATCCGCAGTTTGGAGTCGATCGTCTTACATCCGGAATACTCGAATTCAGTAAAGGGATTTCGACATTCACCTGTGCCACACAATTGGCGCCTTATCAGCGGATCAATATATTTGGCACTGAAGGACGATTGGAAATCGAGATTCCTTTCAATGCCCCCTCTGATCGGCCTTGCAGGATATGGCATCAGCGGGGATCAGAGATTGAAGAAATTGCTTTTGACATCTGCAACCAATATACGATCCAGGGTGATCTATTCTCTCAGGCGGTACTTAATAATGCTGAAGTGCCGACTCCTCTTGAAGATGCTGTAGCCAACATGCGGGTAATTGAAGCCCTTATAAAAAGTGCTAAGAGCGGAAATGAGGCCCGTTAGCAGCAAATATTATAAGAACTTCAAGAAGTAGCTCCCTTAAACGCTTGAGAAATTGATTATACTAAGAAAATGTCTATAGCATAAATAAAATTAGATATTAATGCATGAATTATAAAAAAAAGGATAGAAATTTGAAGATGAACTAAGTTATTATAACGAGCAATGAAGATAGATCAGGCCAATTCCGGAGACTATACCCGGCCATACATTGCACGGCTTAACAAAGCTGCAGTAGTAAAAGGAGGAGCATTTATGAATATTCCAAGAGAGCTCAGGTACTCTGAATCACATGAGTGGATAAGGATTGAAGGAAAGACCGCTTATGTGGGGATCAGTGATTACGCACAGGAATCGTTGGGCGACATTGTCTATGTGGAAATTCCTGAAACCGGCGGTGGTGTCGACAGGGGGGATGAGATTGCCACCATAGAATCAGTCAAGGCCGCCTCCGCTATTTACGCCCCCCTTTCCGGAACTATAAAAGAGGCAAATAGTGAATTGGAAGAGACCCCGGAGTTGATTAATCAGAAGCCCTACGACACCTTTATCTTTGCCATTGAAATGTCTGATCCAGCGGAGGCCGAGGAGCTCTGGGATGCAGCTGCCTATGAAAAATTCCTGGAAGCAGAAGCGGAAAACCAGTAAGCGCAGAGGCTGATATTTCACCGCCAGCCACATAGATCATTGGGTGAAGTTCCCGCGGGGGCCAGTATGCGAAGTCTCCGTGGGGGGGCCAGTATGCGAAGTCCCAGCATAGGGCGGGCCGAAGGGCCCGCCTAATATTTAAGGAGGTGTTATGGGAGTAATTAAAAAATTGAATAAGGAAGAATTAATTCAAGCTGCCTGCGAAATGCGGGCTTTAGATATAATAAGTATTCATGCAGCAGGCTCAGGCCATCCGGGAGGAACCCTCTCCATTATGGATATTGCAGCAGCCCTGTTTTTAAATGAAGCAGCACTTGACCCCCGGAACCCTCAGTGGCCGGAACGTGACCGGATCTTTTTTTCTGCCGGACACAAAGCCCCGGCCCTTTATGTTGCCCTGGCAAGGGCAGGTTTTTATGACTTTGAAGAGGTGGTTACACTGCGTAAAATAGGCAGTCGTTTTCAAGGGCATCCTTATGCTCCCAAATTGCCCGGTGTTGAGATATCCAGCGGTTCCCTGGGCCAGGGGTTAAGCATTGCAGTCGGCAGCGCTTTAGCGGGGAAAAAAGATGGCTCAGATTACCGGGTCTACTGCATAATGGGAGACGGCGAGCAACAGGAGGGCAGTATCTGGGAGGCGGTGATGGCGGCTTCGCAATTCAAGCTAGATAATCTATGCGGTATCATTGACCGCAACCTTCTGCAGATCGACGGCCCGGTAGAAGAGGTGATGAATGTAGAGTCCCTTAATGAGAAGTATGAGGCTTTCGGCTGGCAGGTCATCGAGATCGACGGCCACAATATGGGGGCGATCCTCGAGGCTTTTGCCGGGGCCAGGACTATAAAGGGAAAGCCGACAGTAATCATTGCCAATACCATAAAGGGTAAAAACGTCTCTTTTATGGAGAATGTTGCCGGCTGGCACGGGGTTGCCACTAAAACTGAGGAACAGTTTGCAAAAGCCATCGAAGATATAGGCTGCCCCGGCTTTGGCCGTCAGAGGGTTGAGCAGCTTCTTGCCTCTGCCCGCGAATACCAGAAGAAACAGGAAAAGCAGCTTGCCCTGGAGCTTCCCCAGCATAAAGGAGATTACTGGTGGAACCGGGGTAATAGTATGAAAGTGGAAATGGAGCCCACCCGGTTCGGTTTTGGCAAGTGTCTGGACAAGATCGGTGATGATCCACGCATTGTAACGGTGCATGCTGATATTTCCGGTTCTATAAAGATTACCGGTTTTGAAGAGAAGCATCCTGAGCGAAAGGAAAGGGTGATCAGTGTAGGTATTGCCGAGCAGAATATGACTACCGTAGCTGCCGGCCTGGCCCTGGAAGGTAAAATACCGATAATCGGCACCTACGGAGTCTTTGCCTCCGGCCGGCCCTGGGATCAGATCAGGAACTCCATCTGCTACGACAGCCTTAACGTCAAAATTGCCGGCGCTCACGGCGGCGTCTCAGTCGGCATGGATGGGGCTACTCACCAGGCTCTGGAGGAAATAGCCCTGATGGCCATACTGCCGAATATGAATCTATTAATCCCATGCGATTCCATGGAGACTGAAAGGTTAAGCGAAATTGCGATTCTAAAGATAAAGGGCCCGGTCTATATCCGCTTCGGACGTGAAGCGGTGCCGGTTGTCACCACAGGCAGTACGCCGCTGCAATTCGGCAAGGCCAATATAATTCGTTTCCGCGGCGCCGGGGGTGATTTTAAGGATTCCTTTGAAACGGTACTGGCCGCTGAATATAAGAGTGAAGCAGAGGATATATCTCTTTTAGCATGCGGCGCCATGGTAGCGGAGGCTATGCGCGCAGCCTGGATATTAAAAGAGAAGTATGGTATTGAATCGCGGGTAGTTAACCTGCACACCCTGAAGCCTATGGACAGGGAAGCGATCATGGCTGCCGTAATAGAAACCGGTGCCATAGTGACCTGCGAAGAACATCAAATGGGCGGTTTCGGCGGCTTGATCTCCTCGGTAATCAACCGGGAACGTAATTATCGCACCCCGCTGCTCCTGGATATGATCGGTGTGGAAGACAGGTTCGGAGAATCCGGGGGTCCCTGGGAACTGATGATTCGTTTCAAGCTCACTGCAGAGCATATAACTGAAAAGGCGGTGAACCTGCTCAAGAGAAAGAAATAAAGGAGAGTCCCATAGAGATAAGGGTTACATCTTCATAAGGGTTGGTGATTATAGAATGCGTTCACCCGGATTGACTTTGAGAGAATCCCTTAGAGCGACCTGACAGGCCAGCTCTAGCTTTTTGTCACTGCCTGAATTATTGAAGCACTAATTCGTTTTATATCCTGCTAAAAGCTGATTATGGTGAGCAGGCCAGTTGAGAGCCAGGGTACATAGGTAATCAGCAGAACCGTAACCAGAAGTATCAGGAAAAAGGGAAACACATTTCTGTATATCTCCGTCATCGGTTTTTCAAAACGGTAAGAGGCTAAGAAGAGATTTAAACCGACCGGAGGGGTCAAATAGCCTAAACCGAGATTTGCCAGGAAAATAATACCCAGGTGTACGGGGTGGATGTCATAGATTCCGGCCAGTGGAATGATCAGAGGAACGACTACCACAATAGCTGAAAAAACATCCATAAGGCAGCCGGTTATAAGCAGGGCGATATTCAAAAGGATCAGGAATGTATATTTGGAGTGGATATTGGCTTCCACCCAGATGGATAGCCGTGCCGGGATCTCAACATCAATAATATAATAGGAAAGCCCCTTGGCCACGGCTAGAATAACCAACACCCCGCCGATAATGGGCACTGTTTTAAGAAAAACGGCGGGCAGATTTTTTGGTTTAATATCCTTGTGAATGAAAACCTGGACGATCAGGGTATATACCACGGCAATCGCTCCGGTCTCCACCAGTGTGGTTATGCCGCCAAAAAATGAAATGAGAATAATAAAGGGCAGGAGAATATCCCATATTGATTCCCTGAGAGCTTTAACTGCTTCCTCCATTCTGAATTCTCTATAAGGCATGGTTTTGGTTTTACTTTTTAAAGCGGTCACAACCCCGGCTACCGAAAGAGCAGACACGGTGAGCAAACCTGGGAGGATGCCGCCGACAAATACATTCTTAATATTTATCTGAGCGGCCACACCGTAGAGGATAATGGGCAGGCTCGGAGGAAAGAGCAGGCCGATACTCCCGGAGGCGGTTAACAGGCCGGTGCTGAATTTTTCCCGGTAACGGCCGCTTTCCACCAGCATGTAAGAGAGAAGACCGCCGAGCGCGAGAATAGTCACACCCGAAGCCCCGGTGAAGGTGGTGAAGAAGGTTGAAACCAGTATTGCCATAATGGCTAATCCCCCGGGCATCCAGCCGAAGAATACTTTGAAGAGGCGCACCAGTCGTTCACCTGCCTTGCTCTCTGAAAGAATAAATCCTACCAGGGTAAATAGGGGTATGGCCGGGATAGCAGGTCCGGTAAGCATGGTATAGGCTTCATTGGGAATCACCTCGAGCACACCCCAGGAGCTTAAGAACAGGAGCAGGGTAATACCAGCCAGCACTACAAATATAGGCGTGCCTAAAAATGCGGATATAATAAGAATAATCACAGCAGGCCAGATCAGGGTACCTGCCGCCAGATAAGAGAGCTCAATCATACTCTCCATAAAGGTCGGATAAAAAAGGAAGATAGTGTCTATAATATTAGCCAGGGAATTAACCGCCAGAAAGATCCCTAATATTATGCCCAGGCCTGCTGCCAGCTTATTGAAAATACTGCCGGGAGTGGCGGTGATAAAGCGTGCTGTCATTACGGTAAAACCCAGGGGAACGATTAAAAGGGCAAAACGTATGGAAAATATTCCTACTCTCAAATCAGGATCGAAACCGATGAGCAGCAGTGATAATGAGCTTAAGGTGAGTACCGTGGTTACAGTTACCGAGATAAAAGCGGTTACTGTATTGATGAACTCTTTTACCGGCAGCTTTAAAAGCTCAACACCGGCGGAGAGTGATAGATGTTTCCCCTCCCGCGAGGTAATCATTCCTCCGGCAAAGGCGATCCATAGTATCAAATGCTGGATATATCTGGCGGAGCTGGGAATGCCTGTTTTGAAAACACCACGCGCAATCACTTCAATGGTGGGAACCAGGGCGATCAAGATAAGCACTAAAAAGGCTAGGTTGTCTTCTGCTTTATGCCAGAGGGAGACTATTCTTTTAAGGGGCATGATTATCGCGATAATCCTTCAAATGGCTCCTGACCAGGTCGTAGGTTTTACGGTCAAAGCTCCTGCCAATCAGCATGTCTAAGCCGTTATCCACAATTTTCCGCCACTCCTTTTCCGCTTCCGGAGGGAAGGGGTTTAACACCAGGCCGTTCTCTTTCATTACTTCCATAGCTTGTGCTTCGATCTTTACGGCTTCAACCCTTAAGGATCTCTCGATTTTATTGGCCGCTTCCAGCAGTTCGGGGCGTATGCTTTCAGGAATACGCTCCCAGGTGCGGGTGGAGATAACAATACTGCCAATCATAGGCGCCCATTTGAGGCCGCACATATTCTTGGCCAGGCCGAACCACTGCAATGCCGCAGCGGCCAGCGGTGTAGTGGTTACTGCATCAACCATGCCGCTCTGCAGCGCCGGCAGTACATCGTTTACCGAAAGGGGAACTACGTGAAAGCCCATCTTTTTCCAGGCCTGTGCATCGTTACGACTGCCCTCGGTAATGAAGAATTTCTGGTTCCTAAGATCCTCAGGATAGACAATAGGCTCTCTGGCAAAGAAGTGAGCCCAGCCGGCCATTGTCCAGAGGATCACTTTAAAGCCCTTACTTTCAAATTCCTCTTCAAAAAGCGGCTTCATCTTCTGAAGCACGTAGTCCAGCTCGGCGTCATTGCGCAGCAGCATGGGCAGCTGTACGGCCAGAACATTCGGTGCGATATGGGTCATACCTATGCCGGTAATGCCGGTGGCATCTAACTGGCGTATGCGGATTTTGCGCAGCATATCAGGTTCATCGCCGGCTATACCTCCCGGATAGATCTTCATGTTTACCCGTCCGCGGGATATTTTCTGCCACTCAGCGGCTAGCTGTCTTAAGGCATTGTCCCAGGGGGAGCCAACCGGCGCCAGGCTGCCCAATTTTATGGTCAAGGCTCCAATGGGGTTTGCCAGTATTATCAGCAGAAGTAAAACAGCAATAATTTTACCGGTACTTTTCATTGTTCTTCGCTTCCTTTATCTGTGGGATTATCGCTAATATCGCCTGGTAATAGAAAATAGTCTTCTATATGATTGAGCATCCATCCGGCTTTTCTCATGTTTAATATATTTGCCAGCCTGTTTTCCGGATTACTGTCAGGATCGATCTCGAGGGCTTTATTCAGCAGATTGATAAAATCTTCAACGTTCTGCTCATTTACAGCAATACTGCCGGCCAGAGCCACATAGGGTCCGGAGTTTAAGCCGCCTGACAATTCCAGGGCCCGGTTAAAATGGAAGAGGGCCTTCTCTTTGCTGCCCCCCAGGGAAGCCGGCAAAGTCCCGTAGTAAGAGATAAAGAATTCATGAATAGCGCCCTTCTGGAAAGCTTCATCAAGCTCAAAGGCACGCTCCATCAGTGCCAGTGCTTTGGACCGGGAGAGAGCCAGGCGCATATCAAAGGGATCGGCGCTGAAAGCGGCCATCCAGCCGGCGGCTGCCCAGTAAAGATAGGGCACATCATCGATTTCCATTGTTACAAGAACAGTTTCAGCCGCTCCTGGTAGCATGAAGCTCGAGAATTGCTCATGGCGTATCGCTAATGCCTTAAGAATATAATCTCTGCCCCTTAAATAGAGTCTTTTTGAGCGCATTTTCATCTTTTTGCGCTGTTCAAACTCTTCTAAAGGCAGCATTGCAGCAGGAGTATCAACAAAAGCATTGGCATACATAATAAAGGTTCTACCGGTGGCCAGCAGAAGTTCGCTGTTATCGGGAGTGCTCTGCAGCAGAGATTCATAGAGCTTTAGGGCAAAGGGCAGGGCATCGGCGATAAGTTCCGGATCATCATCACCGGAAAAGACTGTGCCGCCGCCGCTGGAGAGCATATCCGCAACCCTGTTTACCGCCCATTTATTGATGGAACAGCTATTCATAAAGGTAAGAGAGATGGTGATAATTATAAGAATGGCGGATTTGGGAGCTGCCATAAAATAATTATGCCATGATTTCGGTTGGAATTCAATAAGAGCGGAAAATAATTTATTCTTGTGTTTGCGAATGTGATCTATTACCATTTTTCCCGCTGGGGAGAGCGCTGGTAGAAACAGATTTTTAAATGCCTTTGAATAGCGCTTCATACCGATTATATAATAGCAGGCAAGCAGGCAGACTGGACCGGCAAGAAATTATGGAGATATGATTTATAATTTGCTTGTTCAAGGAGAGAAGTGAAATGCCAAAAGTATTAGTGATTGACGAATCGGAACTCATACGGAGCTATCTAAAGAAAAAACTGGAAGCCTACGGTCTGGAAGTGATTGTAGCCTTGAATGGTTTCGATGGTATGATCAAAATGAAGAACAACCTTCCTGACCTGATAATCATGGATTATTATCTCTCGCGAGTGAGCTGTTTGGAGATCCTCAAAGAAAAAAAAGCAAATCCCAATACTGCCGACACCCCTCTTATTATGGCTACTTCGAAAATTGACAAGCCGAAACTACTGGAAGTAGCCAAGTATAATGTAAGTAAATTTTTTGCCAAGCCCATTAAGATGGATGCCCTGATAGAGGCAGTAGCATCAATTCTGGGAATGGAACTGAAAATTGATAGTACTCCCTGTATAATCGAAGCACATTTTAATGATGAAATACTCTTCATTGAAATAGCGAGAGGACTGAACAGGGAGAAAATTGATCTTCTCAAGTACAAAATCGGGGAGCTTCTAGAGATTTATAAAGTGAGGGTTCCTAAAGTGCTGATACTAATGTCTGATATCAAGATAGAAAGCGCTGATACGGGTAAACTGAAGGTCCTGTTTGAAAACATTGTCGGCGCTACCAGCTCTCCGGCAAAAGCGATAAAGATCCTTACCTCTTCACAGCAGGTCAAGGCTTTTATCCAGGGCCATTCCAATTTCGGTAAAATTGAGATTACCGATAGTTTAAGCAAAGCTATGGATGGACTTCTGGGAATTAAGGTATCAGATTTTATGGATGGCGGCATGAATATAGTAAGGTCGGATTTTTTAGTTTCTCAAGCGCCCAGAAGCGGGAAAGATGAAGCCATACAGTTGCGTTTTGCCGAGGAGATGCGGGATATTACCATAGGTATAATAGATGATGATCTGGTAATTCAGGAATTGATAAAGACAGCCTTTTCCGATACCCATTGGCAGGTAAAGGCCTATGAGAACGGCCGGAAATTTGTTGATGACCTGGAAAATGAGACTTTCGATCTGATCTTTCTGGATCTCAAGATGCCGGTTCTGGATGGCTTCGGTGTTCTGGCATATCTTAAAGAGAAAAAAGTGGAAATGCCGGTCATTGTCCTGTCCGCGGTAAAGGAGAGAGATACGGTAGTAAAGGCAATTCGATCAGGCGCCAGGAGTTACCTGACCAAGCCCATAAGTTCGGGCGGAATCTTTAAGAAAACCACTGAAATATTGAAGCGAAATTTTTGATCGACTCCATGGATTTAGGCCACTGTTTTGAGGATATCTTCAGCCACACAATAGCAGGTATGCTCATTCTGGATAGAGAAGGCCGTATTTTACGGATTAATAAGATCCTGGGAGAGATGATCGGCTATGATGAAGAGGGTCTCGAACATTCCAGCCTTTCACCGTTTATCCATGTTGAGGATGTCTTTACCTTTGAAACCAGCCTACAGAAGCTGTTATCCGGCGAGGAGGATCACTTCCAGTTGGAGGTCCGTTATCTTCGCCCTGATACCCAGACAGCCTGGTGGCGGTTAAGTGTTTCTTGGATCGAGGACAGTAGGACAGGCGATTATTTCGCTTTTGCTGTGGTTGAAGATATTACCAGGCGCAAAAGAGATGAGGACGAATTAAAGAGGTCAAAGGAGACAGCAGAGATAGCTACTAAAACCAAATCTGAGTTCCTGGCTAATATGAGCCATGAAATAAGAACGCCCATCCATACCATAACCGGAATGACAGAACTGCTTTTAGATACGGAATTGGATGAAGAGCAGCAGGAGTATGGTGAACAGGTGCGTTTTTCAGCGGATGTATTGCTCAGCCTGATAAACAATATTCTGGATTTTTCCAAGATCGAAGCCGGCAAACTCCATCTGGAATCTATAGATTTCGATCTATATAAAATAGTCGAAGAGGCGGTGGATATAGTCACCCTGGAAGCCCATAGAAAGGGGCTGGAGCTCGCTATTTATATTGACCCAAGGACGTCCCACATGCTTCAGGGTGATCCGATGCGCCTGCGTCAAATCCTGGTCAACCTGGTCAAGAACGCGGTCAAATTCACAGCCAGGGGATCGATCGTGGTTAGTGTCAAAGCATTGAAAGAGGATCGTCATCTGACTACTCTTAAATTTACCATATTCGACACCGGAGTTGGTATTTCTCCTGAAAAACAGGAGAAGCTGTTTCAATCGTTTTCTCAGGTGGATTCCTCGACTACCAGAAAATTCGGCGGCACCGGTCTGGGTCTCTCTATTGCCAGGAATTTAACAAAGCTGATGGGAGGGAGAATTGGAGTTGAGAGCTCCCCCGGAAAAGGCGCTGCTTTCTGGTTCACAACGGTAACAGAGAAACAGGACAGGGCCAATATTTTTCGGGATGTTTCTGACACTTTCTTTGAGGGCTTAAGAGTATTGCTTATTGACGATAAGATAACCGTTCGTTCTATCTTAAAGAGATACCTGCGCGGTTGGGGCTGTGAGATCGAAGAGGCGGAGAATGGCGCTCAGGCCCTGGAGGTGCTGCGCTCCCGGGCAAGGTCGGATATAAATATTCAACTGGCCATTGTGGACCTGCGCATGCCCGGTATGGATGGCTGGCAGTTTGCCAGCGAGGTTAATGCGGATAAAGATATCAACTCCACCAAGCTTATCCTGTTGACCCCGGCGGGAAAAAGCGGGGCGGAAGCCAAAATGAAACTGCTCAAATGGTTCGACGGTTACCTGGGGAAACCGGTCAAGAGGGGTGAGCTGCTGGAAAAGGTGTTCCGGGTGGTAAATAGTGATTTCGATCTGGAAACTGGGGGCGTGGAAGATGTTGATGAGCTTGAGGCCTTTATTTCCCTGGCCGCGGTCCGGAAGGAAGAGAGGAATTTAAGAATACTGGTAGCCGAGGATCATGAGGTGAACCAAATGCTCTTTAAAACCATTTTAGAGAAGATGGGTTACCTGGTTGAGCCGGCTATGGATGGTCTTGAAGCGGTAAAGGCGGTAGCGAAAGAACATTTTGATCTTATTTTTATGGATATCCAGATGCCCAATATGAATGGCTTCCAGGCCACGGAGAAAATCAGGGCTTTGGACTTTAAAGGGCCGATTATTGCGGTTACCGCTAATGCGATTAAAGAAGAGATAGCGAAGAGCCGCCAGGCAGGCATGGATGATTTCTTGACCAAACCATTTAAGCAGAAGGATCTGCTCCCCTACTTGAAAAAGTGGCTGCCGGATGGAAAAGTTGATGGAGAAGATAACCCGGAATCCGGTGAAGCTGCTGAGACAGAGGAATTATTCGATTATAAGAAGGCAGTTGAGGCTTTTATGGGAAAGGAGGAGGTAGTAAAGAAACTGCTTTCTTCCTTTACCGATAAAGTGGCGGGGCAGATTAAAGCTTTGAAAGAGGCGGTGAAAAATCAGGACTTCGAAGTTGTCAGTACGGAGGCCCATTCAATAAAGGGGGGAGCCTGGAATTTGCAGGCTAAAAAACTGGGCGATGCTGCCGCTGAACTGGAACAGGCGGGGGGAGAGAAATTAAAGGCAGAGGCTAAAAGATGTCTTGCGGAGCTGGAAAAGATTTTTATATTGTTCAAAAAGCTTATCAGCCAATATTAAAAAAGCCCCCGTAGTTTCAGGGGGCCATCTTAATTATTCAACGGGCTGATCCGATATACGAAGCCACTTTACAAATTTGCTCTTGCCGTTAACCTCGACCTTGCCCTTGAAAAGCTCATCTGTGGAGCTGATCCTGCCGAATTCCCAGTATTGTTTCCTGTAATTATCGGCACTGATTTTATCGCTATTTGCCCAGACATGAAACAGAACCAGCATGCCCAGTTTCAGATCTTTTTCACTGGCCTTGTGCGAGGGAACTACAAACTGGCTCCAAGCCTTTTTGCCGGTACCGACAAAAAGTACCTCGGCCTGGTTCTTGGTCGCTGCAGAGGAAGGGGTCAGTATTTTGGCGGTATAATATGTATTGTCCGCCAGGGACCTCCCTTCATAGTAGGAGCACAGTACCTCGCCTTTCTTGAAATCAAGACCGGTAACCGGTGTTGCCTTGACCGGGGCTTTGTCTGTAACGTCACCGACTATTTCTGCCCCTTTGAGCACCGTATCCATTGTTTCACAGCTGCTGAAGATAAAGAGCAGAGCCAAAGCGGTGACTGTAAAAAATACTTTTCGCATTATTATCCCCCTTAGATAGCTTAATGATATAAAATAGATTATAAATCAGAAACCGGTGATTGTCAAGACAGAAACTTATATCTGGAAATTCTTCATGGGCTCAACTGAGGACAGCCGGGCATTGTGGTCTGCCGGATAGAAAGTTGTCGCCAGTGAAGAGGGCATATTAGTCAACGCCCGGATTGTCTCTCCCGCCCTTTCTATTGACTGGATTGGTGAAGGAACAAGGCAATCCGACAAGGCACTTTCCACAAACGTCCGTCTTCCCGATCTGCTTGAACCTGTCCTCGTTCTTCAGACACATCTCATAGCAGTTCCGTGGATCGAAGTGATCCTTAAACAGAGCAGTATTGACACATCGGTCAACGCATTGTGAGCAAGATGAATCATACCGATATAAGCATGCCTCCTCATTCATCGGCACATCTGGGGTGACACTCAGATCCGTAACGAAACTACCGATTCTTCCGCAACATCCGTACTCGGTGATCAGCATATTGTTAAGACCGAAATTGCCTATACCCGCGGCATAGGCAATATGTCTATGGGACCAGTTGCTGACAAGTCTTTCTTTATCGAAATTGTGCGTAGCCGGTGTGATTTCTACATGGTAATTCCTTGCTTCTAAAAATTGCTTCAAGTGCTCGCTGAGTGCCGCTATCAGTCTATTTGTCTCTACATATGCGATTGCCCATTCTTGTGACGCTAATTCTCCTTTGATGTTGCTGCTACCCACGCGTTTCTCAAATGGCAAGAAGAAGGCAAT
>Ga0209976_10001595_pt1 | contig 13343 bp, 10 predicted proteins | sample SumtaG_FD_182806 | JGI IMG/M metagenome (GOLD analysis project Ga0209976, IMG submission 182806) | Deep subsurface microbial communities from Indian Ocean to uncover new lineages of life (NeLLi) - Sumatra_00157 metaG (SPAdes) (version 2) | ecosystem: Environmental > Aquatic > Marine > Oceanic >...
TTTTACTATTTTTGTTTGACATTTTTCTTTTCACTCCTTTTTATATCAAATGAGTTTTGTACACCACCAGATTTTCTGTGTTAAAAAATATGAATGTTATAAAAATTGTTCTGAAATATGATATTTAAACTACTTATTATTACGTTTTTCATAAAAAATTTCATCACAATTTTGATTGTTTATAATATTTAGTAATTTTTTATCTATTTATAAATCTTTTTTATTATAAAGTTAATGTGATACGGAGATTATGGTCAAATTTTCTAAATTGCTTTAATTAAACTCTGAAGAAGTTTAGCAAAATTAAATAGTTGAGGAAATCACTTTTTTACCTAAGATCTTTCATCTATAATACTAAATATTATTTCAAAATCGGAAAAATTAAAGGGTTTTAATATATAACCATTAGCATTAGTATCTTTAAGGTTTTTTTCAACTTCAGATCCTGCGATTGCAGTCAAAAAATACACAGGAATATCTGCCCATTCTTTATCGGATTTAATTGTTTTACAAATATCATATCCACTTAAATCGGGTAAAATTATATCTAATAGAATTAACTTTGGAATAGAATACCCTAATTCTTCTAAGCCTTTTGAACCACTTACTACTCCTTTGCATTTATAACCTTTACTGTCGAAATAACTTGTTATTAAACGAATTGTAGCTAGATCATCCTCAATTAATAATACATCATAGATCGACTCTACTTTGATGTTGTCTAATATATTGATGATTTTCTTCTCCAGAAGCACACTTTGTTCGAATATGTTCTTAACAGTTTCTAATACCTGCTCACTTAACTTTTCTCTGTAATTTTCAAGAAGTAGTTGAGAATAACCCTTAATTGAAGTTAACGGTTCCTTTAAGGTATGAGAAATGCTTGAAATCCTTTGAGGATTTAATTTTGCTAAACTTCGTTCAGTAGAGGTTGATTTAGCCTCAATAAAAGCCTCAACTGATTGTCTGATTAATTTTGAAATTGTTAAAGTACCATTATTTTTGGTATAATCTAACCATTTTGATTTGGTATCCTCTGATACATATAATGAAATACGTTCCTTATCCCTATGGTATACTTTTTCGCCAGCTTGCCATTTTCTATAGCCTTCAGTAATAACTCCGCGCCATATCGAATATCTACCGGTCTCTAATTCATAACGTATCATATCTTCTGTTTTCTCAATAGAATTATTATTGATAATGGCTCGAGAGTTTTTATTTTTGTTGTCGCTGGGATTTTTCTTTTCTTTTCTAGGACCGCTAATTTTTTTACCACTAAATTTTATAGTTAAAGCTAACTGAAACCATAATAAAAGAACTTTTATTTAATATTTTTTTATTCAATAATCTTATTTTTCAAACGTACATGATGAAAAATATAGAGTAAAATTTTTGTTTTTACACACAAATATCGTTCGAAGTGGTAGAAAAACTTTTAAATATCAAGAAAAAAGAAGCATATGCTATTGGAATATAGTTAAAGTTTTTAATCGTCAAGATACTAAGATAATTTACTGGGATTAACAGTTCCTTTTGAATTCTCTCTCCTGGTTAAATTTGAAGGACTGAGAGATGATAATAATCATTTTCCCTGAATTGAATTAGTGGAAAACTCATCTTTTAAAACATTTAACGCCATTTTTTTGTGAATAGTATCTAAGTCATTTATGGATTTACTATTTTTTTTTTCCGTTGTTGACGAATCCTTACGAAGATAAAAGAGGATCAGTATTAAACAATTCTTTAAAACGTCTTTATTATTCATTTTCCTTGAGACATAATTTAGCATATAGTTGGCTAACACTACCCTACTATTCTCAAGAAGATCAATGATCCTAAAATAAAAATCCTCATCGGTCATATTTTCTAAAAGTATATTTTCACCTAGTATTAAATATTTCACCTTTTTTTAGTTGAAATTTTAGGATTTTTGAATTTGCATAATCCTAATTTAAAATGCAAAATACTTGTTTCCTTTAAATTCGACAAATTGCGACTCAGAACTCATGTCACTATAATTATATCAACCTCCCCTTATAAATTTATTAAGAACTGCTAATTACTGTAATATTTATATAATAAAAAGAAGATTCTTAAGCAGATTTTATACCAACTCGTAGTAAATCATAACAAAGAATTTTTATAGTTTTTGTACACTAATTTTTTGTACACAACTGAATGAAAAAAAAAAAAATTACCGAAAAATACTTCATTATCAAAAATTATCTTCACATCAGAACCAAATACTAACACTAGTTTTCTACCTATCCCCACCCCGACATATTTCCCAAACCACTTTAAAATTTGTTATAAAAAATCGTACTCTATACAGAACTAAAAATTGTAAATAATGAGGGATTAATACTTTTTGTTCACAATTAATTTTACCTAGATGAATTTTTATACAAATAAATGGGATTCAAATTTTTTTTTTTACAACAAAAAGTTTAAATACTAGATAGTAATTTATTATTATAACTAAAAAAAAATGTTTACCACAAAAAAGAAATTTGGTACAAAAACTTACTGTGTCAAATGATTTATGTGTGTAAAAATTTTAAAAAAAAATTAAAAAATATAACTGTGGTTAAGAGTAATGGTTGTTGAAGTATTACCTCAAACTGGTTTTTGTCCTGAATGTGGCGGCTCTACTATTTCGGTTCACCAAAGAGGTGAAATAGTATGTCAGCATTGTGGCTTAGTAATATCTGAGAAAGAAGTTGATGTATCACATAGCGGTATCAGGGCTTATTCAAAACAAGAAAAAGATAAAAAGGAAAGAACGGGGTGTCCTATTTCGATCTTAATGCCTGATATTGGTTTAAGTACGATTATCGATAGGACAAAAATAAAAAATCCTGACTTAAGGCGCGCTGCGAAATGGAATACACACTTATCCTGGGAAAAAAGAAATATGCTTATCGCAATTACTGAATTAAAGAGAATTGGTGGCAATTTGAATTTTCCTGAACGTGTAAAAAAAGCAGCTGTCCGTCTTTATAAAGAAGTGTTTAAAAAGAATCTGTTACGGGGCAGGTCTATTAATGGCATGATTGCTGCTTGTGCTTATTATGTATGTAAACAAGAAAAGGTTCCAATTACACTTCAAGAAATCTTGGATGAAGCATCGATCAATGATAACATCGTGAAGAAGTGCTATAAAATCCTAGTAAGAGAGCTTAACTTAAAATCACCACATATCGACCCGGTATCACTAATTCCGAGATATTGTGCGGATTTAGGCTTAGGTATAAACATAGAGAAGGAAGCAATAAAAGTATTATCGAATTTTATCGCAAAGACTTCTATTTGCGGGAAGGATCCAAAGGGGTTATGTGCAGGATCGATTTATTTAGTTGCGAAACTAAAGAATCGCAAGGTAAGCCAAAAAGATATTTCGAAAGTAATTGGAGTCACAGAGGTGACTCTTCGCTCGCGATATAAGGAATTCTTACAAAACATAAGTTTTAATTTTCAAACTCAAGTGTAATAAATTACGGTTTTTCTTTTCCATAAGAAACTTGAAGGATTAGGGAGAGCCAAACTCCCAATCTCTTTTTATTTTATTTTTATTTTACTTTATTACTTAATGGAAGATTTTAAAAGAAGAGAAATAGCACACAAAATTAATAAGGTGATTGTATTTAAAGAAACTAAATTAGTTTTGGTATCCAGTTCTTCTTGCGGCGATTTGCCCAACTTTTCGACCAGGTGGAGCATTTCTACTTGTAGTGGTAGATTTATGAGGTGATTGTTTTGCTCCTCCGCCATATGGATGAGATGCGGCTACCATAGCAACACCACGAACAACAGGCCATTTTTTTGCTTTAGATTTCACATAATAAAACTTATTTCCTGCTTTTAGGAATGGTTTAGTATTTCTTAAACCTCCAGCAACAACTCCGATTGTTGCAAGGCAGTTCTCATTTATCCAATTAGTTTTTTTTGATCGGAATAATAGTTCAACTTTATTTCCAGACTTATCTCTGACAATTGCTGCGACTCCTGAGGCTCTAGCGAATTTTCCTCCGTCTTGAGGGGTTGATTCTACATTGAAGACTAAAGTTCCAAGAGGCATTTCTTTTAAAGGTAAGATATTTCCGACTTTAATTTCAATTTTATGTTTTGTTTGGTAAAATTCCTGTCCTTCATATATTCCTTCAGGTGGGAGCCATAGATCCTTCTCTTTAGTATCATAATATTGAATTACTGCTACTGGGGCCCCCCTGCCTGGAGCATGGATAAATTCTAATACTTTAAATTTAAATTGTTCTTCTCCTTCTTTAAAGGGGCGGTATTTTACTCGACCAACGTGTCGATGACTTGGTGATCTGAAACCTAGAACTCCTCGACCTTTCCTCTGAGCTAAAATTCGTTTTCCCATTAACGTCACGAAATATTGTAGATGTAAACTTAAATTATTCAGACTTTAAATTTTTTATTATTTTGGCTTATATTGAAATAAAAGATGAAAATAGATGAAAAATTCAGATAAGAGAATTTTAGAGTTTATTTTTGTATAACAATTCGTCGATATTATAGTTGAAAGCAATTGGAATCTCTCGATCTATATATTCGCCTGCTATATTTTTTAATAATAAATTCTTAATTTCATCTGGGTTTCCTGTTTGTCCGAGAACCCATCCAAGTTTAACATATGCTACTTCAGGTAAGAGATTTTGACCGGGTATTATACCAATATTTTGTAACTCTCGACCAGTAGAATATACATTCATGCCAACAAATCCATGGAGTGTTTGAGAAGTCATGAGAATTGTAATACCTTCTTGAATAGCTCTTTTTAATGAGTCATAAAGAGTAGTGGGTATATGTCCTAGTCCTGTTCCAGCAAATACAATTCCTCGGTATCCTTTATCTACATAGAAGTTAATTAATTCATTATCCATTTCAGGATAAGAATAAATAAGAGCGATTTTCTTTTCAAAATTAGTAATTGCTTGTGTCTCTAACTTTGATCTAACTTTATACTCATCAGTGAACATTTTGATTTTTCGATTTTGGACCATTCCCAGAGGGATGTTATTAATTGTTCTGAAAGTATTTCTTACAGAAGTATGCATTTTCCTCACAAGAGTTCCTCTATGGATCAATCCATAATCATGAGATGAGGAGCCTAACATTGTTACTACTACTTCAGCAATATCTGAATTAGCTACAACTGCTGCATTAATTAGGTTAAAAGCCGCATCAGAAGAAGGTCTATCTGAACTTCTTTGACTACCAACTAAAACTACTGGGATAGATAAATCTTTTAACATGAATGAAAGAGCAGCACTGGTAAAGGACATAGTATCAGTTCCATGTCCTATCATAATACCATTGATCCCGGAATCTACTGCCTTCTTTACTTTTTTTGCTAATTTCTGCCAATTTTCAACATTCATATTTTCTGATAAGATTTCAAAAACAATTTCACAGTCAAGATTACAAATTTCTGCTAATTCTGGAACAGTACTATAAAGTTCTCCAGGCGTAAATGACGGAATTACCGCTCCTGTTGTATAATCTAAACGTGAAGCAACTGTTCCACCAGTTCCAAAAAGTTTTAGGTTTGGGAGATTTTTATTAAATGGAAATTCTCTTTCTGGGATTTTGTATGTAGCTTCTCGGTTTCCAATTTTCTTGATTTCATAAATATCAGATACTTTAATTCCGATATTATAATTATTTTTTAACTTGATTTCTATAAAGTGAGAATCAGAATATTCACTTCTTGGGAGAATTATCCCCTCATAATCTCCTCTTTTTGTTCTCACTTGAACAATATCCCAAATTCCAATACTATTTTTCTCTAAAATTTCTTTACCTTCTCTTTTATAACCTTTTAATTTCTGGCTCATTTTTTCAACTCTTCTAGTTTTTCTTTTATTACTATATCTAATTCTTTAGAAATAATAGCTCCATCAATTTTGCCTCTCACTTTTTTCATTATTTCTCCCATTAAAGGCCCCTTGGCTCTCATTTCTTTTTCTTTTACTACTTTTATATTCGCATTAACCACCTTTAAGATGAGTTCCTTTAAATCTTCCTTTGAAATAGATTCAATATTTAAATTAGTTTTAATCTCACTTATAGAAAGTTCTGATGAATCAGTTTTAACTTTCATAAATTCTTCTATTGCCTCTTTACTAATTTCACCTTTATTAAGAAGTGTAAAAATATCAATGAAATCGTTATCAGTTATATTTTCTATATTTTTCCCTTCTCTTCTAAGAGCTTTTGTCGTTTCAAGAAGAGTAGTGAAAATTAAGGAAGGATTCTTAGGATAAATAATTATTATTTTATCAAATAAATCGAGTTTTCCATAAAAAATTAAGTCTTTAACCATTCTTTCTTCGGTTTTATATTTTTTTGAATAGTTTTTTATTAGAATCCAAGGATATTCAGGAAGACTTTTCTTAATATTTACAATTTCTTTTGGGTTATTCATTATTGCTGGTGAATCAGTATCAGGATATAATCTTGCTCCTCCATGTAATTCTCTTAAAAATTCAGTATTTCCATTTTCTATAGCTCTCCTGGTTTCTGGAGGTACTCCCTTAAAAGCTGATTTAACACGATTAATTATAACTTCAAAAGCTTTATCACATTCTTTTTTAGAACCCAAAACTAATATAAAACAATCATCTTCTTTAACAATCAACTTTTCTTGAATTATTTTGATATCTTCATTAGTAAGCTTATATTTTTTGAGATTTTCATCTGAATGAATAATTCCTCTTAAGCCGGAAATAATTTTTACTTTACTACTGACTTCTGTCCCAAATCTATAATCCTCCATTAATTCTTTTCCAAATATTCCTTTGAAGCCACTTAAATTAATCCCTAATAGTCTCTTATTCGATTTAATACTGTTTTTAACAAATTCTGAATTCCTCTTTAAAAAAATATCAGTCAAATCGATGGGATTGAGTGAAAGTTTATTTTCATTGAGACCTCTCTTCTCCAACTCTTCTTTTATTTCAATTAGTTTTAATTGACGAGATATTTCATGATTAATTAAAATTGGAATCCAACCTAATTTCTGAACACCCTTTATCTCAATTCTCGTCCCTCCTTTAATACTAACATTAATATCTTGTCTTATTGAACCAATGACTTTCTTTACTTTTGTTGACCATAATAACAATCCTATTCTTTCGGCACATTCTCGGCATTCCTGAGGATTGTTGATGTCTGGTTTAGTTGTTACTTCTATTAATGGAATTCCCAATCGATCGATTCGAAAAAAATTAGTCTTATCTTCTGTTTTTATTTTTCTTGCTGCTTCTTCTTCTAAGCTTAAAATATCAATTCTTATCTTTTTTTCATTTTCCAACTCTATATAGCCTTCAGTACCTAAAATCATTGTCCTTTGAAATCCACAAGGTACACTCCCATCAAGATAGTTTTTTCTGCACACATGCATTTCTTCAATAATGTTAGCGTTAAGAAGCATTGCAACTTCTAAAGCTATTCTCCGAGCTTCATTATTACATGTAAAAGGTGGTGTTTCATCAAGTTCATAAGTACAAACAACATCGTTATAACCTTCGTATATAATCCCCATTCCTTTTCCATATTCTGTTAACATTGCTTCATCATATGTCCCCATTTCTCCTAAAACAGGTCTCATTTCTCTTTTTATAATGAAATCAGGCTTTCGAGTCCCTTGAAGCTTCGATGGACACCGACAAAATAATTTTTTTTTCGTATCAAGTTGTTGATGGATCTCTAATCCACATTTAAGGCCTAATGCTTCATAATCATATTTTTCCATCTTTAATCATTTTATTTAGTGCATTTATTTTCATAATTAATCATATAGCTCTAACTTTAGTATTATAATTATTTCAATGTAAAATTTTTGACTTAAAGTATTCTTGAAAGTTTATTTTAGATAATAAATCCCATCGACTTCTATAGGTTCTGAATGCCTTGAGAGATACTCTAGTAGATACTGTTTATGTTCAATATTGTTTTCGATAAATTGCTCAATTTGAAAAGATAAATCCTTAACATTTTCAAATCTTATCCAGTGCAATTTATCAAAGAATTGAAGCATTTTAAAGAGAAAATCTTCCTTTTTTCCGTATTTTCGCAAATCATTCTCAATAGATTTAACCCATTTATTGAAAATATCTTGGTTTTTAAAAGTAATAAGAGCTCCGTTATCCTCAGCTAGTCTCATCCAAAGATACATATCTTTATCATCTAACATCCTATTGTAATTTATTATAAAATCAACATTCTCTTCCAAGAGCTTTAACCTTTCTTTCTTCACTAATTCTTTTCTAAATAATAAACCAGTTGCTAGCAAATCCAATCTACAATAATAATTATCAGGTGAATATATAAAATCGACAACTCTTATGCCAAAAACTCCTAAGATCGCGGCAATAAATTTAATGTTTTCAAAATGGAGATTTTTATACTTCCCAATAAATTCATAATTCCCCGTTGCATATCCTCCCTTCTTATCAAGGATTATCTCGATTTTCATATCTTTTGAAATGTTAGTAGTACCATAGCGACTGCGTATTCTTTCAAAAAAAATTCTCACATCTTCATAACTTTGTTCATAATTTTGTGATTTAGAACTTCCTCTTAAAAGTCGTAAATACAATAAAAGAAAACGTGTACTAAAGTCAAATGAGAAAGGAGTAAATCTATTAGTTTCTATTACCATTTCGTATAGGGGTATCGTGGCTCTAAAAGTAAATTTATCAAAAAATTCTCCTATTTGTTTATCTTCAACTCTCTTAAAATCGTCAAGAGTCTTCCCTTTTTTAAATAGGTTTAACACGTTTTCTAAGATATAATTATAAAAAGAAGAAATACTTTTATATCTCTCATCATCAAGATTTTCCCTATGTTTTACATTGACGTATCTTTTTAACCAATCTTTAAGAGCAGGTGATATGGAAATTGTTTGTTGCGCTGTTTTCTTATTAGAAAGAAATTTTTTAGAGCTCATATCTTACTAAATTCTTTTTAATTTTTAAATTTATATTAGATCAAATATTTTAGAAAACATGAGATCACTGAATAAAATTAAAATATTTTAATTATTTAGCTATTTAAATGATACAATTTCTCCACTTAAATAAATGTATTCTATAACTCTTCAAAATTTAATGTAGTATTAAGATTTTACATAATTAAGGAAATTAATTTTTAATATATTCGTTTATATAGCAATTTTCTGAATTATATTTGGGTTATTTTAAAAGATAAATATTAAGGGGAATAGGGAGCCCCAAGACGAAGGTAAAAAAAGGGAGAAGAAACAGGAGGCCGAAATTCATACTCTTCCTTTTTTTTATTTTAATTCTTTCAATTGGAAAGTTTCATTGATTTCTGAAATCTGACTAAATTTTGAGAGACTTTCTACTAAAAATTCCCTCTCGATTGAATTTTTTAATTTTGATAATGTAAATATAAAGGTTAGGTCATCTTCATTTTCAATTTCAATCCAATGTAATCTTTCAAAGAATTTAAGGAGATTAAGGAGAATATAATCATTATCTCCAAATTTTTTTATATCTTCATAAATTAAAGCGAACCAATCTTCTAGAGCTTTTTTATTTTTAAAAGATATGAATGATTCTTTGTCCTCTGCCATTCGCATCCATAAATAATAATCTGCATCGTTAACAATCCTCTTATAATTTATTAGGTATGAAAGATTATGGTCCATGAGTTTTACTCTGTCCTTTTTCGCAGAATCATCTCTAAAAAAGAATTCTGTTAATTGTAAATCAAGGCGATAATAAAGATCTTTTTCAGAGTAGAGAAAATCGCTAACTCTCACACCTAATAATCCAAAAAATGCAGCGGTATATTTACAAAATTCGTTAAAAAGATTTTTGTAGATACCCACATATTCAAAAACAGCTTTCATATCCTCATTACTTTTCCCTGTAAATATATCTATATTGTAGTCTTTAGTTAAATTATTCGAAAGTAAATATTTTCGTATTCTATCAAATGCATTTTTGATGCTTTTTGGATCTCGAGGATCCATCATGCCCATATATAATTTCCTTAATGTGAAAAAGAATTGAGGTGTGTTATCAAGTGTAAGATTTGAGTATCGATTTGTTCTTAAAGCATTCTCATAATACGGAATCATCCCTTTAAAAGAATTTTTATCAAAAAACCCTTGAATTTCAGCATCGACAAATTGATCAAAATCTTCTAGGGTTTTTCCTTTTGAAAAAATCTCCATGGTTCGTTCCATTACGTAATTATAAAAAGCGGAAATACTTTTAATTCGTTTATCCTTTGGATTCTTTTTATTGAATTCTGAAACGTAATTTTCAATTTTCTCTTTAAGTAAAGGTGAAATAGATATAGTTTGTTGAGTGATTTTTTTTTTTGATAAAGACTTTTCATTTCCCATTTGAAATCAGCCATTAAGATTTTTGATGATGCCTTTAGTGATATATTTATACAATAAATTATAAAAATATGAATTTTTTTAAATATGATTATACTTTTAATGTTCAGAAAAGTTAGGATTTATATTTGTTGTGATTATTTTCGTTAATCATGATAAAATTTAAAGAAAAATTGTTAAAGAAATTTCGCGCTTAATAATTTAAAGAAATCTAGTATAGCAAATTTAGGATTTAAGAAATTTAGATACATAAACTCCGTCTAATTTATATCCTAATTCGTAGAACCAATTTCTAACTCCAATTCCACTAATCACAGCTAATTTTTTAGCATCAAAATCTTCAGTGGATATATCTTCAGCTTTTTCCATCAACATTTTTCCGTATCCTTTATGTTGAATTTGAGTATCTCGTTTAGGTTTGGAGTCTCTTGGGACTAATTCACCGACAACTTTTACTTCTCGAACGATCATTGTATTCCCATCATTTAATTCGGGTCTATGAGCTAATTCAGATGGCTTTCTTAAGCGTAAATATCCAACTAAATATCCTTCTATTTTATTCTCATATGATAAAAATACTTCAGTGCCTTGAGAAGCTTCATAATCTTCACGGTATAACGTTAAATTATGAGGTGAATTTTCTCTATTTAGTATTCTTTCTTTTTTAATACCATATTCACGGCATCTAATACAGTTGCATTTGTCATTTAGATAATCTAATCTCTTCACAACAAGTTGTCTTAAATTACTTTTTTTACACCCTGCTTCTATTAAATTTGCAGGAATATCTCTCATAATTCTTTGGATTCTTACATATGAAGGTATATTTCGTTTTAGATTGGCAATTAGGTCAATTAATTCATCGTCGGAATATGAGCGATATCTCCCCTGTTTCCACCAATTATAAAGTTCTGTTCCTTTTACAACTACAGTAGGGTAAACTTTTAACATATCTGGTTTGTATTCTGAATTTGTAAATAAAGAATTAAACATTTCTAAATCTAATGAAAAATTAGATCCAGGTAAATTAGGCATAATATGGGCATTAACCTTAAGACCAGCATCTTTTGCTAACCGAATTGCATCAATGCTATCCTGTGTAGAATGTCCTCTTTTAACGATCTTATAAATTTCATCGTATATTGTTTGTATTCCAATCTCAACTCTAGTTGTCCCATAATTTAACATTCTATCGATTTCATTTTCTTTACAGAAATCTGGTCTTGTTTCTATTGTTATACCGACAAGTCTCCTTTTAGACGTTTCAGCAAGTTTTTTAACTTCTTCTAGAGATCCTACTTTTTGGTCAATAATCCCTTCTAGAGCACCTTTAATAAACTCCTCTTGGTATTCAATGTTTGTTGACAGAAACGTTCCACCCATAATGATCAATTCAATCTTATCGACTTCATGACCGATCGCTACTAGATCTTTAATTCTACTTTGAACTTGTAAATAGGGGTCATAATTACAATGAATAGATCTCATAGCCGCTGGTTCTCGACCGGTGTAGGATTGAGCAACCTTAGCTCCTGGTTGTGAATCTTGTCCCGGACAGTATATACACTTTCCTGGACAAGGGAGAGGTTTAGTCATTATAGCAATAACTGTTACTCCCGATAATGTTCTTGTAATTCTTCTCTTAAGAATTTGAGTTATTATCTCTTTTTCATCTTCCGTGGCAAATTCCAATATTTTAGCATTCTTAAGAACTTTATGATACTTATATTTTTTTCCGATTCGCCCTTTTAAGTTTGTAATTTTGTGACGTGGTGTTTTTGGGTTTTCTATTAAATAAGTTATTACTTCTCTTGAGATCTTTCTTACGTTTTCATTATTTGTTGAGTTACCCATTATACATGATGAATTATTGAGGCATCAGAAAAAAGTTTTTACAAATTCCTTCTAATTCAGATAAAATTTAACTTAATTTTTTTACCCGTGAAATCTCGCGTAAATTTACCAAAATCTTCAATTTCTTTTAATTTTCTTGAGTTAAATATAGGGCCATCCTTACAAACTAACAATCCCAGTGGATCTAAGGCACATAAACCGCATAATCCACTTCCACACCTCATAATCCGTTCAAGACTTGCATAGAATTCGAAGTTATACTTTTGACATAGTTGAAATAGTTTTAGCATCATAATCTCAGGACCACAAGAATATACTATCATTTTTCTAAAATCTTCTGGTGTGTAATTTTTTATTAGTTTTTCAAAAAGATCGGTTGTAAGTCCTTTTTCTCCATAACTTCCATCATCTGTACAGAAGTGAAATTCTGAATTTTCTTGGGTATAGATATGAAATTCATTTATATATAGTAAATCACTTTCTACTTTGGCGCCTTGTATAATTTTAAAGTTGTAGCCAGAAGAGCTAAGACAATAGGCTAAAAATCTAAGAGGCGCCATTCCTATCCCTCCACCAACTAAGAAAATGTGTTCAAATTTATTTGATGGGGTTTTAAAATAATTTCCTAATGGTCCCCGAACTCCAATATAATCATCAATTGTTAATTCATGTAGAGCCCTTGTGCATTCACCAACCTTTTTAACGGTAATTGATAGATTTCCTGTTTCATCACATCCAGAAATAGACATGGGGATTTCATCTACACCAGGAACCCAGATCATCATAAATTGCCCCGGTTTTGGTGTTGATTTCCTTGGGTTTTTAAAAATAAAAGTTTTTACACCGTTACATTCATTTTTAATTTGTTTTATTGGAACTGTGAAGATTGTGTTCTCAGTCAAAATCGGGCACCTCTTGAGTTTTAAACTGATGAGCTAATCCTCTAATATCATATATTGATTGATAATTATTATCCTTAAGATAATTAATTATTCCTTTGTTTATTTCAGTAATAATTTCCACTTCATTATATAAAGCTGTTCCAATTTGTACTGCTGAAGCTCCAGCTAAGAAAAATTCCACT
>Ga0209976_10001596_pt1 | contig 13342 bp, 12 predicted proteins | sample SumtaG_FD_182806 | JGI IMG/M metagenome (GOLD analysis project Ga0209976, IMG submission 182806) | Deep subsurface microbial communities from Indian Ocean to uncover new lineages of life (NeLLi) - Sumatra_00157 metaG (SPAdes) (version 2) | ecosystem: Environmental > Aquatic > Marine > Oceanic >...
TAATAGCGTTAGTGCTAAATCAACGATCTCCTTAAACGACATATTTTCTTTATAATTGGCTTGAATATGTTCTCTTGCTTGAGCTTCTCCACTTCCTAATGCATATGCCTTATATGGACGATATATGCCACTAGGAGATGTTGTATATATTTGAGGCCCAGTACTATCTATTCCGATGAAAAATAATGCACAACCAAAAGGTCTAATGCCCCCATATTGAGTATACATTTGTTTTAAATCAGCAATTGTTTTTACTAGCATATTCATTCTAACCGGTTCATCATAGGTTAACCGGAATGATTGTGCCTGTACGCGAGCATAGTTAATTAAAGTCCTTGAATCAGCATGTAAACCAGAAATTGCAACACCTATATGTTCATCAATCTGGAATATTTTATCAATTGAATCGGGATCCATTAGCTTTGATGGGATTTTAATTTGAGCTGCAAGACATACATCTTCATTTGACTTAATTGCAACCGCTATTGTGCCTCTTCTTACTGCTTCTAAAGCATATTCTACCTGATATAAACGACCCTCTGGACTAAAAACAGTTAAAGCGCGGTCGTATTTTATTTGTCCTCCTCCGATCATATGAGATTACACGAAATTGAAATAATTTAAATTAGATTTTGATAATAAAATTATAATTTTACAAATATTATAATGAATTTTAATTTAATGTTTATATTAAATTAATAATCAGATTTTGCTTGATGCCCTTAGGATCTCCAAGACTGTATTTTTAAAAACAACATCAACATGAACTCCTTCTTTAGCGCTCGTCTCATAATAATTTAAAGCTTGCAGCTCATTCTTTAATGCTTCTCCATCACTTTCTCCTACTTCTCGCTCGCCTTGATTCGCTAAGTCTAATTTATTGCCAACTAAAATACTCGTTTTAAGGCCAATAACTTTTTCTACCTCGTCCTTCCAAGCCATTAAATTAGAAAACGAACTCCTCCTTGTTAAATCAAAAACATAAATTATCGCAGTAGCTCCCCTATAAAAGGGAGGACGCACAAAGGAAAAGTGTTTTTGACCTGCTAAATCCCACAACTGAAGCTTAACATTTACACTTGGATGTTCTGGTAAATCTATAGCTTTTGTGGCAAAGTTACTTCCAATTGTCATTAAATAATTCTCTTTAAAGGAGTCCTCGGTAAATCTTAATACCATTGACGTTTTCCCCACTCCACCGTCTCCTACAATACATATTTTATATATAAAATTTTTAGTTGCAGTTACTGTCAATTAAAATTCACCTAAATTTTAAATTGTTAAATTTGCTTTTATCATGATTAATTTTCCTAACAGCAAACATATTTTCTTCCTCTTCCCTATATTGGACAAAATTTTGTATTGTTACGCTAATTAGGATGATCCTATAAAAGATTTTTCAATTACTAAGTTATTCTTATACTTATAATTCTTATTATAATTATATATAATATTAAATAAATAAAAATATTGTAATTAATTCTTTTTGTATAATTTACTTTTTGGGAATAATTGTTTAATGGAAAAAAAAGATAAAATATTAGCTTCTGAGTTTCATAATAGAGGAAAAGTAAAGACTTATTTATTATATCTCAAATGTATGAAAAATTTACTACTAAGTCATCATCCAAATTGTGATACATTTGATAACCATACGATAAATATTGGAAAAAATACTCGATTATGCATCGGTTGTTTTGTAGGTTATCCTGTCGCGATTTTTGGAATTGTCATTATATATCTTTTCAACTTAGGTGAAATTTTTGATTCCAATCTTTTTTTTACTATAGGAATGATATTTCTATCTTCTTTCCTTCTTAGCCCCCTTAATTTAACAAAAGTGAAAGCAATAAAGATTATTCAAAAGATATTTATTGGAATAGGTTCAGCTTTCTTATTTTGGTGGGTATGGTCAACACCTAATTCTTTTTTTATTAATTTTATATATTTTCTAATGGTTTTTGGACTGCTGCTCACGTTGTTCAACGCTTATCATATATACGGATTCTATAAAATTTGTAAAAAATGTGATACTCCATTTGATTGGGAATCTTGCCCTGGATTCCAAGAAATTTCAAATTGTTTTAAAGAATACGGACTTAAGAATATTCTTAGTAGTCCAAAATGAAGAGTAAAAATTAAAAAAAAAAAAAGTATTACAATTTTAATTAAAAATTTGGTTTAATTCTATTTGCCTCTAAGAATCTTTTTATCCACCTTTCCCACGACAGTCAAAGGGAGCTCAACTGTTATCTCAACCATCTTCGGGACTTCATAGGGTGCGCACTTTTCCTTTGCGAAGCTTATTATATCTTCTGTTAAAGCGTCTTTATTTCCATCAAATTCGTAATTTGGATCTAATTGTATAAATGCTTTAACTATTTCAGAACCAGGGCGATCAACATTTGGAACTCCTATTAAAGCAATCATACCTACGGCGGGATGCTTAGATAAAACATCTTCTATTTTTGTGGAGAAGACTTTAAAGCCTGATACGATTATCATATCTTTAGTACGGTCTACTATTCTAAGATAACCTTCTTCGTCCATCCACGCAACATCTCCCGTGTGCATAAAACCATCGTCATCAATTGCCTTAGCAGTCTCTTCGGGTTTATTTAAATAACCCTGCATCACCATAGGCCCTCTGACACAGATTTCTCCGGGTTCTCCTAGGGGAACTTCTTTTCCGGTATCGGGATCTAATAATTTTAGATCTGTATTTAAAAGTGGTAAGCCAATGGAACCTAATTTTCTTACTCCTTTATTAGGATTAGCTGTTGTTAATGGTGATGTTTCGGTCATTCCGTAGACTTCCAATAATTTTCCTTCACCCACGATGGCCTCTAATTGTTCTTGTGATTCTTTTGGAAATGGAGACGCAGCAGATATACAGACTTCTAAATTTGAATGATCTAATCTTTTGAATTTACGGAAATTAATCAATATTTGAAATAATGAAGGAACATTCACTAGAGCGGTTGGTTTGTATTGTTTTATCTGATTACATATACCCAGAGCATCACGTGGATCCGGCACGAGACACTGCATCCAACCGAGGTATATACAATTAATACAGAAAAATATTCCTGCAATGTGAAAGAAAGGGAATCCCGATAATGCAATCCCTTTACCTTTCTCCCATTTCAGCCATGTTTGAATTATTAATAAATCAGAAACGATATTTTTGTGGGTCAACATCGCTCCTTTTGGTGGTCCAGTTGTACCTCCGGTGTATTGAATAAATGCTAAATCATCAGGACTAATTTTTATATTGGGTGGATCCGTTGGATATTTCGCAAGAACATCATCATGAAAATCTAGCACTACTTTTCCTTCTAAAGGCGTAACTTTACCTGTAGGAAGCTCCCTAACAGCTCTTATCTTTTCTTGATCTTCTTTTGAGAACATACCGATAATACTAGTGGTTATGACAAGCTTTAATTGGGGTAATTTTTTCGCAATTTTCGTTAATCTTTCCTGAAAAATAGCATCAAGAGTGACTAATGCGACTTGTCTTCCACCCGCACCTAAATCGCTTAACTGATATTGCATTTGAACCTCTGACATGAGTGGAGAAACCCCTGAAAGAACACATCCTGCTCTTAAAATGCCTACCACTGCTATAGGATATTCTGGGGCGTTTGCTAAATTGATAGCTACAACATCACCCTTTTTAAATCCATTATCAATTAACATATTTGCAAACTGATTTGCATATTTATCTACTTCTCCGAATGTAATTTCTAAACCTTGAAATGCTAAAGCAATTTTATCAGACGATTCATCAAAAGTTCTTTGTATAGCATCAGTAAATGATATTTCAAATTCCTTTGGATCAATATCTTGTAGTCCAGGGTCCCAATTCTTCTTCCAAAATTTTTTCTCGTAAACAGACATTTTTTTTTCGACCTTCTATTTATTTTTAATTTTTTTTTTATTTTATATAATTATAAACTATGTTATAACTATTATTCATCCATTTTCCTTAAAAATGTATAATTGTGATGGATATTTTTGATAGAGGTTTTGTAGAAAAAAGTCTTGTTTATAAGTTGAGTTAAAAAAAAAAGGAATTATGAAATTCAAATCTTTAATTATTTGAACCCTATTACTGTTTTGGTGGTCTCAATACCTTCTTATCAACCTTACCCACTACTGTGAGAGGAAGCTCCTCAGAGAACTCTATTATTTTAGGGACCTCGTAAGGAGAACAGTTTTCTTTAGCGAATTTAGTAATATCTTTTTTTAAAGCAACTTCATTTCCATCGTATTCGTATTTCGGATCTAATTGTATGAATGCTTTCACAATTTCAGAACCAGGACGATCTGGATTGGGAATCCCAATTGTTGCAATCATACCTATAGCAGGATGTTTTGTGAGAGTATCTTCCAATTTCGCTGAAAAAACCTTAAATCCTGATACAATAATCATATCCTTTGTACGATCGACGATTCTAAGATAACCCTCTTTATCCATTATTGCGACATCTCCAGTATGTAGAAAATTATCGGAATCCATTACGTGAGCAGTTTCTTCGGGTTTGTTATGATAACCTTTCATCACCATTGGACCTTTTACACAAATTTCTCCGGGTTCCCCTAGCGGTACCTCTTCATTAGTAGTAGGATCCACAAGTTTAAGTTCGGTATTTAATACGGGAAGGCCTATTGATCCTAATTTCCTTTTACCTTTATAAGGATTGCCTACAGTTAATGGGGATGTTTCAGTCATTCCATAAAATTCTAAAAGTTTACCCACTCCCACCATACTCTCTAACTGTTTTTGTGATTCTGCTGGAAAGGGAGCTGCAGCAGATATGCAAACATCTAATATAGAATGATCTAATCTCTTAAACTTCTTTGTTTTTATAAGAAGTTGGTAAAGAGAAGGAACATTAGCAAGTACCGTAGGCTGATATTTTTTCATTTCATTGCAAATATGTACTGTATCTCTCGGATCGGCCAAAAGTACTTGAGACCAACCCAGATATAGACAATTCTCACAAAAAAATAATCCTGCTATATGAAAGAATGGAAATCCAGACATAGCAAGTCCCTTGCCCTTTTCCCAGCCAAGCCACGTCTGCATAAGTAATAAATCAGAGACAGCATTTTTATGCGTAAGCAGTGCTCCTTTGGGCGGGCCTGTTGTTCCCCCTGTGTACTGAATATATGCAATATCATCTGGTAAAATCTTCACATCCACGGGATCACTTGATATTTTATTCATAATATCATCCCAGAAGTCAAGAACCTTTATTCCCTCTATAGGTTTAACTTCACCCCAAGGTAATTCCCTTACCGCTCTAATCTTATCTTGCTGATCTTTAGGAAATGCGCCAATAACGCTCGTAGAAATAGCTAGTTTTAAATCAGGTAGTTTTGAAGCAATAGGTGTTAAACGATGCTCAAAAATAGCATTCAAAGTAACTAAGGCAACCTTTTTCTTTCCAGCTCCCAAATCATTTATTTGATAATGCATTTGAACATCAGAGAGAAGCGGTGAAACACCAGAGACTATGCAACCTGCCCTCAACGCCCCAACAACAGTAATAACATATTCTGGTATATTTGGAATGTTAATTCCTACAACATCTCCTTTTTCAAATCCATTCTCAATCAACATATTAGCAAATGAATTTGCCCATTTGTCTAATTGAGAAAATGTAATTTCTAACCCCATATAAGCTAATGCCATTTTATCAGGAAAGCTTTTAAAAGTATCTTGCAAAGCTTCAGGAAATGAGATGTCCCAAATTTTTGGATCTAAATCTTCAAGTTCAGGGTCCCAGCTCTTTTTCCAGAACTTACTATCATAAATTCCCATTTTTTCGACCTCTAATAATTATTTTTAAATTTGTTTAACTAAATATTGATCAATTCTTCTTATAAAAGTTTAATTTGAAAACTTTTTTATCATTTAAAATCTAACAAAATATATGTTTCAAACATCAAATTTTGTAGGGTTTTTAATTTACATATTAATTATTGCAGCTATCATTGCAGTTATAAATTTTATCGTAGGCGTAATTTTAACACTTAGGATGGCTTCACTAAAGAATTTGACTAAAGAAAAAAAGCCAGCACTTATTTTGAATACCATATGGAGCGCAATTCTATTTATAGCAAGTTTCAATCCCCTACTATATCTCGTTGCATTTTTAGTTAATTTTATAATTGGTATTATTGCTATTGGAAATGAAGAATTTTATGGCTTAAAAGAATTCAGTAGACGGTTAAAGTTCTTGTGGAGTACTTTAATAATTCAGTTAATTATCTCTATTATACTCTGGGTGCTATTAGTTTTTCTAATAATTGGATATTTCTTTTTGTAAAAATTATGAATTTATCAATAGAATATTAGAATAATACAACAAAAATTAGGTATGTTAATAGGAATCCAATCAAAAATGATATTATCAATACTACTATAGCAGCCAGAAAACCCGTATCATGACGTGCCCTTACAATTAATAAACTTAAAATACACCCTAAACACGGAATCCATCCTACTAGAGCGCAATACAGGGCAGTTATGAAAACAGAACCAATATCATTAAATTTTGATTTAACAACGGACAAGCCAACAATTAAAGAAATTGTAATAATCAATAAAAAAACGAGAACAAATATTATAATAAAAGTTATGACCGCAACTAAATCCCAACCATAGAGCTGAAAAATCATGATATCGTCTCTTCTTGCCTTATTTCTTAATAAAGATTTAATATATTAAGATATTTTAATAGAGATTAATATTCTTTTATCGTTAAAATTTATAAATTTAATCTTTTCGAATATAGTAAAACATATCCTTTTAGCTGACTAGAGATAAATTAAAGAAAAAGAAAAAAAAGGAATTTTTTTAATTTATAAGATGGCAAATAAAAACCAGCTGATAATCCAGACAATTATAACTCCTATTATAATGGCTAAGATCGTAGCGATTATTGCCTTTAAAAAGCTAATATCATGACGTGCTGCGATTATGATGAAACATAAAATAAATCCCGCAATAAGTAGAATAATTCCAATGGTCGAACTTATACCAAAGAAGATAATGAAAAATATCATGATAATACAGCAGGCAAATGCAGTGCCGAACACAGCGCTTAATTCAGTATTTTCTCCTTTCACTATAGCCAAAGCTATTTTAAGGAAAATTGACACAATTATTAGCAAAATCAGAAACAAAAGTAATACAACGAACCAAAATGTGATTGTTGACAAAGCCTGATATTGTAACATATTGATTTACACCTCTTGTTTTAAATTAATTTTAAATTTTTGAAAGATATATTTTATGTATTTTTTTAATTATTTAATACCTTTTAATAGACAGATTAGTGAAATGATTTAATTGCCTTAAGAATTTTTGTCGGCATGTTAGCAGTGTAAACCTTAGAGTTGGGATCCAAGTTTATTTTTACTCTCCTCTCTCTGTCCCTATGAAAAAGTATTCCTTTTAAGAGTAATAATGTTTCTAAGTAAAGGAATAATATTTCTAGACTTATATACATGAAGGGCAAAATTCAGAAAATTGTCGGAGTTTTCCCATTTTATTTTGAAGACTTATTAATTTCATCAATGACACCAAAATTTGACTCAGGGTTCAAAGTATATCAGCAGAATAACCGTGTTCCGATTATTTCAAGTGGGGATTCTACGCTAGATGAGTTGTTAGGTGGAGGATTTCGTAAGGATTTAGTCTATTTATTATACGGTGACAAGAAAAAGACGACAAATGTGTTACTAACAACTTCAGTTATCTCACAAAAGTCTTTTTCTAATGGAGGGCTTGGGGAGAGGATTAAAATTGCCTTTATCGATGGAAATAATCGTTTTAACCCTTATAATGTCAGTAAGTTTGCAGTTACCCAAAAACTATCTCCTACAACAGTCTTAGAAAACATACTTATTGCTCGTGCGTTTACTTGGGATCAGATGATCGAACTTTTAGAAAATAAAATCTCTACGCTTGGACAGATGAAGGTCGTATTAATCTCAGGGATTACAAGCCTGTTGCAAAACTACGAAAGACAAACATTTGAAGATTTATTGAGAGCAATAGATGGAATCAAGAAGATATTAGAAAGAACAAAACCGTTAATCATAATAACTGCTCCGTTAAATGAATATTCTCTTTTTAGACCAAAGGGTGGCAAGATTCTCTCTCACTTTGGAAACGTTTTAGCAATGATAAACGATGACGAGCGTTATGTCGAATATATCCTTGTTCAACATCCCTTTTTACCTGACAATCGACTATTAAAATGGAAGCCCCGAGAACCCAAACGAAAGTTGTCCAATCCTACGAAAAACACTACAATAGATTGTTGGTTTTAATTTGAAAATATAAGATGCAAAGGTTAATTTAAATATATCTGGTTTACAGAATTAGAAATTTAAAAAAAAATCTATTTTTTATTTAATTTTTTATTAGAAAATCTTAATTTTAGTAAAACTTAGATCAATCTATTAGATTAAGATGGCTAATTTATGGATAAAAAAATAAAAGTATTTGGAGCTGCGTTGGATGCTATCGATGATCCAATGAAAGTTCTTACAAAGTGTTCGTATATCAATAAATTAGCTCAAAATCTTATAGATCCAGAAAGATCTTTTCTAGATCCTTATGATGGTATGCTTAAGTATTCCAAAATATTACAAAAAGAAGATTTTACTAAAATTGGTAAATTTCCTATTGAAACATGGTTAACTCCTAAACCAAAAGTTGAAGATTTTCCATTAGTGGATCCCTTTAAATATCAGGAATTTGTAGATTGTGGTGCTATAAGAACAATATCTGCTAGTTTAGAAAAATTTGTGAATGAAAAAATATTGCCCGATTTTCCTTTAATGATTGGAGTGGATCATTCTCTAACTGGCGGTGTGTTAAGTGCTTTATCAAAGAAATATGGGAAAGAGAATATTCTTATCATTATATTTGATGCTCATTTTGATGGTATTCCGGCAAAAATTTCATTAGATTTAGTAAAATACATGCAAGAACATCAGAAAGAAATCCACGTGCTTTCATCAGGATTATTGGATTCAATAGATGCTGATAATATTACTCTAAATGATTCCTATTCTTGTGCTTCTTTTTTGGATTATTTAATTCAAGATGAAATAATTTCTCCTCAAAATCTAATAATTTTTGGTTGTCAAGATTATCCTAGTGAAGAGTATAAGTCGATTGAAGATACGAGGGTAAAAAAATTTGTAGATTATTATTTATCCTTTGAGGAAAAGGGTGTTAAAATAATACCTGCGATAAATAATGAAAATGATATGAAGGAGATGTTGAAAGAAACTCTAGAGAACCGTGATATCTCTCACATTTACATATCAGTTGATGTGGATGTCTGTGTATTTAAGGAAGTTCTTGCTGCTCGGTTTATGAATGTTATTGGAGTCAAAAAAGAATTAATATTAAATGCTGCAAATACAATTAAAAATTTCATAGTATCAAATAATTGCGAGCTAATTGGATTAGATTTTTTGGAAATTGATACTTATGTCCTTGGGAGGGAACTTAAAAAATCTGGAAGAAAAGATCGGACAGTTGAGGTTATCGATGAATTTTTAGAAATTATTTTAAATTGAAATTTAATATTTCAATTTATCATCATAGTTAATAAATGCTCTTCTTAAGTTCTGACTTTTCTCAAAAAACCAGAAAATCTTCAATGTATTTCTTCTTAAATTATACGATGAATTACTCTTTTTGGTTGTTATTATGTGCGGTCGTACTGTACCTTCTTTTCGCCCAGCATTAGAACATGAAATTGAAAGCTGGAAAGACTTTAAAAGAGCACTTCGTCCTCAAGAACAAGAAATTTTGAACAAATTAATGAACTTTGCGCGAATTCATGCAGATGCTGGGAGTTTAAGTGCAAGGCCTATGCTTTCTGAGATTCTTTTTATGTCTTTCGCAATAGAGCAAGAAAAGAAAATTGAAATGTGTGAGAAAAGGATAAAGGAATTAGAAGAAAAAATTAACGGAAAAGAATAGAAATTGGGTCGTATCAAACAATTTGATGGCTGGCTTTTAGATGTCTCAACTTGCAGTGATGGTGTAATTCTTTGGGTCAAGAAGGGGGAGAAAATTCTAAAAATATTTCAAGAATTTCACCCGGAATTCTTTGCAGTACCCAAGAAGAATATCGGCAATGATTTAAAGAGATTGAAGAGCATTGTTGATGCACATCCGAATGTTAAAAGTGTAAGAGTATGTGAAAAATATGTTAAGCTAGAAGAGCACAAAAAAACAATGATTCTAGGGATTTCAGTATCCAAACCATCGGTGTTTAAAGCAACAGTTAGGGAAGTTGATGAGATAGGCCATTTTACTTTATATAATACGGATTTGCCGATCTCACAAATGTATTTCTATGTGAACAGTTTATTTCCAATGTCTCTATGCCATTTTGCCATAACGACTGAAAAGGATCGAAAGGATCAATATTTGATGAAATTGATATCGCTTGAGTTAAGAGATGACAATGAAGAATTATTCTATGAATTGCCTCCGTTAAAAGCAGTATGGCTAGATATTAAAGTTTCTAAGCGGGGAATGAGACCTTATTATAATGATCCTCTTGCTTTTGCAACAGTCAGCATTGTTGAAAATGATGAGGATAATGTTCCACGAGCGGATGGTTATAAAAGGCGAGGGATTCTTATTGATAAAGCAGATGAAGCTGAAACCCTTAAGGCCATAAGTAAAGTAATTGAAAAACTTAATCCAGATATTATTCTTACCCAACAGGGAGACGAATTCGTATTTCCATACTTGGCTGCTCGGGCCTCAGTGAATCATGTTTCAAAAGACCTTTATTTTTCTCGAGATAAAACACCTCTAAAAAACTGTATCTTCGATCTCTCGGGAGGCTCTGATCATTACATGTCATATGGAGTAATAAGGCGCCGCTCCAAAACTCAAGTTTATTTTACTGGACGTTTTCACCTTGATACCACTTCTTATGCAAGTCTTCACTTCAGCGAGGGAAATATCCCAGGAGTTATAGAAGTTGCAAGAATTTCCCGTGTTCCTCTTCAGAGATTATCGCGAGTGACGATTGGAGGAGCTCTTCAGTCGATCCAATTTTATAATGCATATCAGCTCGATCATTTAATTCCTCCCTTCAAAAAAAGCCCTGAAGGTTTCCGAAGTGGTATGGATCTAATTAGAAGTGATCGAGGAGGTCATATTTTCGAGCCACTGATAGGTGTTTTTGATCAAGTAGCGGAACTTGACTTTTCGTCAATGTACCCCTCCTTGATGGCAAACTATAATATTTCCTCTGAAACACTGAATTGTCAATGTTGTAAAGATGATGGTACTGGAATAAAAGTGCCTGGGTTAGATTTTCATATCTGTTCAAAAAGAGAAGGAATTATCTCGAAATCCATAAGCCTACCCTTAAGAAAAAGACTTAAATACAAAGCGTACAACAGAGAGCATGAAAGCCGGAGGTATCAATTTACAGACATTGCATTAAAGTGGGTACTTGTTGTCAGTTTTGGATATTTAGGTTTCAAAAATGCTCGATTTGGGAAGATTGAAGCACATCAAACGGTGTGTGCTTTTGCACGTGAATTCTTAATGCGAGCCGCTGAAATTGCTAAGGAACATGGATGTAGAATTATTCATGGGATCGTTGATTCACTGTGGCTTCAAGACACAAAAGGAAGAGCTCCTGACGAATTCACGAAAATAACTAAAAAGGTAGCCAATATGATTACAGAGGCCACAAATATCCCAATGAGCTGGGATGGCATGTTCAATATAATTGTCTTTCTTCCTTCTAGAGCTATCCCCGATGTACCTACGCTTAGTCATTATTGGGGGATAAAAAACGATGGCGAAGTAAAAGTGAGGGGAATCGAAGTGAGACGACGCGATATTCCAAAAATAGTGAAAGATGCTCAATATGCTTTTATCGATGTGTTTCAGGGTGTTACTTCTGTAGAGGAATTCATGGAAAAACTGCCTGAAGCAAAACAGCGACTGTATGATTATGTTGATAGAATTGAAAGTGGAAAAGTATCGCGAGAAGAGCTTACGATCAAACAACGAATCTCTCGCAGACCTGATCAGTATAAGGTCAATTCATATCAAGCAGTAGCCGCAAGACAGCTAGAACGCTCGGGAGTGATTGTTTCAGCGGGAAAAAATGTATTCTACATAATTCTTAATGCAAATGCCGATCCTCAGTTTCCAGAAAAAAAAGTTATCCTGTCTGATCTCTACGATGAAAAAAAACATCAATATGACAAAAAGAAATATATAGAACTACTAAAAAGAGCGTTTGAAAATATCTTCCCCCTTGAATTTCCGGAACTTGAGGAGCTTCTAAAATCGGACTTTAATCGGAAATCTGTCCAAAAAAATTTATCGTGTTTTGTGTGCGAAGATTAATTTTCATGCTTAAATTCAAAGTGATATTTGTCGATATTTTAGAAATTTTACACTCTCTTTTAATTTATTTTCTAAAAAGTGAGTTATAAGATTATGTCAAAAGCAATTTCATATTACGATTGGGAATTGAACTTTCGGAAAAAAGCTACTTTGAATCCTGAATCTAATAATAAGAAGGAAACCATGAAAATAAAAGAAAAAACCAATTCGCTTGGACTTGCTGATAATCATTTTAAAGATTTTATGAAAAAATGGAAAAAGAAAAATCTTTCTTAATTGCTTTTATTACACATATTCTATAGTAGCTGGTGGTTTTGGAGTAACATCAATGTAAATATTTTTTGTCTCTGGAATCTTTAGTAATTTTTCTTTTAGCTCAACTAGCAACTCGAATGGTAAATTAGTTACACTCGCCGTTCTTGCATCTATGCTATTAATACTTCTAATAACAACATCATATTTTCCCTCTTTATTTCCTCCTAATTCAAAAAAAACTCTAGCATGATCAGTTAGTTTAGAAGCTTGAGCAGTCAATTTCTCAAAATTCCATTCTCCTCTTTCACAGAGAGGTGTCATATAGGTCCTTTTTCCATCCACTAACCCAGTTACCTTTCTCGTTAAAATGTTTTCACTACTAGTTGCTGTAAAGACTTGAAAGGGTTCTTGTTCTCCTCTGTCATTTATTATCATTGATTTTCCATACTTTTCAATATAAAAATCTTCGACACGGGATTCTACAATATCATGGATTTTCTTTTCGAAAGCTAAATTATCAAGAGTTACAGGCCCGACAATTCTGGCTGAAAGTGCTGGACCAGGGAAGGCCTTTCTATACACTAATTCTTGAGGCATTTTGAGATAATCGAGAACTTTTCGGACTTCAGTCTTTATTAGACTTGCAACAGGTTGGAT
>Ga0209976_10001597_pt1 | contig 13342 bp, 11 predicted proteins | sample SumtaG_FD_182806 | JGI IMG/M metagenome (GOLD analysis project Ga0209976, IMG submission 182806) | Deep subsurface microbial communities from Indian Ocean to uncover new lineages of life (NeLLi) - Sumatra_00157 metaG (SPAdes) (version 2) | ecosystem: Environmental > Aquatic > Marine > Oceanic >...
CTGCCATGAGCTTGTCGAATGGTCGAAGGGTGTGCTCTAGCGACTGAAAGGAGCGAGTGAGAGGCTGCCTTTCACGCATTGGCGCCAGTGGCAGGAATCGTGGCCGGATGGCCTAAGAGCGTGGGGTTTCTCACAGAGGTCACGGAGGCCACAGAGAGAACCAGACCTTGGGGAAAATTCAAACCCTTATTCTTGTTATTCCATCTTTTATTAGGTTCTCACCAAAGTTGATCAGCAAACCCAACGGATAACCCGAAAGCTTGAGGTAAGTCAGAAGTTGTTTCTTGTGAACACGAGCGACTCTTTCGACCGATTACAGTTCAACAAGGATTTTTTCCTCTACCAACAGGTCTGCGCGAAACCCCTCATCGAAGATCCTGCCCCGGCATTCGATCGGTATCGGACGTTGTCTCGCTACTTCGAAACCCAGATCCATTAATTCATGGAAAAGGAGTGTTTCGTAAACCGATTCAAGTAAACCAGGCCCGGTCTCTTTGTGGATAAGGTAGGCGGCATTGACGATAGCCCCTGACAAGTGGTTGATATCTTGTGTCATTTTTACCTCCGCGATTTTTCCTTAAACACATTCAAGATTCATGCCTCTGTGCTCTGGCAGCCTTTCACGCATTGACTCCTGTGGCAGGGATTGTGGCCGGATGGCCTAAAAGCGTAGGGGTTTCTCACAGAGGTCACAGAGGCCACAGAGGAAGACGGGTTCTGGAGTAAAGCAAACATCCTGTCCTTGTCCTTCTCCGTGATTTCTGTGTGCTCTAGTGAGTCACTGTTGTTGCGTGACGAACGAGTGAGAGGCTGCCATTCACGCCTTGGCGCCAGTGGCAGGGATCGTGGCCGGATGGCTTAAGAGCGTGGGGGTTTCTCACAGAGGTCACAGAGGACACAGAGAAGATCGGGTTCTGGGGTAAATCAAAACCCTGTCCTTGTCCTTCTCCGTGATCTCTGTGTGCTCTAGTGAGTCACTGTTGTTGCGTGATGAACGAGTGAGAGGCTGCCTTTCACGCCTTGGCGCCGTGAGGCTAGGACTGTGGCCGGATGGCTTAATAGCATGGGGTCTCTCACAGAGGTCACAGAGGCCACAGAGGAAGACGGGTTCTGGAGTAAAGCAAACATCCTGTCCTTGTCCTTCTCCGTGATCTCTGTGTGCTCTAGTGAGTCACTGTTGTTGCGTGACGAACGAGTGAGAGGCTGCCTTTCACGCCTTGGCGCCGTGAGGCTAGAACTGTGGCCGGATGGCCTAAAAGCGTGGGGGTTTCTCACAGAGGTCACAGAGGTCACAGAGAAGATCGGGTTTGGGGTAGATCAAATTCCAGACCTTGTCCTTCTCTGTGCTCTCTGTGTGCTCTAGCGACTGAAAGGAGCGAGTGAGAGGCTGCCTTTTGCGTACTTAGTGGTGAGTTCAAAATTTAGTCTGTCAGCCCGTCACTGCTTTTGTCCTAACTTCCTGGTCCAGTCGCTTCCCGAGTTTGTCCTCGGCTATATCAAGGTCGTAGTCGGTCTGCAGTCCAAGCCAGAGCTGTGGAGAAGTCTCAAAGTATCGGCTCAGACGCAAAGCTGTGTCTGCTGTGATGCGCCGTCTCCCCAGCACTATCTCGTTAATGCGGCGCGCTGGTACCCCAATGTCAAGTGCAAGCCGGTTCTGGCTGATTCCCATGGGAATCAGAAACTCCTCTAATAGGACCTCTCCAGGATGGATAGGCTTTAACTTTTCCATAATAATGCACTCCTAGTGATAATCGGTGATCTCCACCTCGTACACATTGCCGTCCTTCCAGACAAAACATATCCTCCACTGCTCGTTGATACGGATGCTGTGTTGGCCTTCACGGTCCCCCTTCAGTTTTTCGAGCCGGTTACCCGGCGGTATTTTCAGGTCTTGGAGGTTCTGAGCATTGCTGAGCAACCTCAACTTTCTCAGGGCGATCTGTTGTATGTCAACAGGCAGCTTCCTCGATGGAGCGCGGCTGAAAATCTTCCTGGTCTCTTTATCCCTGAAGGATTTGATCATGCTTTTAGCCTATATCCATGCACGTTTAACGTCAAGGGTTATGACAATCGTTGTTTCAGTACTTGAATAATGGCTGCATGGCCTCAGAACTCATTGTCTCTCACAGAGTACACACAGGGCACCGTTCAACAGGCTCATGGCAAGCAGGGAAAGGGGGGGTGAATCAAAACCCTGTCCTTGTCCTTCTCCGTGCTCTAGTGAGTCACTGTTGTTGCGTGACGAACGAGTGAGAGGTAGCCTTTCACGTCTTGACGCCAGTGGCAGGGATCGTGGCCGGATGGCCTAAAAGCGTGGGGTTTCTCACAGAGGTCACGGAGGACACAGAGAAGATCAGATTTTGGGGTAACTCAAATTCCAGTCCTGGTCTTCCTCCGCCTTTCTCCGCCTGCCCTGAGCAAGTGAAACGCGTCGATGGGTGTCTCCGTGGTAAAAACGACGCCGTTACAGCAACTGCTCTTTAACCCTGGATTCCGGATAATCACGCCTGCTTGTCACGGCATAGCCGCAGGCGACGCCCCAAGGCGACGACGAACGGCGCGATTTCCGGAATGACGCCGACCTTCGGTCGGGGTTCCAAGTTCCAGGTTTCAAGCTTCAGGTTGTCACCTCGATACACAGCCTGTCACGCCAAAGGCGTGATTACTTCGATACTGCCTATTCTTTTCACCCCCACCTCGATCCTCCCCCCTTCGGCAAGCTCAGGATGGTGAGCCTGTCGAACCACCCTCAATAGGGGGAGGAAGAATTAGGAACGGGACTATTTTATGCCGGAATGACGAAGAGGAGACTGTCTTTCCTCTGGACTCTGGACTGTCCCCAACGTCCTTCGCCCCTTCGCCCTCTCGCCCCCTCGCCCCCTCTCCCCCTGTGCCGTATCAGGACTGCTATGGCATGCAGGACTGAGTTCCAGAATTGTATTTACAGGGTCATAAACCCCAATTTTACAGACAATTGCGGGAAATGACGCCACGATCGCCAAGGTGAATGTTTTCACTATCGAATCTGTAGAAAAACCGTAGAGGATATGGTAGTTTACACAAGTTTGAGGCAGCTTGGTGTTAGGAATGGCATTTGCAGCATAAATTCATGTGGGATTGCGTGTAGTTAGTGCGATTTAGACCCGGTTTTGTTACGCGCTAGGTGATTTTATCATTAACAGTGGTCGAAAGGAGCCTGGCCGCTTGAGGACGTCAATAAATGATCAACGACGGATCAGTGTCCTCATAGCAGTGCTATTAACGATGATTATTCTGCTTCCGGATGGATCGCTTATGGCAGACGTTCCAGGCTTTTCCATAGATAATTCCTTCGAGAGGGAGCAGGAATACATTCCAGGCGATTGGAACATCGTCGATACCTATAACCAGGTTTACACCTTGGACTGGCAGGAGACGTACAGCAGCCGGCTGGCTGTGCAAATGACCTTCCAGCTTGAGATGAAGGATATTATCAGATCCTTTGACGTGGATGAGAAGCAACTCACCCCTTCCTTTGAACTGGATCTGTCCAGTCTGGTCTGGAACCTGAATTTCCTCGTGCAGGATACGATCGATTTATCCAATGAGTTCAACATGCCCAGGAAGGACGCCCTGGAATTCGGGTTGGATCTGGGTCTGTCTCCCCTTTACCTTCCACCGCTTAAAGTTCAGCTTCAAAGGCTCATCGATACTCAGGAAAACCTGGAGGATAAGGTTGAAAGTAAATTTGACGTGAGTACGGATTATGCATTCGCTGATTTTTTCGATGTGGACATGTCGTGGAAAGAGGAGGATACGGACGATCGGTTGTTTGACGATAACGATGTCTCGTCTCACGAGTGGGATTTTAACTTCAACTACGGTCAGGTAATGACACCGGCATTCAAGGTTGATTTCCAGGCAGGCATGTCCGGCGGCAAGGAAGAAACTCGCAACAACGCCGGTACATTGCTCCTTGTCGAAAGGGAAAAAGATCTTGATGCGGCTTTGAAATTCACCCTCGACACCTTCCCGGATTTTACTTCCGACCTGGAGATCACCAGAGACAGGGATTTTGTGGATGATAGCGATGAGGATCAGATAACCTTGTCAGCCGAGTACACCCAGACCCTGGTGGACCTTGGTACTTTAACGGAAAATCTTGAACTGGGGCGCAAAACCGTGTCTTCTCCCACCGAAGAAAAGCTCGAAAACGATTTCGAGTTTACTATCGAACTGGCCGGTGCGCCCTACAAATACACTGATTACTCCATTAAATACAATTACAACATCGGCGACCTGGAAGATGAAGTTGCCCCTGCGAACAACAAAAAGACCGTGGCCCAGGAATTTGATCTGAGCCTGACTTTTGAGCCTAATGAGAAGGTAACCCTGGATACCTCTTATAACTGGTCCAGCAGCAAAGAGAATGGGGTAGGGTCAGGGTCGGATAGTACCTTTAAACTTGAGGGTGTCTTTGACGGTGAACTTCTCAATATTCCCAACCTCACATTTACTCCGTCTCTTGAGATCGCCACTGAAAAGAATTTTACTGACGGCGCCGATTCTAATAGCTACAGTATGGATCTGGATTTTGTTTATACGCTTGTTCTGCCCCGTAATATCAGCTGGGAACTCCAGACTACCTATAACTGGAAGCAGGATGATGGCGAGATCACCAGGGACATGGACCTGGATTCCGAAATTGAAATCGACTTCATTACACCTGCGTGGGATTTCAATTTCGGCCATAGTGCTTCCACGGCGATCTCCTTTGACGGCACTGAACCCACTTTCTGGGATCACGATTTCACCTTTGGCGCCAGCCGGGAGTTGACTCCCCGAATCTTTTTCGACGTTGAATATCAATACCAGTACAGCGGTGATGGTGAAAATTCCGATGATTTTGAAACCAACCTGGAGTGGCGCGGGAGAGATTCATCCCTGGCCTTCAAGGTAACCAACGAGAGGGTTTTTGAAGGGCCCAAAGATGTTCAGCGTACCTATGCAGCCGAATTTACCATGGATTTCTGATGTGATCGAAATGATAAATCACATTTGTTTCAGGAGGGAGAAATGATATCTAAATCCGCCCGTTTCACCATGTTGATCATTTTAGCTGCATTTGTGGGTTCGCTGACCGGTTGCGCCGGCGCGCCGGAGATCAGGCACGTCAGCAAACCCAGCGAGAGCAAGAGACAGTATCTGGGAATGAAGAAGATAGCGGTCCTGCCGTTTACAAATATCGGGGGAATCAAGGGCGCCGAAGATCAGGCCATGAGCATTACGATTTCTGAACTTAATATTAGGGGCACCTTTGAACAGGTTGAGGATCCACACTATGTCGGCCGCGTTCTCAAGGCCTTGAAGCTCAGGAAGATAGAGGACCTGGATTTTGAAACAATCCAGAAGATGGGTTCCGAGACCGGCGCGCAGGTCATCATATTTGGTGATATCCACGCCTGGGGTCTGGGAGAGGGTGATGCTGCCGCTATGCAGGTTTCAATCACCTTGACTCTTATGGATACGCAGACAGGTAAACCTGTGTGGATAGGTAACGGTTACCGGAGGGCCAGCTTTACTATGTCCCGCGCGCTGGGCCTGAATGAGGGGCCTACCGATCTTGAAGTGGCCAGGGAGGTCATCGTCGATCTGCTCAAGAAAATGGACAGAGAGATCAATGACCGGCGGGAGGCGGAGCTGGTGAGAATAAAGGCCGAGGAGTCGGCAAAGCTCAAAGCTGCCGCGGAGGCGGAGAAGAGGCGGCTTGAAGAAATGATGCAGGAAGATGAAACTGAGGGTAAGTAGTGTTATCAGGTCGACAAGCCTCTGAATTACCCGTGCGGGCGGCCGGGTACTCATCCAGGCGTTTCGAGAACTTCCGGTTTTTAAAGACAGGCGTTTTCACCCTGTGCCTGCTGTTGATCCAGGTGCCGGTACTTTTGGCGGAAAATCAGGAAAGACTGCTGATTATTAACGACTCCTTTCCCCTTGAATTGGATCTCGAGATTGGCCGTTTTGGGACAGGGCGTCTTTATTTTGATGATCCCATGGATCTGTCTGTGAACGAGGATGGAGATCTCTTCATCCTGGATGCCGGGAACTACAGGATCCAGGTCATGGATGAGGATGGCGATTTCCTGAGGGAGTGGAAACTGCGGGAATCATCGAGGGAGGGGTTTGACGAGCCTGTTGCCCTGGCCATGAGCTTCAAGGAGGACTTCCTCGTTGTCCTTGACTCAGATGATGGAGAGATAAGGCGATACGACCTCGAGGGGGATTTTCTGAACTCCTTTGGCGAATCGGGCATTCGCAAAGGAACCCTTGATGAGCCTGTCGACCTTACGGTTGATTCCCTGGGGTATATCTATGTGCTCGACAGGGGAAGAGGTAAGGTCCTGAAGTTTCACAGGCAGGGCGCTTTCGTTGATGAATGGGGAAAAAAGGGGCGCGGCGACAAAAACTTCGATGACCCGATTTCCATTGCCTACTCGGACGAGTTGACCGGGATCATCTATATTCTTGATGTGGGCAAGAAAGCGCTTCTCAAGTTTCAACGGGATGGTGACTTCAGGGAGATCATCCCCATACCCCCGGGGATTCTTGAGGATGGGGCAAATATGCTGAAGTTGGAATCGGACAGGGATAACATTCTCTTTATTCTTGATGCAGGTCTTGGTAAATTGATTAGGTTGGAACCGCGAAGCTTTAACGTTTACCTGTTAGCCGGTGACCAACTGCAATTGAGGCAACCCAGAGGGTTGGCTGTGGACGCGGAAAGCAATGTTTACATCTCCGACATCAAGCGGAATCGTGTATACAGGTTCCCTTTGGAAGTAAATTGAGGAGGCGTTTGATGAGACGTTCAGTTTTTCCCGGGATCTTTCCGAAAATCATGGTCACCCTTCTGATGTTTTTATCTGTCCCTGTTGCTGTTGGGTCGGTTTACGCCCAGGAGGAGTTGACTCCCATACCCATGATCAGCGGCATCGAAATGCTCAAGGTCGGTGACCAGGCGCCTGATTTTCAGGTTGGGGATTTATCCGGCGCCGTCTTCAGCATGAAGACGACCCTCAATGCCAATAAGGGAGTGCTGATATTCTTCTGGTCCATCTTCTGTGAACCGTGCAAGGCTGAACTGCCGATCATCCAGAACCTCTCGAAAACGTACAAGGAAAAAGGGATTGAGTTTGTCGGGGTGTCCATTGACGGCTCCCCCATGAAGGATGCCATATCCGCTTTCGTAAAACAGGAGGATTACGGTTTCCTGGCACTTATCGATGAACTAAACCCCGACGAGTCGTTCAAGGTTTCGGATCCTTACGGTGTTGCCGGTACACCGACGGTTTACATTATTGACAGTGAGGGTGTGGTCAGGTTCGCCAAGGTTGGTCGGGCAACGGAGGAGGAACTGGAAGAAGTAATAAAACAATTGATGTAACAGGCTGGTTCGGGGGGCAAAGTGTCAGATAAAACATCATATAGTAGAGGCTCCTTTCGTACCGCTGCCGTTTTTCTGGTTATGGCCGTCCTTCTTTTTACTACTGCTTCATCAAACGCGGCGGGTTTGAAGGAAGGTGACGATGCCGCCGCTTTCACCGGTGTTGACCTGCTTGGCAATCCAGTCGATATATCCCCCCTTCTCGGAAAACAGGTCATCGTCCTCAAATTCGGGTCCATCTACTGCTCTTCCTGCGTCAAATCCATTACCACACTTGCTGATTTGCAGAAAAAACAACCGGAAAGCAAACTCAAGGTGATCGGTATCAACCTGGACATCTACGGTGTTTTCAGGGTGAAAAGGTTCTATCGAGGCTATCGCGAGTTGGTCAATTTCCCTGTAGTTATCGACGAGGCGCTTAACATCAGCCGCACCTATGGCGTAGCGACGCTGCCGTCTATTGTGATCATCAACAAGGAAGGTAAGGTTGTGCGGAAGATGGTCGGTTATCAGGAATCCGAGCTGGAACCTATTATGGAGTACGCCAGGAACCTGGCCCTCGAAAAAAGTACCGCTGAGCTGGCGGGCATCCTGCCGACCCAGGATAGGCCTATATCGATCCTCTTTCCGACAAATTTCACCAAGACACAGCAGGATTCCTTCTATGTCATCGGCCAGGTAAAAAAAATCGGTACCAGGGTTCAGATGACTCTTAATGGGGGGAGTAGGCAGGAACTGGTTACGGAACGCCCCATCTTTTATTTCCGAACCCCCGTATCCCTTGGAAGTAACTTTATCGAAGTCAGTCTGCCCAAGGAAGATGGAAGCAAGATCAGTCAGGCATTGGTTGTTTTCCGAGATCCGAAAATAGGGCAGGGGTTCAAAGTCCCGTTCCCCATGTATCATTTCCATGTGGAGGAAAACGAGACGAATTGTTCCGAGTGCCATGAAGTGACACCATCTGAATCCTCAGGTCAGAATTTCATGATGATCACCCAGTCCTGTCTGGAATGTCACCAGGAGCTGTCCCAGAAAAATTATGTACACGGTCCCATCACAGTGGGAGGTTGCGCCCCGTGCCACGATTTCGTGAGTAAACCCGAGAGATATGAACTGTTCTCCACCGGATCGGAACTGTGCTTCGGGTGCCACGAGGGAAAAAGGTCTGAATTTGCCAAGGACTACATTCACGGGCCTTTGGCTGCCGGTATCTGCACAATTTGCCACAGCCCGCACGGTACTAATGAGAAGTATATGCTTCGACTGCCCGAGGGGCAGATGTGCCTGCTGTGCCACCAGCAGGTAAGGGAGTTGACATACTTTCCGATTCAGCATAAACCCTTTGAAGATGGTCAATGTTCCGGTTGCCATGACCCCCATTCCAGTACGAACCCGGATTTTTTTCTCCATGAGTCCGGGAACGAACTGTGTTTTCTGTGTCATGATGAACAGCAAATGGAAGAACATCGCCATCCCTTTGGTACAGTTCCAGTTAACACCTTTCCCGGGATCAAGCTCACGGAAGAAGGGGAGACCACCTGCTCTTCGTGTCACAGCCCCCACGCGACCGACGGCGAATACCTGTTACCTGAGAAGGGTTGTGCGGCTTGCCATAGTTATTGATAGTGTTACCATACCTAGGAGCCTGAATGGATAGTCCGACAGGCTCCTAGTTCAGGAATTGCAGATTATTAACCCTCCCTTAATGAATTTGGCATTATATACCCCATGGCTTTGAATCAGCCTGCCGCAGCGGCCAGGTACGTCCCGGCCTTTATCCTCCTTGCCACCCTTGTGTTGTTGACCCTTATCCTCGCTTCCCTGAGCCGGCAGGCGCTGGAGCGGGAGAAACAGCTACTCCTCTCCCTCAAGGAGGTGCAGGCAACGACAATGGTCAGGTCCATCGCATCGGCCAGCCGGATAAGCACCATGATGGGTGAAAGAAGGCAGCAATTAAGCAGATTCGTCATCGATACGGCCCAGACAGAGGATGTCATTTTTATCGCTGTATACGACAATTCGGGGCAACTGCTGGCCTCAAGCCCCGGTTTTGAGAGCGAGGAACAGAGATTATCCGTACAGGAGATGCGCCGGAGGCTCGAAGATATGGATTACAGCTCCAGCGTCGAGCAATTTGCGGATCTGGGTTCTGTTTTTCTTTTTATCGGGAAGTACCATCCCCTGGACAGTCCCTGGGTTCACTTACGCATATTGGAGATACCATCCATTCCCGGAGTTATGGAGGACTCAGAAACGCCTGTTGAAGACACGGCGAACTTTGTTCTCATAGCCATGGGGACGGGGGAACTCGACGAGGCCATCGCGAAGGGAATGAGGCAGGCGCTTCTAAACGGCTTCCTGATACTGCTCCTGGGTACTATCGGGTTTTATTTTTTGATCCTCGTGCAGGGTTACTATTCCACGCGCAAGGCCCTGGCGGATTTCAGACAGTACACTCTGGATGTAATTGAGGGGATGGCGGAAGGGTTCATCAATATGGACTCCGCCGGTATCCTCAGATCGATCAATCCTGAGGCAGAGATGGTCCTCGGAGTAAGGGCCAGGGATTACCTGGGAAAACACTGGAGAGATCTGTTTTCCCAGGATGAATGGGGTCAGATAACCGATCTACTTCAAAATAATACTTCCTTTTATGATATCGAAGTTTCCCCTGGTATTTCCGACAGATCCCACTTGAGAGCATCCATGATCCCCGTCAGGGCCCAGGAGGGCGCTAACGGGATGGTTCTTTTCCTCAGGGATATGGGCGAGGTAAAGGGTCTTCAGGCGGAGGTGAGAAGGTCTGAGCGGTTGGCGGCGCTGGGAAGGCTCGTTGCCGGAATGGCCCACGAGATCCGCAATCCCTTGAACTCCATCAGCGGCTACAGCCAGCATCTGAAAGGTAAATTCGATTCAGATACAGCGGAAGGTAAGGCCCTCGATGTTATCGTAAAAGAGGTGGACCGGCTCAACAGGGTGATCACCGAACTCCTCGATTTCAGCCGTCCCCGGGAACCAGAATTGGAACCTCTTGACTTGAGCAATATAGTGCGCTCAACACTGGCGCTTATCGCAAGGGAAACAGCCAGTCAGGGAGTGACCGTGGTTGAGGAGCTCCCGGAAACGCAAGTCATGGTCATGGGGCATGCCGATACTCTGAAACAGCTTCTTCTGAACTTGTCACTTAACGCTCTCCAAGCGATGCCCGACGGGGGTGTCCTCAATATCCAGACCGGTTTATACGGTGTGCGCCCTTTCCTGAAGATATCCGATACAGGATCGGGCATTCCGGAAGAGAGCCAGGAGAGCATCTTTGAACCGTTCTATACGACCCGGGAGTCGGGGACCGGTCTCGGTCTTGCTATAGTCCACAGAATCGTGCTGGACCATGGGGCGGAAATACGGGTAGAATCATCACCAGGCGCCGGGGCGACCTTTATCGTGAGGTTTCCGGGAGGGTGTGAAATAGGACACGGTGACACGGAGACGCGGTGACACGGGGTGTTCAGGAAAGCACAACCCTTTGATACTGAGACACGGAGACGCGGGAAGAACGGCATGGGAGCATGGGCGAGTGGGAGCTTGGGAGCAGGAAAGAACTTTGGTACCCAAGTATCCAGATATCCATGTGTCAATGTGTCGAGGTATCGAAGTGAATACCTCCGACTACGTCATTCCGGACGCGGCTATGCCGCGATCCGGAATCCAGTTAGATGGTTTGGAGTTTGATGCCTAAGAAGTGATTGTCATTGCGAGGAGTTGCGAGAGAGGCGAGGGCGACGCGGCAATCTCAGAACCGGGATCGCTTCGACTCGAGTAATAGCTTCGCGATGACATTCAACAGAGACACGAGGCTCACAATGACTGAAGGGTTTTTTCTTGGATCTTGGATCTTGGATGTTGGATCTTGGATCCCTACACTTTGAAATTTGAAATCTGGAATTTGGAATCGAATTTATGACTTCCCCAAAAGACAATCGCATCCTCGTTGTTGACGACGAGGCATCCCAGAGAGACCTTCTCCACCTCGTCCTCACCGAGGAGGGTTACAGCGTTGAGACTGCGTCCAGCGGTGAAGAGGCGGTCACGAAGGTGGAGGATCGTTTCTACAACCTTGTCGTCATGGACATGAAGATGGGAGGTATGGGGGGCCTGGAGGCGCTCAAGCGTATTAAAGAGATATCATCTGCCGTTCAGGTTCTCATTGTGACGGCTTACGCCAGTGTAGACACTGCAGTGGATGCCATGCGCTCAGGAGCTCTTAACTATCTGACCAAACCCATCGATCTCGAGGAGTTGAAGGTCCAGGTGGACAAGACGATGCAGTTTTCCCATCTGATGGCCGAGAACGAGTCGTTAAAAGCCCAGGTGGCAGAGACCTTTGAAGCCAGCCAGATCATCGGAAACAGTCCCCGGATCCTGGAAATATTCGACACGCTTCACATGGTTGCGCCCACAGATGCCACTGTTCTGATCCTGGGTGAGAGCGGTACTGGGAAGGAACTTGTCGCCGATGCCGTCCACGCCAATAGTCCCAGGAAAAAAGGTCCCCTGATCAAGGTCAACTGTGCGGCGCTGCCGGAGACCCTGCTGGAAAGCGAGCTGTTCGGCCACGAAAAGGGGTCTTTTACGGGGGCTGTGGCAAGGCGTGAGGGCAGGTTCAAACTGGCCGATGGGGGTACACTGTTCCTGGACGAGATCGCTGAGATGAGCCTGCTTCTACAGGCCAAGCTGCTCCGGGTCATCCAGACCAGATCCTTTGAGCGTGTTGGCGGCACCGAGACCATAACGTCGAATGTCCGCCTCATTGTTGCCACCAACCGGATTCTGGAGGAGGAGGTCAGGGAAAAGCGTTTCAGGGAGGACCTGTATTACCGGCTGAATGTTGTTCCTGTAACGCTTCCTCCGCTCCGGGAGCGACGGGAGGACATTCCCCTTCTGGCTGAGCATTTCCTTTCCGAAATAGCGGAGCGAAACGGGAAGTTGATCAGGGGGTTTTCGCCTCAGGCCATGGATCTTCTGGTGAGGAACCGGTGGAAAGGAAATGTGAGGGAGCTCGAAAATGTGGTGGAGCGTGCTGTCATCATGACCAGGGGCGATCTTATTCAACCAGGTGATCTTCCCGGCCATATCACTGATGAGGGAGAGGCGCCATCCGCCGGGATCATTCCAGGGCGACCCCTGAGCGACTTGGAGCGTGAGGCGATCCTAAGTACATTGGAAATGACTGGGGGAAACAGGACAGAGACAGCCAAACTTCTTGGGATCAGTCGGCGGACACTGCAGTATAAACTGAAAGAATTCAAAATACAGTAGTCTCCCGTATTGAACTTGGGAGACTACTGTATTTTGAATATGAAACCCCAAAATCGCTCTTGATTATTAATTTGCGATTTTGGGGAATAAAAATATTAAAAACACAATGTTGATAGGGTCGCAAAAAGACCATTCGTGGCTTTTTGCTCCACTTAAAAGCGAAAAGTGTCATTTTCGCTTTCCTTACAAATCAATGACTTCTAATGCCGGTCATTGATTTGGGCCCCCTACTCGGGGCGCGTTGATGACTTTTTGCGAAGTCATCAATGTTGTGAGTATTGCACTCCTGAAACAGCTTTAAGAATCTGGACGGGTTTTCAGACAGGATTCTTAAAGGGGGGCAATAAATGCGCACCCTTGGTCAGTGGATAATGCAAAAATTTCACCCTCCATCAGAACCCAAAACGTTTTATCGCTTGCAAAATATTAAAATTCGTATATATTTACGAGCGTTTACAACTCTTTGACAAATGGTGCGTCAACTGGCACGACCTCTGCATATCTTCGATGAATGCCCAAGGAGAATGAGGAGAGGTGCTTGAGATGTACTTTAAGATGATCCTGGAATGTGGACATGTTGGTGCCGGGAGATCTCAAGCACCTCTC
>Ga0209976_10001598_pt1 | contig 13332 bp, 17 predicted proteins | sample SumtaG_FD_182806 | JGI IMG/M metagenome (GOLD analysis project Ga0209976, IMG submission 182806) | Deep subsurface microbial communities from Indian Ocean to uncover new lineages of life (NeLLi) - Sumatra_00157 metaG (SPAdes) (version 2) | ecosystem: Environmental > Aquatic > Marine > Oceanic >...
GCGGGCGAACGAAGGGTTCCCCCGTTGCTTCAAGTACTGCCTTGACAGCGTCGCCGGTGACACTCTTCGTTCGCCCGCTGGCGCTGATTCCCAGGATGGTCATTCCGCCTCCGTTCAAGATTCCAATCGCGAGCACATGGTCAAGTATCGTTGGCGGGAGAATCCTCCGCAACGCCGGATACATGAAAGACTCAATGTGTGCTCACACTCTCTTGCCAGGTAGGCTATAGGCTCGCAGTCATGTCGGCATGACGGGAGCCCAGCGTTGCTGGGTTCCTTGGAGTTTCGGCTTCGCAAGACTCTCATTCAAATGGCGCGGCGCTTGTACTCATCGTGGTGTTGGCCGCTTCCTTGCAACCTGCCGACATCTCGATGCACTCGTCTCCGATTTCCCGGAATTGTGTTGATCGCCCCAATCTTCTACAGTGCTTTCGACCACTTTAAAGGGGGGATCATGGGCCGAACGATGCTGTACATCCTGATAGGTATTGCCGTTGTTGGTGCACTTGCCGTGCTGTTGCTGATCAGACCGATGGTTGGCGAGACCGAGGTCGCGCCGGAGATTCCAGTCGTCACCGATATCGAGCCCGAACTGTCGGAAGAAACGGAGCCCGTCGTTTCGAGCGAGGTTGTCACGACAGAAACGGATGAAGACACAACCGAGCCAATCATCGAGGAACCCATAATTGCCACTGAAACGGGTTATTCGATCGACGGAACCATCGTTTCCGGAGAATACGCGCACGAGACGACGATTGCCGGAGTCGATGTCTACTGGACGAACGATGAATATCGTCTGCGCGTGGGACTCGTCTCACCGGCAACTGGATTTGTGGCCATCGGGTTTGATCCCGAAGGCCGGATGGAGGGAGCCAACTTCATCATCGGATCCATGCATGAAGGCGCTCTGACCATTCGTGACGATTACGGCTACGAGGCGCTCGCCCACATGGAAGACACGGCAAGGGGTGGCGAGGACAACATCATCGCCGCGGCGGGAAATGAATGGCCCGATCAGACGGTCATTGAATTCATCATTCCGTTGGATTCGGGAGACGCGATGGACAAGCCGTTACTGCCGGGACATCAGTACACGATTCTTGTCTCCTATCACAGCATGTTGGACAGTTTCTCCAATCCACATACCCGGCGCGGATCCGGACTGATGCAGCTCGATCTGCCTGAATAGGGCAACTCAGTTGCGCTGAGTTGCTCAGGGTTTCGCTTTGCGAAACGCCTGGGTGGGTGGGAACTCGACTTCATCGAGTTCCTTGGAGTTTGGCTTTGCCAAACTCTCGGCAAGAAGCGTTGACTCGTGGGACGAGTTATGTCAAGGCACAACTCCAAGGAACTCAGGCCTGAGTTCCTTGGAGTTTCGGCGGGGCCGAAACATCCGGATGGATGGGATTCGGTTTCACCAAGTTGCGTGGTCAGTCTCAATTTGGAGAGAGATCGCCTTTCGACTACAGTGCTTCGGGCGAATTCACTGGTTATGGAGGGCGTGGATATGTGGGCAATCGATCGCGAGAACTTGATCATCCTTGGTATCGTTCTGGGCATGGTGGCAATGGTTGGCCTAGCGTTGTTGTCTTCTCCGGGAGAGCAACCACAGACCACCATCCCAGCCAGTCCAGAGCAACCGATTCCGACCGCGGTCCTGACCCCGGTGGAGCCGGAACCAGTCGTCGTGGTGCAACCGGAGTCCGATCCGATTCCAACGCCTGAACCAACCCCAGAACCCACCGATCTTACCGTGCCCTCGTTGTTGCCAGCATCAATGCCATCGACGCCGATTGTGGACGGCATCATCCATACCGGAGAATACGCACACGCTATGGAGGCGGGTGGATTCCGCGTCTATTGGACCAACGACGATGTCATTCTGCGCATAGGCTTGTTCAGTCCGGGAACCGGGTTTGTGGCCATCGGATTCGATCCCGACCGTCGTATGCAAGGTGCCAACTTCATCATCGGAGCCGTCCGCAACGGACGGGTCGAAATCCGAGACGATTACGGAACAGGATCGGTCAGCCACAGTCCGGACGTCGAGAACGGAGGAGCCGACAATATCTTAGCGGCCGCCGGCCGGGAGCTGAACGGGCAAACGACCGTTGAATTCGTCATTCCATTGGACTCGGGCGATCGATTCGACAAACCTCTCGAACCGGGAGAGACCTACGGAATTCTGGTCGCCTTCCACAACACGAGCGATAGCTTTTCCACCAGGCATTCCCAGCGCGGGTCCGGAGAAATCCGCCTGGACGATGCCAGACCGTAGCCTTGTCGCGCTCGTCCGCTCTGGTTGGCACCCCCCTCAACGCGCACGCCATGTGCGCTCGATTCATTGAGGGAGAATCGCATGGACCCCAATTCTGAAAGGGCCATGGATTCTTCACTGTTTCGTGTGTTGCAGCCCTACTTGCTTAGTTCCGCAATCAACGCTCGGCAGAAGGCGGGTAAATCCCATGGAGTGCGAGATGAGATCAGGTTCCCATCTACGACCACTTCTTCATCGACCCATTGGACACCGGCATTGATCATGTCATCACGAATGGGACGAACAGCGGTGGCCCGCTTCCCATCGAGAATGCCCGCGGAGATTGCGACCCAACCGGCATGGCAAATGGTGGCGATGATGCCGCCGTTCTCGTTCACCTGCTTCACCAGCTCGATCAGATTGTCGTGCACTCGCATTCGATCCGGGGCATAGCCTCCCGGAATCACTAATGCGTCCAGACTGGCGGCGTCCGTCTCGTCAACCGATTGGTCCGCTTTCATGGGATAGCCACGCTCGCCGTGGTAGATCTTGCCCTTTTCCAGCCCGATCACTGAAACGTCGGCGCCTGCTTCCCGCAGTCGAAGCAATGGATACCAAAGCTCGATGTCTTCGTACTGATCCTCAACCAGAATCCCGATCCTCTTCCCTGTCAATTCCATGTCCCCTCCTGGAAACGTGTTTGCTGTTCACTGTACCGAATGTAGATTGTCGATTCACTTACGTTGCATAGCACAGGTCGCCCCAACTTCATTCCTCGTTCGATAGGCGTGATTGATCCGGGCGCTGTCCAGTAGTTGTCCCAAAAGATACGGTTCGTCGGTCGGCATGGTGTAGTAACAGGAGCCGTCATCCCAGGCATGTAGGCTGTTGTAGGGTGAATCGAGATGGTGAATGAGATTCCTGTCCAGAATCTAGACTTCGCGTTCGTTTCGAACCAACATCACCTCGATACTCCCAATCCGTGCGATCATCTCCACCTTGCGATGTAGGGTCTTTGAGTCAAGTAAGTAGGAAGACAACCGCTTGCGCAAGCCGACTGCTTTGCCGGCGTACAGCATGCAGCCGTTCGCTCCCTTCATAAGATAGCATCCCGGAATAATCCGGGGATCGCGCTGCATCGAACGAGAACCCCGCCCACTGGTTTGTGACACGCATCACACCAGACGTGTCCGGACGGTAGAACGCTGACACCACACCTGCAACTCGGTGGTGGCCCGATTGCATCGCGCTGTAACATTGTTACAATACCCTTATGCGTAGACTAGTCGGAATCATCCTTGGAGTGGTTGTCGCCGCGTTCGTTCTCTCCGGCATCATCTGGTTGCTTTGGTGGCTCTTCGTCGTAGCTGCCATCGTCGCTGTTGCCGGCCTCGTCTGGCGCACCGTGACTCAACGATAAGCCTCACGTCGGCTCTTCGGAGCTACCTGATGCAGTCTTGCGGAGTTGACCACTTCGTCTAGATTGTTGTTGCCTGAAGCGGAAGTCTATCTCACTCCTTCGTCTCTTCCCGAGTAAATCCACCACCAAAGGGTTCCGAGGACAGCTCCGATTATCCATCGCGGTTCTTGCATCTCGTCCTCCTGTCTTCACGCCAACGCGCAAGTCGTTCCTCGAAGCGCCAAGTCCGAGGCCTGAGGCAGACGCTTCATGCCTTCATCACAGCCATGCCACGAGAGATTCACATCGATGGAGTGAGATATAGGAAGTGGGGCGCTTGCCACGCGATCGGCCGAAAGGAGAACTATGACTGTTTCACTACGCAAAGGAATCGGGGCTGTGCTTGTCATTTTCCTTATTGGATGGAGTGCCCTGGGGCAAGTATTGGAACTGCAAGAACAACTGATTTCCGTGTTCGAATCCGCCTCTCCGGCCGTCGTCTACATTACTGTGCGAGGAACGACTAGAGACATCTTCATGAGGCCGGTGCCGGTCGAAGGATCAGGGTCCGGATTCTTGGTTGACTCGAGCGGACACATCGTAACCAATTACCACGTCATCGAAAACGCGGACGAGATTACCGTTGCATTCAACGGCGTCGAGTGCTGTCGTGCCAAGGTGGTCGGAACGGACCCCTCAACGGATTTGGCCGTGATTCGGGTGGAAGCGATCGAATTGCCGGATCCTCTTCCTCTGGCGGATTCGGATCAACTTCGTGTCGGCCAGTTCGTTATCGCCATTGGGAATCCATTCGGATTGAACCAAACCATGACCTTTGGCATCGTCAGCGCATTGGAGCGCACCATCCAGAGTCCGGATGGGCGTTTCGTCGGCGAGGCGATTCAAACGGACGCGTCGGTGAATCCCGGCAACTCAGGCGGCCCACTGCTGGACCTTGACGGACGCGTCGTCGGTATGACTTCGCAAATTATCAGTCCCGTTCGAGCATCAGCCGGAGTCGCTTTTGCCATTTCTTCAAACACGTTGGCCCGCGTGATCCCTCCCCTCATCGCCAAAGGAAGCTATCCTCACCCCTACTTAGGAATCTCAGGTTTCGGACTGACGCCAGGCATCCTGCAACTGTTTCGAGACGACGGCATTGCCGTCCCGGCCCAGGACGGAATACTCGTTACATCGGTCTTCGAAAACGGGCCGGCGGATCTCGCCGGAATCCGACCTGGAACCGAATGGGTTAAGGTCGGGGGCGTCGACGTGCTAATCGGAGGAGACGTTATTGTGGCCATCAACGACCAGCCGGTTGAGTCGCTGACCGAATTGGTGTTCTTCCTCGACGTCAAAGCGCGTGTCGGTGATGCGATACAACTTACGATACTTCGAGAAGGGAAGACATTGGTGATCCCGGCCGTGTTGCAGGAGCGTCCCATCGAAGAATAGTCACATCGAAGGTCCAGAGAACAATCGAAGTGCTGGAACGATCATTCCAGCGTTTCCATTCCGGCAATCCCAACATTTTTCACGTATCGCTCGACTTGGGCAATTCACCAGAGCAGCTGTGTTCAGCATTCAACTGTCCAATACAAACAGGGTATCCGGCAGCGATCCACTGCATAATTCCTCCGCCCATGTCATAGACCCGTTCGAACCCGAGTTCCTTCATGATGCTGTAGGCTTGTCCCGATCTGTTGCCAGTTCGACAATAGATGAGATAGACCTTGTCACGATCAAGTGCGGCCAGATCGTCACGGAAAGCGGGGTCGTGGAAATCTAGATTCACAGCCCCGGATATGTGGCCGGCTTCCACCTCGGCCGGGGTCCGAATGTCCAGCAGGACGAACTCCGGATCCTCCTGCAGGCCGAGAATCACGTCCACTGTCTGTTGGCTTATTATCACACCATAGTGTGGCATCCCGTTGTCCGCCTCACCGAGTTCTCCCGCCGATTGGGTGGCCCAACAACCATTTACAGCTGCCGCTACGAGAAACGCAAGAGCTAGTACGCCGATTGATTTTGTCCGAATCTTCATTCTTGTCCTCCCTAATGATTCCATGCTGAAAGCTCAAGTTTGCATAGTCGGTGTGAACGCGGATCAAAGAGGATGTGGGCGTTTCGTGAATCCGCGAACGGTTTGCCCCTCCCCTCAGTTGGGGCTAAGCTGGATTCAGCTGTCATCCGCAACACGCTTGACTGAAGGAGGAACCCGAATGGAGCCAATCGATCTCAAGAAGAAATACAAGGAATTGTATAAAGCCAAGGAAACCCCGGCGCAAGTGGTCGCGCCCGACTGCGCTTTCTTGTCCGTTGACGGGGTGGGAAGGCCCGGAGGCGAGGCCTATCAAGAGGCGATCCAGAAGCTGTACGGAGTCGCCTATACGATGAAATTTGCTCTCAAGGGGGCAGGCATTCTCGATTTCAAGATCCCGAACCTGGAGTGCCTCTGGTTCAGCCATCCGGATGAAGTTCTTTTGGACGAGTGGAAATGGCAGTTGCTCATCCGAATTCCTGACGATATTACTGAAGAGCACGTTCAGGAGTCATGTGCGCTGCTGCTCGAGAAGAAGGATGTCGACGCCTCCGATCTCAAGCTCATTCGCTGGGAGGAAGGACCGGCCGTTCAGATTCTTCATATCGGGCCGTATGATGAAGTTGCGTGCTCCTATCGGGCCATTACCGAGTTCGCACAGGTCAACGAACTGCAACCAGGGGCGATCGGACATGAGGTGTATATTTCCGATCCGCAACGAACGGCGCTCGACAAGCTCAAGACCATCGTTCGCATTCCGGTGAGGCCGATCTAGTCAATCAGAAGGCCCGGGCGTCTTTCCGGTCGTCTGCGCCTCCACAAGGAGCAAACGACCACAAGCCTCTCGGATGAGTACGTCATGGTGGGATGGGATTATGTTTCCAGTACGGCTTTTCGCGCGCCAGATCCCGCCGTCGATCTTGATCTGTCCCTCAGGGTTGAGTGGCGCAAGCGTACGGGCCGTTCGCCCGACCAATGATGCCGGCTCGTGTCGAGGACGCCGCCGCAGGTCCCGTCGAAGAAACAAAACGTAAAACAGGATAGAGAAGAGCACCTTGCCGCTGGGGAGCGCCATCCAAAACAACGGCGGAACTCGTGTAATCCCATCCGCGATGGCGAGGCCACCGATGACAAGGCAAAGCTCCAGCCCCTCTCGAACGAAGTAGGCGCCTGCGCTTGGGTTACGTCTTCCCCAACGCTTTATTCCCGTATCCATTTGACAATCTCGCTACGGCAAGTACCGCAAGTGCAAGAAGATCGATCCCATGGGTAGAATCAGGAGATCGTCCGAGATTCTACCGATCGGATTTCTCAGTACAGTCGTATCCGTAATCACTGGTTGCAACGTGATTCGTGGCTGAAGACTTGCTTGGTCGGCCAACTGAATGCCGGCTGCCAAATAAAGCGTAGGCAACTCAGAAAGCGGAAGCAGCCTCCATCCATCCAGCTGATTAGCCAACGTCAGTAAGGGGAATGAAACGGACGCTTCGGTCCAGAACTCGGGGTAGAAATACGTGCGCGTTACGGCATGGGCGAAAGCCCCTAGGATCGGCCATTGCAGCTCAAACTCCTCTGAAAACGGCCACAGAACGGTGAAGCCGAACCCCACCACTAGTGGATCAGTGATGCGGTGATTGAATTGGGCGCTCGTTCCCAAACTGGAAGGTCTGGAATCAACCATGATCATCAGGTCGATGCTGTTTTCGGAATCCAGTCTGAGCGTCGCGCCAAGAGAGAGCGCAAGATCCAATGATCTGCTGCCTTCCGCTCGTTCCACTGACGGGATCAGATGGAACCCGAGAGAAAGCGATTCAAGCTGCACGGCCGAAACAAGTGAAGAACTCAACAGAATGCATGCCAGTGCCACATATACGACGTTTTTCACGATTCCCCCTTCATCTTCCAAGGTTGGCAACCTGTTCAGGTTGCACACCATGTCAGCGGATGCTTCCCATATCCTACCGTCTTCGCTCCAAGAAAAGCAGTCGGAATGTCCCAGCGAAAGCGTTCCCCCATTCTTCGTTCCCGAAGAAGCACATGTAGTAACCGTTCGCGTTCGCACCGGTAGGGCGCAAGATTATCGATCAATTATCCCAAGCAGTGCTGGGTGCGGTAGAATGGACTATCTTCGCAATAGGAGCTAGCCTTGCCAGGGATAACGATTGTCGTCTTCTTGCTTGTCGCCGTACTGATCGCCGTCGGATTGTGGTTCGGCGCCAAACGTAAGAAGGAACTCGCAGCCTGGTCAACAAACGCCGGCCTCACCTTCTCGCCGAGATCCGATCGCACATTCGATGACCGATATCCCGAATTCGGTTGCCTTCGTCGCGGTCACAGCCGCAATGCCTACAACATCGCATCCGGCTCTTGGCATGGTCGACCGCTGGAAGCGTTCGACTACCGCTATGTCACCGGGCATGGGAAGAATCGAGCGACGCATACATTCTCGGCCATCATTCTCGGAAGCGGCCTATCCCTGAAACCACTTCATATTCGATCGGAGAACGCGTTTGACAAGTTGACCGAATTCTTCGGAGTCGATGACATCGACTTCGAGTCGGCCCAATTCAGTCGTGAATTCCACGTGAAGAGCCCCGACAAGAAATGGGTCTACGATGTCCTGCACCAGCGCACGATGGAATTCTTGTTGAACAACCCGAGATTCTCCATCGAGTTCGATAGCGAGCACGTCATCTGCTGGCGCAATCGCCGGTTTGACCTTCAAACACGGGAAAGCGCCATCGGAGTTGTCGAAGGAATACTTGATCGGTTACCTGAATACTTGGTACGGGAACGAAGGAAAGGAGTCACATGATCCCCATTTACGTTATTCTCGGAGTCGTTGCGTTTGTCTTGTTCTGGGGAATCGGCATGTACAACTCGCTGATTCGTACGCGCCAGCACGTGAAGGAAAGCTGGTCCGCCATCGATACGGAACTCAAGCGCCGCTACAACTTGATTCCCAATCTGCTGGAAACGGTCAAGGGCTATGCAACCCACGAGTCGGAAACTCTCGAAGCCGTCGTCCAAGCGCGCAACAATGCGGTCGCTTCCACCGGAAGCCCGGGCCAGCAAGCGCAAGACGAAAACATGCTGGTCGGCGCCTTGAGACAGCTGTTTGCCGTCGTCGAGGCCTATCCCGATCTCAAGGCCAACGAGAACTTCTTGCACATGCAGCGCGAGTTGACGGTGACCGAGGATCGGATTCAAGCAGCCCGGCGCTTTTACAACGCCAACGTGCGCACGCTGAACACGAAGGTGGAAGTATTCCCGTCCAACATGATCGCCTCGATGTTCGCCATCACCCAAGACGAGTTCTTCGAAGTGGAAGATGCGGCCGTTCGAGAGGTTCCCAAGGTCAGTTTCACGGACTAGCATCAACGTTTGGATCGCAAGATCGTGAGAGGCAACTCGCTGCTTGATTGAGGTTGGAAAGTACGGACTTAGTTTCATCATTCAGGGCCGCCGGTATTTTCGCCGGAGGAACACATCGCCTGAATGGGCCGGGAGATTGAACGTGACAACAGGAACGTACCAACTTGAGATTGATGCCTCGCTGAGTCCTTGCCCGGCCAATTTCGGATTGATCTGGGCCGAAGGCATTCGCCCTCCGATGACGCCATCGGACCCTCCCGCATTTCTCGAGCCGCTTCTCCATGCGGCCTTGAGAACAGGCGAGGAGTACGTTCCTCTTGAAGTTCGACAGCGCGTTCGCAAGCTGTTGCGTTATGGAAAATACAAGCCATCGGGGCGCAGCAAGCCGGCCAGCGAGTTCCTGCTGCGTGCAGCTCTGAGCGAATCGTTCCCGCTCGTCAATGGCCCGGTCGATGTTAACAACGCTACTAGCCTGGAATCCGGCTTCCCTGGTTCGATCTTCGATGCCGACCTGTCGGGGCGACAGTTACTGATCCGGCGAGGTTTCCCTGACGAGAAGTATGTGTTCAATCCATCCGGACAAACGATCGGCCTGCAAGACCTTCTGCTGGTATGCCGGAAGACAGACACTGGATGGGAAGCGTGCGGCAACCCAGTCAAGGACGCCATGACCACCAAGATCTCGGCCGACACCGTGAATGTGATCGCCGTCCTGTACGCGCCAATCGACGAGCCGATTTCTTCAGTCGAGGACTGGTCGAGACGATACGCCACTACCTTGGCCGAACACTGCGGAGCCACAGACTCGGGATACAAAGTCATCACCCCAGACATCGTCAACCAACGACTCTAGGGTGTCGCCGTATAGCTTTCCCAGTGAACTCGGTTCTCTTCGTATTGCGTACGCGACTCCTTCTCTTCTGCGGGTATTCCCACAGGGATAAGCGCAAAGAAGAACAGGTCATCGGGCAAAGCAACGACGTTTCGTGCGCCTTCCTGAAATTTCTCGGTCATGCCACACCAGGTCGCACCAAGTCCAAGATTGGCCAATGAGAGCAACAGGTTTTCCGTAGCAGCAGCCATATCTTGATCGAACCAGCCATAGCCTTCCTTCTTTCCGAACGGGAGGATGACGACTCCCGCCTGTTCGCCAAAAGAGGCATAGGGGTGAGCGCGACAAAGGGCTTTCACTTTCTCGGGATCCGTCACAACGAGGAAACTCCAGGGTCGCGCATTATTGGCAGAAGGAGCGGCCATGGCCGCCTTCAATGCTGTTGACAACAGTTCGCGATCGACAGCGCCTCCGGTGAATTTGCGAATCGACCTTCGTTTGGTAATGAACTGCTGGACGTCATCTTGCATGGTCTCCTCCTTGAGATCCGATCATTGTGCACAACAACTCTAGCCTACAGGCACAAAGGATGCGAACCGCTCACACGAGATCTTGTTGGCGAAGCTCAGGTTCTCAAATCGCTTGACAACTTGCCCTTGACATCCTGGGTCGGGGTGCTATACTTCGTCGATTTTGAAGTTCCCGTCCCGGCCCGAAATGGCTGGGATCACTGTTTTAAAGGGAGTTTGCGATGGTGAGAGCACTGCGATCATGGTGGCATGATATCGAGCGATGGTACATCGCTGTTGGATTGGCCAACCTTGTGCTGGGCACATCATCCGTTCTCATCCCACTGAGCGTTGCCAAGACGTTCGGCCGTTCAGTAGGCTCGCTAGGTGTGCTCGTAGGTCTGGTCAGCCTGGTTGGCGTATTGGGTAGCCTGGTTTGGGGAAGGCTGTCCGACGCCTCCCATCGCCGTAAGCCATTCATCATCTTAGGATATGCAGCCGCCGGCTTGTGCTTCCTGGGTGTCTCCCTGGCCCAATCATTCTACCAATTGGCAATTCTCAACATGTTGCTCAACTTTTTCTGGGTCGCCAATGCATCGGTGACCGTGTTGATTGTCATCGAGAACAGTGACGAACGATCATGGGAGCGAAGAATCAGTCACCTCAACCAGATCGGCGCTTTTGGCTGGGTAGTCGGACTCGCCACCGGCGCCATGTGGATGCAATGGGTGCCGCCGGTGTTGGGAGAACTGGAGGCCATTCGTGTTCTGTTCTGGGCGATGGGATTGATGGGACTGGTGGCTGCCTTGCTGGCGGTCCTGACGATCCCGCGCACGGTACCACAATTCACTCAGCGCAAGTTCCGTGGAATGCTGCTGTCGATGGGCAACTTCATCAGTGAACGAGCCCGATTCGCCCCTCTGCACCTTTATCATCGCCTGCATCCGAAACGAGTAATTGCGCACTTGATTCATCCTGAGGGCTTTCGACCGGGAACGAAGCGATTCTTTCTCTCGACACTGTTCGCCTTCTTGGCGTTGGGATTCTTCGGCATACCGCTTCCGCTGTTGCTGTCACAGAAGTTCGGATTACCGGCCTCGAGCGTGTTCTTCTTCTTCCTTCTACAACACGCAGGCATCGTGCTGGCGTATCCCTTTGCCAGCCGGCGCATTCGCAGACTGGGAAACCGATACGTACAGATGGGCTCGTTGTGGGTAAGGATGTTGTTGTTCGGAGGATTCGCTGCGTATCTTGCTTTCTTCGGGGATTCGCCGCCGATGGCCGTTCTCATCGCCGCCTTCATCGTCTATGGAGTCACGTGGTCCTACTTCCAGCTTTCGGGAATCGCATTGACCTCCCGGTTGGCCAGCGAAAAGAATCGCGGACTGGCTTTGGGGCTGTATAATGCCATCGCCGGAACCGGCTGGATTCTTGCCGGCCTGGGCAGCGGTCTGGTTGCAGGGCGCTTCGGCTATTCCTTGGCTTTCGCTATTGCTGGTGGTCTGCTCGTACTCAGCTTGACGATCCTACTGTTCGTTCCGGATCCAGCAGAGATTCCCCAACCTGGGGCAGAGTCGTCGAGCTTCGTGAAACGGTTCCGAGTGGGGTTGTCTCACAGCGTCCTTGAACATTTGAGAGCAAGTCGCCGTCACTGATTCCGTTAGAGATCAAGCAAGCTGCGGATTGCCTGGCGGAGGAAGGCAGCATTGCGATTGTGAAGGGTCGTGGTCGATTAGACTAACTCTAAGAGTGGACCGATCGTTGGGGGCCGGTCACCAAGGTAGTCAGCAAACCTCCTTCCGAAAGCCGCGACTTCGCAGCTCCGCTCGTACTCTCCGCTGAGCAGGACTCGTTCAATGGCGTCATCGATGTCCTCCCGGATCAGAATGTACTCCGTGCCGTGAGCGTAGAAGACTACACGCACGCGTCCGCTCATAGCTCGGATATCAACGAGTAATTGAACATAGGATTCATCCTAGGATGCTTTCAGTGCTTCCGTCACCCTAGAAGCCATTCGCTTGACGATCTCCGCATATTCGTCCACGCGATCCAATTGGATACGGCTGGTCGGACCTGTGATGGAAAGGGCGGCAATGACCTGTCCTGTATTGTCAAGAATCGAGGCGGCAATGCATCGCCCGCCCCGTTCTGCTTCCTCGTTGTCCAGTGCATATCCTCGTTCGGCGACAAGGGCAACCTCTCTTCGAAGCTGCTCCGTGTTATCAATCGTATTCTCGGTCAGGCGGGGAAGCCCGTGCTCAGCCACCAGCTTCTCGATTTGCTCGTCCGAGAAAGACGTCAATAGCACTTTCCCCACAGCGGTACAGTGTAAGGCCAATTCGGCACCAATGGGCGGCACTCCCCGAATGATGCTGTTGGTCAGGACCTGTGCCAGATAGACAGCTCGGGTCCCTTCAAGCGTGGCAAAGGATGCAGTTTCGCTTGTCTCTTTGGAAAGCTGCTCTAGATAGGGTAGGACGATTCTCTCCAGATCGAATTGATGTTCCGCCGCTTTCCCCAGATGCATCAACGCCCATCCTAAACGGTAGCGGCGCGTTTTCGAGTCCTGCTGAACGACGTTGTGTAGCTTCATCGTATGGAGTAGCCGCACGAGCGTGCTTTTCGGCATGCCCGTCTCCTCGGCCAGTCCTGCGAGATCCATATCCCGATCAGCTTGCGACAATACCTGGAGAGTAGTGAACGCTTTATCGACGACTCGAACAACTTGGCCATTTCCTTTGCTTTGGGTCGTTATCATGTATCCCCACCATTCCCCTTTGCGTGCATTCTAAGTGCTTAATCCCAATGTCTCAACAACCACTTTCCTGCAGCTGTTTGCTCGCTTCCAGTACCAGCATACCCTAGGCACGTCCGCTGACCAGAGCAAGCAACGCCATGCGTACGGGAACGCCATTAGCA
>Ga0209976_10001600_pt1 | contig 13325 bp, 11 predicted proteins | sample SumtaG_FD_182806 | JGI IMG/M metagenome (GOLD analysis project Ga0209976, IMG submission 182806) | Deep subsurface microbial communities from Indian Ocean to uncover new lineages of life (NeLLi) - Sumatra_00157 metaG (SPAdes) (version 2) | ecosystem: Environmental > Aquatic > Marine > Oceanic >...
CCCCTATAAAACCCGTTAATTACAATGGATCTTTAGGATATATACTTAGAAATTTCCGGGTGTTTCAGTACCCTTGGGTTAAAGGTAATATCATAATAATGACAAGCGATGGTATATCGGAAAGATACGATCCAAATAGAGATCCAAATTTCCTTAAAAAACACCCAATAATAATTGCTAATACTATACTAAAGGAATATGGAAAGGCCCACGATGATGCAACCGTCTTAGTAGGAGGTTAAAAATGATGATTGAGGAGAACAGAAATAATAAGGAAGATTTAAACGAAATTAAAGCTCATTTAAAACAAGAGATTGCTAAGCGTATCCAATTGGAGAATGAATTAAATATTGCGTTGGAAGAATTGAACCTTTCAAATACTGAATATCTATTTGCGATAAGAAAACTAGAAGGATACAAAGACAGTCTTAATAAAGCTTATAACAGAGCAGAATTTCACAAAGATTTGTGTGTTCACGACATTAATAACATTTTACAAACCATTTTGACTGGAATGCAATTATGTGAGATGGAGATTGATGATCCACATGAAATCAAAACTATAATAAAAATTATAATATCTCAAGTTCTAAGAGGGGCAAAATTAGTTTCAAATATACGCAAATTATCTCAAATTGAAGAAACTAAGATATCTCTTAAACGAACTGAAATTTGTAATATCTTAAAAATATCGGTTGATTACATAAAAAAATCTTATAAAGATAAAAAAATAAAAATTAAAGTCGATTCATTTAGCAAACAACTATATGTTCAGGCAAATGAATTGATTAGAGATGTTTTTGAAAACATTCTTAATAACGCAATAAATCATAATAAAAGTGCAATTCTAGAAATTGAAGTTAAGATATCGAAAGAACAAAAATTGGGCGAAAATTATCTCAAAATGGAATTTCAGGATAACGGTGTAGGAATAAGCGATCCTCGTAAAGAAAAAATCTTTCAAAGAGGGTACGGCAAAAATAAAGATGTTCACGGAATGGGCTTAGGATTGTCTCTCGTGAAAAAAATTATTGATGATTATAACGGAGAAATATGGGTTGAAGATAGGGTCAAAGGAGACTATTCAAAAGGAAGTAATTTTGTTCTTTTAATTCCAGAGGTGAACTAAAACGGAGGCTAAAACGGAGATTAAAACGGAAAAAATATTTATCGTTGATGATGAACCTGCATTTCAATATTTTTATAAAAAAAATTTTACAAAAAAAGAATATAAAAAAATAAAAAAAAAGTAATGAAAATTTTATTAGAAATTTAAGGGAGAAGATAATGAGTAAAGGAAAAATGAAGAAATTAGAAGTTTTTGGTGCAACGATTCAAGGCTTTGTTAATGCATGTAAGAATCTGAATATTGTAGCGGGTTCCAAGGCGACCGAATTAATTAGTGATATAGAGGTTAACAGATGGTACCCTTTTGAGCGTTTAAGAAATATTGAAAAAATCGTGATAGAGTCTTATGAGAATGCAAAACCAATACTGGAAAGAGCAGGCACAGAAATGATGCTTACCTGGTATAAGTTTGGACCAGGTAAACAAATCATTGACAATGGTGTCGATTTTTTAAAATTTCAAAGTGGCTCACAAGGATATGCGAGTGTAGTTAAAGGTCCTGAGAATCTTGGAGGAAGTTTCGAGTTGGTAAAAATTGATATAAATAAGGGCAATGCTTTAATTCACAGTACAACTCCATTTAATAAGGATTTGGAGAGGGGTATAATTATTGGGGGTATGTCTGCACCTGGTGACCTTGATTATATTGATGTGACTAATGATGAAGATGAACACTATTTCAATATAGAGTTCCATTAATTATATGGGAATAATATTTTGTATGGAGAAATTAAATGAATTTGAAAGAGCTATTGAACTTAAAAACGCCTCCTAAAAAAGATGATCTGACAGACGAAGACATAGCCAAATTATTCATAAAATATAAAGGTCTTTTAAAAAAACTAGAAAGAGATGAAGCTTTTTGGTCAGCTACAAATGAAAACATTAAAAGAGCTTATGAAAAGTTGGATGATCTGGTAGAAGAACGTACAATCGAACTAAAAACGGTTAATAAACAACTTCAGCTTGAACTCACCGAGCGCAAGAAGGCGGAAAAAATGTTGCAAGAAAGCGAAGAACGATTTCGCTCTCTGATCGAAACTACAAGCGACTGGATATGGGAAGTGGATCAAAACGGCATCTATACATATTCGAGTCCAAAAATAATAGACATATTAGGATACAGACCAGAAGAAATAATCGGTAAAACGCCATTCGATCTTATGCCCTTTGATGAGGCAGATTATGTAAAGAAAATCTTCCAATCCATTGTTCAATCGCAAAAACCTTTTGAACTGCTTGAAAATATGAACCAGCATAAAGATGGGCGACTAATAACGCTTGAAACGAGTGGTGTGCCAATTTTTGATAAAAATGGAGAATTTCAAGGTTATCGTGGCATCGACCGAGACATCACTGAGCGCAAGAAGGCGGAAGAGACAATTAGAGAAAGCGAGGAAAAGTTCAAGGGCATATTTGATTTTGCTGCTGATGCCTTGCATCTAATGGTCGGAGACAAATTTATAGATAACAATCAAAAAGCAATTCAGATGTATGGATATAAGACAAAAGAAGAGATGCTTGGTACAACACCAATGGATATAAGTCCCGAAAGGCAGCCAGATGGACAGCTGTCAAGTGAAAAAGCAATCCAGTATATACAAGAGGCGTTAGCTGGAAAACCACAAATTTTTTACTGGAAGCATAAGCGTCGTGATACTGGAGAATTGTTTGATGTGGAAGTGATGCTGTCCAGTATTGTTTTAGGTGGCAAAACATATCTCTTAGCATCAGAAAGGGATATCACCGAGCGTATGAAGGCGGAACGAGAGTTAAAAAGAACAATGGAAGAGTTAAAAATTTCTAACGAAGAATTAGAACAATTTGCCTATGTTGCATCTCACGACCTTCAAGAACCATTAAGAATGGTGGCAAGCTTTACTCAATTACTACAACAACGCTATCAAGATAAGCTAGACCAGGATGCTAACGAGTTCATTAATTTCGCCGTGGATGGAGCAACTAGAATGCAAGGTTTGATAAACGATCTATTAATCCTTTCTCGTGTTGGAACGCGTGGTAACCCTTTTAAGGCTACCGACATGAATATCATTCTACAAGATGTCTTAGATAATGTAACGCAATCAATTAAAGAAACAGATGCCACAATCACTAACGATCCTTTACCTGTGGTTATAGCAGATGATTCCCAAATGATACAATTACTACAAAACTTAATTTCTAATGCAATCAAGTTTCACGGTGGAGAACCACCACGCATCCATGTGTCGGGAGAAGTGAAAGCAAATGAAGGGATATTTTCTGTGAAGGATAATGGAATTGGTATTGATTCTAAATACTTTGAGAAAATATTTGTTATATTTCAGCGATTACATAAGAAAGAAAAATATGGGGGTACTGGAATAGGATTGGCTGTATGTAAAAAAATAGTTCAAAGGCATGGTGGAAAAATTTGGGTCGAATCAGAACTTGGAAAAGGGTCCACATTTTATTTTACAATTAATAAAACCAAGGCAATAAAAGAATAGTATAAAAATTTAATTAAAATCATTTTTTTAAAAATTTTGATGATAAGATTTTAACAATTAAATTAAAGAATTAAAACTAAAAAAAATCAAAAATTTGGAAGAAATAATAAATATGAGTGTTAAGAATATAGGTAGCGCGGTTGAAATATTACTAGTTGAAGATAATCCTGGCGACGTGCGTTTAACAATCGAAGCTCTAAAAGAAAGCAAAATTCTAAATAAATTAAATGTCGTTGATGATGGCATAGAGGCTTTGGCTTATTTAAATAAGGAAGGCAAATACAAAGACAGGCCTCATCCGGATCTTATTATCTTAGATTTAAATTTGCCTAGAAAGGACGGACGCGAAGTTTTAGCGGAAATAAAAGAGCATAAAGATTTCAAACGCATTCCAATAGTCATCCTTACGATATCTGAAGCTGAGGAAGATATTCTAAAAACATACCAACTACACGCGAATTGTTTTATAACCAAACCAGTTGACATTAATCAATTTATTAAAGTGGTAAAATCTGTGAGTAATTTTTGGTTCAGTATTGTTAAACTACCCCCTGATGGAGAATGATAGATGAGATTACGATGCCATATTATTAAAAAATTCAATTGTTGGTTTAAATAATTACAAGAATTAGGAGGAAATAATAATTTTGAGTAATTCAAATGTAATGAAACCTGTTGAAATATTATTGATAGAAGATAATCCTGGCGATGTGCGTTTAACAAAAGAGGCTCTTAAGAAAAGTATAATAAAGAATAATCTCAATGTGGTTAGAGATGGCGTAAAGGCTATGGATTATTTATGTAAGCATGGTAAATACAAAAGTAAACCTAAGCCGAATCTTATTCTCTTAGATTTAAATCTACCTAAAAAGGACGGACGCGAAGTTTTAGCGGAAATAAAGCATATTGACTCTTTAAAAATGATTCCTATAGTGATTCTTACCACATCACTTGCAGAAAATGATATTCTTTGGTCTTACAATCAACACGCAAATTGTTATATAAACAAGCCTGTAGAACTTAATAAATTCCTTAAAGTGATAAGAAGTATAGAGCTTTTTTGGTTTGGTATTGTAAAACTTCCACCAAATAGACCCATCTCTAAATGAAATAGAAGTATAAATACAAATTAAAAAGAAATAGACAATTTTTAGTATGAAAAATAAAAAGGTTAATGATTTGACTGAAAAGCTAGAAAATTTAAAAAAGGTAGAGAATAATACAAATAATAAACCAATTCATGTTCTCCTGATTGAGGACAATCCAGGAGACGCTCGATTAATACAAGAAATGATACAAGATATTGGTTATAATAAATTTGAACTTATTTGTAAAGAAAACTTAACTGATGGGATTCAATCCCTGTTTGAAAATGGATTTCAAGTAATTCTTTTAGATTTATCATTGCCTGATAGTTATGGTCTTGACACTTTCACTCGTATGCTAGATAAAGCGCCAGAAACCCCAATTATGATTTTAACAGGCACAGACGACCAAGAATTGGCAGTTGAAGCGGTTAAATCTGGCGCACAGGATTATTTGGTAAAAATTATGGTGAATAGTACTCTATTAGAGCGTTCAATCTATTATGCTATCGAAAGACATAGAATAAAAGCAAAATTGAAAAATTCCGAGAAAAATTATCGTGACACATTAAATCGTGCTGAATTTTTTAAAGATCTTTTTGCTCATGATATGAATAATATTCTTCAAAGCATATTATTAGGAGCTCAACTTTGTGGCTTTTACTTAGAAAAAGAAAAAGATATTTCACATATGGAGGAATTTTTAGAGACTATTAGTGATAATATTATAAGAGGCGCAAGATTAACGACAAATGTTCAAAAAATTTCCGAACTTGAAAAAATTAAGATCATTCTCAATCATATAGATGTATTAAGCATTTTAGATAGAGCCATTGTAGCTATCAAAAAAGATTTTCAAAAACGAACTATTAATGTTCACATAGATTCCCTCAGCAAAGATGTGCCAATTTTTGCAGATTCTTATATACAACATGCGTTTGAAAATATCTTAATTAACTCAGTGAGACATAATGAAAATCCAGTTATAGAAATAAATATAAAAATCTCTAAAGAAAAAAGAGAAGACCACAATTTTCTTAAAATAGAATTCATAGATAACGGCATCGGTATTGAAGATTCTCGGAAAAAAATCATCTTTCAAAGAGGATTTACAGGAGACAAAAGTATTTTTGGAATGGGTTTAGGTTTATCTTTAGTTTCAATAATAATTGAGAGATATAAAGGTGAAATTTGGGTTGAGGATAGGGTCAAAGGAGATTATTCCAAAGGAAGTAATTTTATTATTTTAATTCCAGAGGTGTTAGAAAAATAGCTACAGTTTTTATCGTAGAAGATGATCCATATATCAGTGAATTATATAAACTTATCTTAGAACTAGCGGGGTATGATGTTATTGGAATTGCTAATAATGGAGATAATGCTATTAAATTATACAATTCTTTACCTAAAAAACCAGATCTTATCTTAATGGACCATCGAATGCCAATTAAAAACGGCATTGATACAACAAAAAAAATTCTTGAAATGGATAAAAATTCAAAAATTATTTTCACCAGTGCAGATAACTGCATTAAGGATGAAGCTCTTTCTTTAGGAGCTGTTGCATTTATTAAAAAGCCATTTCATTTGGAAAAATTAATTAGGATTATTAAAAATGCATTAGATATCTCTCCAAAACTAGTTCAAAACTTAAAAAAAATTAAAGAATATAAGAATTAAAAAGAATGATGACTTACTTAAAAAATGAAGGACAATTCAAAGATAAACCCCACCCTGAATTAATTCTTTTGGATTTGAATTTACTAAGAATGAATGGGGTTGAATTGTTAGCGAAAATAAAGAATAGCAGATCATTAAGAAAAATTAAATCATAAATTAACGAATTTAAAATTTAAAAACAATTAGAGATAAAGTTTGATGTTAAAAGAAGTAGCTTATCCAGATGTTAAAATTCTTTTAATTGAAGATAATCCCGGTGATATTCGGATAATAAAAGAATTGCTACAGGATGCTGTAGATTTCAAATTCGATTTAATTTCTGTTGATAATCTATTGGATGGGCTCAATTATTTAGAGGAAAAAAAGGTTGATGTTATTTTATTGGATTTGGCTTTACCTGATAGTACTGGATTTGATACTGTTCTTCGAACTCGAGAAAAGGCTAAAAATGTACCCATTGTCGTATTGACTGGATTGAACGATGGAGAATTAGCTTTAAAAGCAATACACGCAGGTGCTCAAGATTTTTTGGTTAAAGGACAGATAGACACAAATCCCTTAGTACGGTCAATAAATCATGCGATAGAAAGGCATAAAATGACACAAACTATAGAATCTATCGCAAAAACACTTCAAGATAATGAAGAGCGGTTAAAAAAGATTATTGACTTAAATGCTGATGGCATAATCATTGTAGATATGGAAGGCAAAGTTTGTTTTGTCAATCCTGCTGCAGAAAAATTGTTTGAAAGGAAATCGGAAGAATTTAGAGGTCAATTTTTTGGATTCTCAACAGGAAAAAAAGAAAATTTAGAGATTGAAATAATCCAGAAAGGGGAGAATCTTGTTTATGCTGAAATGAATATTGCTAAAATTAATTGGGAAGGAAAAGATGCTCAATTAATAACTCTTAGAGATATGACTTACCGTAAAAAAGCGGAAAAAGCAATTCAACAAAGTGAAGATCGTATACGCACTTTGTTAGACTCTCTTAATACGGGAGTCATCTTAGTTAATGAGGAATCTCATAAAATCGTGGAAATGAATCCGGCTGCGCTCAAGATGATCGGAGCCCATAATGATCAAGTAATCAATAAAATCTGTCATCAATTTATCTGTCCATTAGTAAAAGGACAATGTCCAATTTCAGATCTTGGTCAAACAGTAGACACTGCAGAACACATACTTATTACAATTAAAGGTCAATATGTACCAATTCTTAAAACAAGCACACTAGTCAAGTTAAATGGAATCGAATATATTCTCGAAAGTTTCATAGACATCACCGAAAAGAAAAAAGCGGAGGAAGCTCTAAGAAGAAGTGAGGAAAGGTATAGAGATCTTTATGAAGAAGCTCCCAATGCTTACTTCTCTATAGGGATAGATAGATCAATATTGCATAGCAATATGGCAGCTTCAAAACTTTTAGGTTATACTAAAGAAGAATTTTTGAATATGGATGTATTTAATTTGTATCATGACTCAGAAGATGGATTAGGGAAAGCTAAAACAGCATTTCAACAATTTTTAAGAGGAGAAAATTTTGTAGATAAAGAAGTAATAATGCGACATAAAAATGGTAGTCCAATTTGGATTAGCCTTTCTGTTTCACCTATAAAAGATCAAAATAATCAAATTACTCAATTTTGTTCAATGGCAGTGGACATTACAGATCGCAAGAAAGCAGAAGAAAAGATAAAATACCAGGCGAAACTTGTAGATAGTATTTCAGATGCAATTATTTCTACTGACTTAGACTTTAATATTTTAAGTTGGAATAAAGCAGCAGAAAATATATATGGATGGAAATCAGATGATGTAATAGGAGAACTTGTCGCTGATATCCTTAAAACAGAATATATCAACCAAGATAGAAATAAAATATTAAAAATTATCCATAAAAAGGGACATTGGTCAGGAGAAGTTATTCAACAAAGGAAATCTCATCAAAAAGTCAATGTTTTTTCAACATTATCGATTATCCGAGATATCAAAGAAAATCCAATCGGGGTTGTAGCTATTAACCGAGATGTTACTGAACTCAGAAAATCTAAGCAAGAAGTGATAAAACTTGAAAGAACCCTACATAAAATGAATGCCTTAATTGAAACTGCTCCACTAGCAATATTTTTATTTAATCCAAGCGGTAAAATCCTGAGAGCAAATGAAGAAGCTAAAAATCTATTTAAGTATAATGATGAAATATTAAATTTCAAAATTCTAGATTTATTTGATTCTGATTACGTAAAATTAGCTAAAAAACATTTTGATTATGATATTTACAACCTATCTGTTCCCAATAAGTTTGAAGCGTCAATCAAATCGAAAACTGGAAAAATTATAGATGTTGAGGTTACATCAACCATCATAAAAATAGTAGACAATTTAATCATTCAATCTTTTTTTTCTGATATTACTGAGCGGAAGAGTTATGAAAGAAATCGTGAACTATTATTAGATAAGTTAAATGCCTCTTTAGAATTTAAGGCAAAATTTCTTGCTAATGTGTCTCATGAATTAAGGACACCGTTAAACGCAATTATGGGTTTCTCACAATTGCTCTTAGAGCAATCATATGGGAAAATAAATCCTGAACAAAAAGAATTCATGAAAGACATTAACTCAGCAGGTAACCATCTACTTAGAATAATAAATTCTATATTAGATCTTTCTAGAATTGAAGCAGGAAAATTAATTATTCATCATGAAAAATTGAATTTGAATAAATTAATTAAGAAAATTGATACTATAATTAATACCTTATACAGGAAAAAGGGATTAGAGTTTATTATTGAGGGTATAACAGATAATGATTATATATTTGCTGATTCATTACACTTCAAGCAAATCTTGTTTAATCTCTTAAGTAATTCGATAAAGTTTACTGAAAAAGGAAAAATTACCTTAAGAGCTATTAAAAAATTAGATCATTGGGAGTTTCAAATTGAAGATACTGGCATTGGTATCGCAGCTGAAGATTATGATATAATATTTAGGGAATTTGGAAGAATAGAGAATGATAGGACTAATAAAACTCCAGGTGTAGGATTAGGATTAGCATTAACTAAACGCATGATAAATCTTCATGGAGGCGAAATTTGGTTTGAGAGTGAATATAACAAAGGTACGACATTCTACTTTACAATCCCTAATAATCCTTCATCAAGTTAATTCGGTTATCATTTTAATAAGAAATTTGTAAATAAATTAAAACTGACTATGGAAAAGTAGTTGAAAGGAAAAAATTATCATAAAAAAGAAGCAGTGGGTATTGTGGAAGATAATAAAATAAAAATCTTATTTATTGAGGATAATAGAGGAGAAGTTAGACTTATTGAAGAGATGCTCATACAATTAAGAGATAAAAAACTAAAAATAATACATGCTGAAACCTTGAGGGAAGGAATTGAAATATACAAGAAAAAGAAATATCACCTAATCCTGTTAGACTTATCTTTACCGGATACTTTTGGTCTGAAAACAATTTCAAGTTTGTTAAAGGAAATACCTAATATTCCTATCATCGTTTTATCTGGAACAGATGATCATTTATTGGCAATTGAAGCGGTAAAATTAGGTGCGCAAGATTATTTAATTAAAAGTAAGATTGATGGCGAAATATTGCAAAGATCTATTTATTATGCGATTGAACGGCAACAGATTAAGGAGAAAATGAAAGCTCTGAATAAAACTTTGCAAGCGAGTGAAGCTAAATTAACCATATTAATTGAAAATGCCCCTTATGCTATAATCTTACACGATTTAGAAGGAAAAATCAAGAATGCAAATAAGGAGGCAGAAAAATTACTTGTTTATACTCATGAAGAATTATTATCTTCTAATCTCTACGATTTTTTTGATATAAAAGATTCAAGTGAAATAAAAAGTCAGATTTTAAACAACATCAAAAAAAATTATTTATTTAATAATATTGAGACGTCAATTAAAAATAAGCTTAACACCTTTATTTTAGTAGAAATTTCATCTGCATGTTTAAAATTTGATAATGAAACTTTATTTGAAACTTATCTTATTGATATTTCAGAGAGAATGAATTATGAGAAAAATCGAAAATTCCTTATAGATCAATTGTTAAATTCATTAGAAGCCAAATCGACGTTTTTCGCTTCCATGTCTCATGATTTTAGAACACCATTAAATGCGATAATTGGATTTTCAGATTTACTTTTAGAAGGAACATTTGGAAATTTGAGAACTGAACAAGTGGAATTCCTCAAAGATATTAGAAACTCAGCAGAAGATTTATTTAGACTACTTGTAAATATATTAGATTTTTCTGAAGTAGAATCGGGTATTTTCAAATTAAATGTTGTGAACTTTAAATTATTACCAATTATTAATGATTTAATTACTATTTTAAGACCTAAATATAAGAAAAAAGGATTGGTTTTTAATTTAGAAGGAATTGATGAAAACACAAAAATTAAAGCGGATTTATTGAAATTTAAGCAAATTATATATAATCTTTTTGAAAATGCTATTAAGTTTACTGATAAAGGAAAATTTATATTTAGGGGTATAGAAAGAACAGACCATTGGGAATTTCAAGTTTCGGATACGGGGGAGGGTATTTCTGTTGAAGATTATGAAATTGTTTTTAGGGGTTTTGAAAAAAATGAAAAATATGTCAAAAAATCTGTCTCTGGTTCAGGGTTGGGTCTAGCATTGACTAAAAGATTGATACATCTACATAACGGTGAAATTTGGTTTAAAAGTGAATTAAATAAAGGAACCACCTTCTTTTTCACGATTCCGAAAAATGTGAATTAAATTAATGAATTTAATAAAAAGAAAAAAAATTTAAGAAAATAATATGTATAGTGTCTACTGCTGGAGTAAGAATATTCAAATATTAAAAATTCTGAATTTCATTAGTTATAAATTTCAGAACGATACACTTTAGGAGAAGGTATATGAATAATTTATATTTTATAGGGATGATTTTTGAGGGGATAATTATCGTTTTAATATCATGTTTATTTACATTAATAGTAATTAAATATAATAAAAACCGTAATAAATTAATTTTATTATTATTTTTTCTCTGTTTAAACATTTTCCTCGCAATTGTTTTTTCATGGTTATCTAAAGTTTTAATACTTTATTCAAATATTGATTATCTCTATGATGACTCTGTATCAGACCCTCTGACGCCAGCTTCTTGGATATTATTAAGAATATCTGATTTTAGAATTAGTTTTTTATTTATAACAATTGCAACTATTTTCTCTTATTTTTTCAAAGTTAAATTATTTGAAAAAGATTTTAAAAAATTTCAGAGTTTTATAATAATGATCTATGGAATCTTTACAGCTTTTTTTTCATTAGTAATTTACCAAAAGGATAATATTATATTAGATGTTTTTACATTTTTTTTCGTATTTTTATTAATGTGTATTGTGTACATTCCATTTATGAAAAAATCAATTCAGGCATATAAAAATACAAGCATGCGTAATTATAGAAATGCATTTCTATCACTTACCATTATGTCTTTGAGTTTTATTTTGGTTTTATTTTGTTTTTTAATTGATCGTATTTATATTTTAATGGGGGATTTTGGTTTCACATTATTTTATTTTATGGGATGGATTTTTCTAATAATAGGTATTTTGGGGGCATATTTCGGCTATTTATATTTTAGTGAAAATAAAAATAAAGATTTAAAAAAAGAGAGGGAGAGGTAAAATTTTTTGAAAGACGATATGGAAAGAAAATTAAACTCTAGAGATATTGATTTGAAATCAAAATATAAAAATTTATTTGAATTTTCACCTGATATTATTTTTATTCATGATATTAATGGTAATTTAATTGAAGTAAATAATAGTCTAAAAAAAATTTTAGGTTATAAAAATCAGAAGAAAAAAAAAGATCTTTCACTAAAAGATATTGTAATTTTAAATAAAGAAAAACCAAATGAAAGTGATTATTTAAAGTTCTTAAAAAAAATAATAAAAAAATCTGTACGCATTGAATATAAATTAAAAACTAAAAAAGATAAAACTATTGATGTTGAAGGATATAGCGTTCCTTCAGCTGCAAACGATCTCAATTCCGAATTCTTTATTCATATCGCACATGATATAAGCGGGAAGAAAGAAATTCAAAAAAAATTCAAAGGTGCTCAAAAAGAAATAGATCTTATTTCCAGTATGATTCCTGAGCTTCGGCTATGGAGCCTTTCACAAAATAAGAATTCATTAAGTTTAATTCAAAAAAGTGGACAAGCCGTAAAGGAAAGCGAGGCGAAATATAAGAATATTCTTGAAAATATCCAAGAAGGATATTATGAAATAGACTTAAACGGTAATTTCATTTTGTTCAATAAGGCTCTTTGTAGAATTTTAGGGTATTCAGGTGTGGAACTAATAAATCTTCATTTTGAAAATTTAATGGATGATAATACCGCCAATCATTTAAAACTCACTTTAGAAAATTTACCTAAAAAAAACATTCAACTTAGAATAAGGAGAAAAAATAATGAAGAAATATTTGTTGAAACTTCTTTAGATATTAAATTTAACTCAAATAATGAAAAAATTGGGTATTTTGGAATCTTAAGGGATATCTCACAACGAATAAAAGTTAAAAATTTAGAAATTAAATTTAGAGAAGAATTAGAAAATGAAGTAAAAGTTAGAACTCAAAAATTAAATGAAGTATTAGAAAAGCAGAAACTTTACATGATTGAAATCTCAAAAGCATCAAACTTCAAAAGTGAATTATTATCATCTATATCCCATGAATTGAGAACTCCTTTAAATGCAATAATTGGATTTACTGATTTATTACTGGAAAGATCTTACGGGAAATTAACAGAAGAACAAAATGAGTTTCTTAACGACATTAAAGATTCAGCAGAGCATTTATTGGATCTGATTACCAAAATATTAGATATCTCAAAAATAGAAGCAGGTCA
>Ga0209976_10001603_pt1 | contig 13305 bp, 9 predicted proteins | sample SumtaG_FD_182806 | JGI IMG/M metagenome (GOLD analysis project Ga0209976, IMG submission 182806) | Deep subsurface microbial communities from Indian Ocean to uncover new lineages of life (NeLLi) - Sumatra_00157 metaG (SPAdes) (version 2) | ecosystem: Environmental > Aquatic > Marine > Oceanic >...
CACCTTTAACATTCCAAACTATATAAACGCTTGGAATGTTAAAGGTGTCTCATTTACATATCTAAAAAGATTTGAAAAAGCTAATGAGTGTTATGATAAAGCACTTGAAATTGATCCAAAATATTCAAAAGTGTGGTATAATAAAGCATGTTTGGAATCATTAAGAAATAATAAAGCGAAATCTTTAGAATTTTTGAAAAAATCAATTGAACTTGATAAAGAAAATATAGATTTAGCAAAAACCGATGACGATTTTAATAATATAAGGGAATCAAAAGAATTTAAAGAATTAATATTGTCATCAAGCTGATAATGAACCAATCTTAGAGACTTTTGTATTTGTTTTTCATTTGAAGTACTTTAATCTCTTCTGGTACATCACCTTGAAAGCGGTTAATTAGTTCCTCCTCTTGTTCAATATATTTCAATACTTTATCATAATCTCCCCCAACTAACCCAAAAGCAATAAATCTAAAGATTCTCTGCATCTTTACTATTAACCTGTTCATTTCTGCTGTTTGTTTTGATAAAGCAATTGAAATCGATAAGAAATATGCTAACGCATGGTATAATAAAGCTTGCTTTGAGTCCTTAAGAAATAATAAACAAGAATCTATAAAATATTTAAAGAAAGCAATTGAAATCTATGAGATCTATATAAACTTTGCAAAGTTAGACACAAATTTTGACAATATACGTGATTCTGACGAGTTTAAAGAATTAATTGGATAAAATATGTATTATTGTAAAAAATAAGAAAATATAATTTAAAATTAACATTCCATCACTAACATTTGCATCTACCCAAATTTTTTCTTGCAGACTATTTTCGCTTAAAATATTCACCTTACCCATCTAATTTTGGTGTAAAATGCAATTTTAGTATGAGTATCAAATTCACCATTGCTTTCCATCTCGTCATATCCCGTTATTTATGAACTTTTCTCTATCTTTTATTTTCTCGTAGCAATTCTTACAATAATATTCTAATTGAATGTCCTTTGAAGCGATAATCATGTTCTTTTCTTGTATACGAATCTTGAATTGAATATAATCTTGGTCCGTTAAGGCTGCCTGACATATAGAGCACTTCAACTCCTGTAGATTTAGAGGAGACATCTTTTTTCCACTAAACCGCAAGCTAACTTCCGTGTATTCTTGTATTTGAATGTAAAATTGTATGATCTTTCGAATCATCTATTTTTCAGTATTTATTATAAATAAAATTTTAAAAAATCCTAAATAACAAGTAGAAATTCTTATTTATAAATGTTATACATTCCATCTAATACGATTTATAATATTATTATAATCCGAATTTTAGCAATATTATAATATCTTACCTTTATGGTCCAAAGAAAACCTAGAATCGAAAAACTATTTATAACTGGATTCAATAGGTTATACAATGAAAATTGATGATAAAATTAAATATCTCGATTTATTTCTGTTTCTTTATTTGCATCCGAATTCTAATACGAAGAAAATAATGGAAAATCTTAACAGAGAATATCAAGCAACGAATAAATTACTCAATAGATTAGTCGATAAGAAATTTATGGTGCGAACAAAAAAAACGGGAGAATTAGGGGGCGCAGAATGGGAATATAGCTTGACAGATAACGAAATGATATTCTTAAATGATCTCACTCGTTTTTTGGAGGAGAGTTTAGGATTTGAGAGTAAAAGGAACATAGATGAGATTATTACTAACTTTATGCAAAATCTTCCGGAGATAATTACAAAATCAGATATAGTTTTGAACGATTCAAAGGTAATCAAGTTAAAAGAAAATGTTGAAAAGTATTTTCAAGAAATTCTGGACTGACTAACTTTCAAGTTTACTGAATTTATCTTTTATTGACTTGTAGATCTAAATTTCACTCCAGAAGTCTCTTCATCTATATAAAAAATCAATTGATCATTTTCAACTTCAATATTTTTAAGCTTAAATTTAGGTGGGTCCCCTAACACTTCACCGGCATCGGTAGCTTTTTTCTTTATTACTTCTAAATTTGCTTTAAAAAAAGTTTCAAACCTCTCTGTATTCGTAATAACATAATTCTTCAGTGCGACATCTAAGATATTATGCCCGCTTAAGGTTTGTCCCCCACCAGGGGTTATATAGGGTGTGCCATTACTCGTCACAACGGGAACATTTATACTTCCTTTTCTCCACACTTCAATATCATCATCAGAGGGCTGGTCTTCTATTTCAGCGTTTAATTCGTGTGAGGCAAGGGTGTTTGGCCAATTTTTTTGAATAATCTTAACTAAATCTTGTCTAAACCAAGGTTTATACCCCCTGCCATGTTGCATAATCTGAATAAAATACGCGTTATCTTCTTGAAATCGAGCAAATAGAACGGGACCTGTTCGAGAGGCAAATTGCCCGGGAGTCGCTACAGATCCTAAATGTATATGATGAATATCCCAATCATAAAGTAGTGAATCCAACCGATTAAGACTTTGAACTCCTTTACTTAAATAAGGGGTAATATCCTCGCCTTTAATAATTTCTTTCTCAATATCCTTTAGTGATTGTTCATATCCGGGAGGACAAACTAATTCTCTTGATTGTAATACTTGACGGGGTTTAGGTTCAACCCTTCTTCTTATGAGATTTAAATACTTGAGATAAATAGAATCTACACTCTCATGTTCATCAATTTGATTAGTATAGTTGAAAGTAGAAATTACGGTTTCCAATTCTTTTAAACGTGTCAACAATATTTCTTTCAGGTCCTTTTTAAAATCCATATTCTATAATATTAAGGATTTTAATTTAAAATTTTCTTAAATTTAGGGAAATAAAGAGTTATTTGTCTTAGAAATGAGCTTCAGATATAAATCGTCAGTTTTGCCAAAATAAAAAAAAAGAATTAAAAAAAAATAAATTCAGATTATTACAGGTATTCTTCTGATACAAGCACTTTCTTTACTGAACGCAGGATCGAAATTTCTACATCATTGAGGAATTGTCTCATCCCTGTGATAAGCCCTTCTTCGGTGATAGAAATTTTATATGGTTTACTTGTTCTATCTTGCTTAATATATCCATTAGCTTCCAAACATTTCAATATAGAGCACATCGTTCCCTTATTGAGCTTTAAAGCTCTTTGTAGGTCTTTAGAATAAGTAGGTCTGCCCTTATTATCCTTTATAGTTCTGAGAACCCTCAATTTTGTAGAATTAAGCTCCTCATTACATCTATTATTTGCCATATTGACGATTTTACCTCTTTTTTTTTAAGATTTTTCACAAAGTTTGCTTACACAAAACTTATTCTACTGTTTCTTTATAAAGAAAAAATTTAAGATCCCCTCAAATTTCAAAAAATTAAAGATTTGAAAAATTCAGAAGTTGGATTTTTGCAAACTTCTTTTTGCCTACATTGACAAAAGTTGCCCATGCACCAACAAGTTGGGAAAAAACAAACTTTGTATGCAAAGTTTGGAAAAACCAAACTAATTTGCATATAGATTTAAATATTATCGCAATTAAATATATCATATTTAATTTAAAGATTAAAAAGATCCCGAAATTTTGCAGATTTTCCAATATATCCTTCTTAGAAAGGTCCGTAGACCATATTTTGAGATGATCATGAATCATTATTTTTATTTATGTAGACTCAAATTACAGATACTTTACTAACATGATAGCTGAAAAAGAAATAAAACAAATAGAAACTCCATATGATAGGATATTAAAAGTAAATCCTTCAACAGACTTATCTACTTTAGCAAAGAGAAGAATTAAAACATTAATAAATAAATGGACGATTGCTGAGGGAATGAAAAAGCAAAAATATGTCATTGAAATTAATAAAGTCATCATCTCTGAAAATGCGGTATGTAAAGAGGGACTTCTCAGAGGTTCTATAAGAGATTATTCAAAACTTTCCGCCATGTCAAATCAAGAAAAAAGGTATGCGAAAATCATTTAAAAAAATAAAATTCTAAACAAAATATATGACCGAAGAAAAGAAGAAATTGGGACATGAGAAACAGGATCTTGCTGTGGTTTTCGATCAGATGTCTAGATATAGATTAAAAGCTCAGTCTAAAAGCCGCTCTTTTAATTCTCCAAAAAAACCTAAATATAATTTTTGGAAGATTGAACTTGTTCCTACATTTCTTTTCTTGAAAGATACTTTCGCTTTTATGAACAAACTACCAGGTTTAAGAGCAAAAAAAACGAAAGAACATCAAACAAGACGTATTTTAAAGTTTAAATTTCTAGGTATTAGGATATTCGGTAATAGGATAATTGAGGTATTTCAAACTCAAGAAAGTCCACCAAGCAGTAAGTCCTGTCTAAATAAATTTGCCCAAGATGATCAGCTACAATTATATAATAAACAAATCAAGAAGTACCAAATCAAATGTGAAAACGCGAAGCATGTAAGCACCATTCCTCTCGAAATTAGGAAGCAACTTCTCTCTATGACATTGAAGTTTATGAAAAACTTTCGTACTGGTGATAAGTCTAAAAGAGAATTAGAAAATGAGTTAGAAAAAATCAAGTCTTTTATTAGAAATACCCTCTACAAAAAATACAAGTTAATCGATAAACTAGACACGTTCACTATTACTTCGGATGAAGATCTCATAGATTTCTATAAACAGATAAGGTATTATGCCAAAATTTTAAACGATAAAGCAAAAGAGCTAAAAAGAAATTCAAGTAAACTTCGGGAGAAAAAGCCGCAAAAATCTAAAATAGCCAAGTCTCAACCGAATTATCAAAAATTTCAATATTTAACACATCGTGTAGCCAGCGCAGTACAAAAACGCGGAAAAAAGGCACGACCCTACGTAGGCCCCGTTGCTACCGCTATTGGAGCGACCGCCTTAATTATATTTATAATTTTAGGAGCTATGTTTTATGCTCAGCCGGTAACTGGAATTGAAAAGGATGATGAGGTCAAGCTTCAATACACCATTTGGGGTGTGGATGATATGGAAGACACTTACGGAGAATCAGACATCCTGTATGACGGAGCCATTTGGATGAAAGTGGAAAAGATTACTGATAGCTCAGGTGGAATGATTTTAGGTTTATATAGTAACTTGCTGGACAAGGAGGTAGGGTATAAAAGCGAGGACATCTTTCTGAGAGCCTGTATTGACCAGGATTTAGACGGAAAAGATGATATTGACAGTTCAAAAGCCCTTTCATATGGTGTTTTGACGAACCAATATTACAATCAGTCCATTCGGATTAAATTTATAGTGTTAAATGTCAAATACAACCCTGACGGGCACAAACCTGCCGTGTCCGGAGAGTGGGTGTGGATTGATGCGCTAAGCTCCTTTACTTCCCCATACATCCAGGTAATTTTTGGACTCACATTATTTATCGCAATTTGTATGTTAACCAGCCATTTTCACGAATGGAAGAAAGGGATGAAAAAATTGGAAAAACTTCTCAGTGAGCGATTTTCTGCCACTCCCCAGCGCCGTTGGGGGCTCAGAGCAGTGCTAACTGCGGTAATAAGTATCATCGCGGTCGTTCTCTGTTTCATGTTCTTCAATTTACTTGCCATAGAGCTGACCTTTATGCATTACTTGTTCTTGATCGCGGGAATTGGTCTGGTAGCACTATTTCACGGAATTGTCCAGAATATAGGAAAATTAATTCTTTACAAGCGAAAAAATAACCAAAGGCATTGTCTTTCGGTGAGAACCAAAAAAATTCTGTGCGCTACCATTTTTATCATCGGAATGATTACCTTTTGCCTCTTTTTAGTCCCTTCTTCTCTATTAGTGATTAGTTTTCTAGCAATTGTAGCCACAGGTATACTGCTTTATAAGTTCATGCCCGCGAAACGAGACCCGGTAGACGTGGGAATGGAACACTATCCTGGTACCAAAAGTATGAAGAAAAAACTGATCAAAGGCAAACGCTTCAAAATTAAGCACAATATTCAAAAATTTATTGCGAAAAAACGAGGTAAAGCAACCCTCATCTGTTTGGCAATGCTCCTTTCGACTGTTATGTACTTTTTTATGCCCACGCTACAGCAACTTGTATTATCCAATCCACAGTTTTCCATGGTTGACAATCACATCCGCAGGGCAGGAGATTCCTATGAACTTTCCGAATTGGACTATGTTGACGATCCGAAAGATTTGGGTGAAGTGAAATTCAATTCCCTGCTGGTACTTAGGTTTAATACCACTATCATGACCGGCAAGGAAATTACTTATTTCGCGGAGCTGATCCCCGAGGACGAATTTATGCCCCATGAGAAAGAATATGCATACAGCCAAACTCATTATTTTACCTCGGACCAATTTAAAGGTCCTTTACTAAACGAACCTATGTATTTTGAACTTGACTTAGACAGCACCAATACCCCAGTGCTGCCCGGCAAATATACCTTAAAAGTATACAGCATTCATCGCTATTTGTTTCGATTTCAAACCTCAAATGTGGAAGAATACACCATCCGAATTAAAAAAGATGAGGTGCGATTTACTCCGCTCTATGACTCTGATCCAGGACTATCAGATCGAAAAGGCTCAATTTATTCGATTCGCAATTCCGAAAGAACGTCCTATGACACTTATTATTCGTGTATTATGGAAAACTCACTGGGAAAGCCCATAGCAGGCACCGTCCAATTATATTTAACCGAACGCCAGGGATTTCAGCCTGTGTTTGGAAAATTAACCGATTATAAAATAAAATCTGATGGGCGCATCGATTATATGGTTTCTAAACGCAGTCACTTCAGGGAGTATCAACAAGGTAAGATCTTCTACGATGGCTCCCAAAGCTTGTTCTACAAAACGGCTACACATTGGGAGGATAGCGAAATCAGCAAAAATAAGTTTATCCATACAGCCAGCGGGCAATATGGCGACAGAGACGAGTATACGTCCAATGGAACCGATTGGCAAACTTTTAATCGCAACACGTTTGAGCTGACCACCCATTTGAAATATGTTCATAACTTTCATTCCCAAGAGCTTCAGTGGACTAAATATGTAAATTCCACCAGCAACCCTAAACCTACTTATCAACATGAAGAAAATGCGACCATTGACTTTATTTACCTCGATGTAGACAAAGATGATTGTCCTTCAGGCAATACCCTCAATACCTATATTGAAAGCCCTATTATCGGATATGTGGGTACCCAAGCAGATATCGCTACTTTTACTTACTCCTACAGGCTCTATAAGCATGTTATAGGCAATGAAGAACAAGATGGTATTCACGCTGAGATAACAGTACAAGTATATCGTGATACCAAGCTGGTTTATGAAGGCACCAGTTACAACGGGTATGTCAATACTCCCAATCAAGATTGGCAAACCATAAACATACCTCTTACTGAATTTTTTTCTGAAGGCGGTCAAATTTTTACCATTAAAATTGCAACAGAATTTACTTTTGATCCTGCGTGCGATGATGAAATTTCCCTGCGATTTGATCACGCGAAATTGGAGGTTTTTTATCCCCCTACCTATTATAAGGGATTTGATTTCAGTACAGGATTCAATGAACTTGCTGCTCGTTCCGCTGCTACTGCCGAGGCCAATTTCTGGGACAGCGACCATCCGCTTACACTAGGGCGAAACATTCTGTATTACGACCAATACCCCGGTTTGTTGACCAACAATGAGTTCGGACAAGACTTCAGGATTGATGCTAGTTGGGAATCTTTTAGCGGGCTGTTTTATGAAGATGAAAATGGCAATCCCGTGTTTATCAGAGAAGATGGTATCGGGCTGCAACCAAGCTGGACGGAATACGACGGGGATGGAATGGCCGTATTTAACCTCAAAGCTACCGATGGCTCTCTTAACGTATCAGCACCTTTCGAGGCTATCATTGCAGATGAGTTTACCAGTATCTCCGATTCAGATAGCACTTTAGCTACCATTCGAGAGCGCTATATCGTTCCAAAAGTAGTTGCTACTAAGGATAAAGTGATTGTAGTCTTTGCAGGACGATCTATTACGGACGACTCGTGGAAAATCTATTATACATGGTGCTACAGACCGGACGGGACCTTTTCAGCCCCGCAGAGGGTTTACGATCCCGGGGATGATAATATCTACCAACTTGCGCCCGCTCTTGCTCTCAGTAAGACCGACCTATATGTAGTTTGGCAACAACGCAATCAAGCAGACCATCCTTCAGGAGAAAGTGAATGGGTTACTGGCTATGCTCGCCTCAGCCTGGATGATTTTTCCTTACAGGACGTAAAAAATATTACCACCTATGACTCTTCCAATTTAGATGAGACCGCCCTTGTAGCGCCAGATTTAGCACTCACACCCCTTGCCAATTTATATACGCAAGATGGGGAATTGCTTACTATGGATTGTATGGTGCATGTGGCATACGAGAACGCCACTTGGACCGATCTCACCCCTGGAGATCGCGACAATGATCATATCGATTATATTAATAAATATTTGTTTTATACTAAACTAAATTCTGCATATACAAGCACTCAGTTTTCCGCGCCTTTTATGATTAATGATTTGGCCGGAAATTCTATTAATACCGACGGCAATTTGGAAGCCCCTCAGATTATAGGTCAGACCTCATACAATACGTCCATGGTATTTGCCGATTCCAAAGAACTTTTCCTTAATTTTTTAGATATTATCCATACCTATCTTCCCTCCCAACCAGAGAATTTTACGATTTCCGAGGGTTCAATTGATACAATAGGAGATTTACTTTCTCTAGATTATGATTATTCCTCATTTCTCTCAGAGTTATTTGAGAATTTCAATTCTATTTCTTATTGCTATACGTTAGATAATGCCCCTCATCAAAATAATAATTTTATCATGTATAATGGTACGATTCTAAATAATGCTGATTTGTACTCTATTGATGGAAACAACAAGACAATTTTAAGTGGTGAAGGTGCAGGAGGAGGATCAAATGAATCTGTTTATGTTGTGCCTAATGAAGATATAACAACAAACTGGGCAACCAATCCCTCTGGCAATCCTCATTATAGCAACATTGATGGGTATCCCTCTGAGGATACATCATCTAATATTGTGGCATACCAAAATGATGATGGTCTAATTGAAGAATTCGGTATGACAACCCAAACTTTTGCTGATTGTGGAGATTTCTTAACATTAAGATTTTATTCATGGAGATGGCTTGGTGGTGGCACTGTCTCAGATGATTTAAAAGTAGATATTTATGCGGGAAGTTGGTTAGGTGAACAAACAGTAAGCACTCCATTAGGTTATGCGTGGCGTGAAGTATCATGGTCAGGATTAGACTTAAACCAATCAGATATAAATAATATGCGTATAAAACTTAAAGCTCCAACAACCATCACAGGATCAAATGCACTGTTAGTTGTGACTTCTGTTGGTGTAAATCTTAACATTACAACAAGAGCAGGATATATGAATTTCACTACCGAATGGCAATACAATAATAATACTTATAATCCTAATGATTCTCTTCAAGATGTTAAACTCTATTATTCTCATAAGACAAATTGTTCGTTAGACGAGCTTTCACTGGATATTTGGAATTATAATACATCTCAATGGGTTTTAGTAAATAATACGGATAATTATCAAAATTTTTACGATAATTATTATACGTTAAACAGCAGTTATTATAACGCCTCTAATTATGTGAAGATACGATATATAGGAAAAAGGGCACTCGGACTATTCACCCTTCAAATTGAAAAGTTAGCTTTAATCGCAAATTATAGTCGATATGAGTTGGATGTAAACTATGTTAACTTTACCACCAGTTTGCAATTTGATTCTTCTCTTCCCTTGGACGACATCGACTTGATCTACTCTCTGCGAACCGATATAGTCCAATCCGTAACTATTAGTATCTGGAACTATCAGTTAAGCCGTTGGGATTTACTTGAGAGCAGTAATTTTACCGAATTAACCGAGCGTACTTTTCGACTAAGCAGTAATTATTATAACGAGAGCCGAGAAGTCCTTGTAAATTTCTATGCGTATAATGTCAATGAGACATTTACTATGTTCTTAGAGCAATTAAAGGTAGGGTCAGATTGGTATGAACTCAATTTTACCGCCCATATTCAGGTCGACCCGCAAAGTAATTTTAATGATTTGATCCTTTCCTTTGCCCATTCCACAGATTTTGATCATAAAACGGAGGTAGAAATTTTTAATCATGATTTAGCACAATGGGACCATATCGGATTATATGCCCACATTACAATTCAGGAGCATTCATTCGGTCTAAATAGCTCTTATATAGACCAAAATTCTACCGTCACGCTAAGATTCAGCGGAACAAATCGCGATGACGCTTTTAAACTAAATTTAGACGAGTTAAAGGTCATTTCTTTAGACAGACAAAAGAGGGTATTTGAAATTCGCTCTATTTGGATAGAAGAGCCAGATGGAGATATTAAAGAACTGATCAGCTCCGAAGAGGAATTCGTGGAGCGATTTGGAACCGAGCCCTTACAATTGGATAAAAATTCAATATCGTTTTCAAATGATTTGTTATTTGAAGATCTGTACGATAATCGAAAATATGAATATCTCGGCAAAAAGTATAACGAAAATATTACACAATATAGCCTTGCTGCGTTTTTTTACGATGAGGTCGCTTCAGTGAGATATATTAAGGATATCTTTGTTTCCGATACCCCATTGATCTATTATCAAGTTGAGCCACTTGGAACTCGATTAAGCAGGGACAGTTACTCGATTGCGGGTGAATATGGTACTGACGACCTTAAAATTATATTTAACGAAGTATTGCAAGATGGGCAAATTTTTTACATCAAATACACATTTGATGAGTATATACTACCTGCGAAAGTAGGGGTAGAAGTCTCTACCATTAAAAATGAGGTTGCGTTTGCGTTTGAACAGTATCTAAACGAAACAGATCAAAAGATCTATTTAGATATTACCAATGAAACTTTTCAATTTCAAGATGATATTTTAATTATAAATTCATTATCTTCGATTAATTGTTTTCCTGATATCAAATATGATTTGGAGAATAACATTCATGTCATTTATTCCAGCAGGGGTAAAGAAGAGACTCCAGAGGGGATGGGTATTATTAATGGGTCACTTATTCATTCTGGAGATTTGTATGGAATTGATTCCGATTTTATGTCTTTTGAATCCACTACTGATGCGTATGACGTATCTCCTTACTTATTAGAAGTAGATTCTGTGAGTTATAATTATGGTGGGCATCAAAGTGGAAGTATTTCTGATATGGATGAAAATGACGGAGTGAATTACCGTTCCTATGATGCGTTTATTGATGAGCTTTATTTCGACTTTTATAGATGCGAGTTTGACGTGTATATGAATGAAAGTTGGGATACCACTGATGCCTTTTATGAAATTTATCTAGATACTTACTGTACCTCTTCTGATATAGAATTGTTTTATGCAACAATTGGATCTTCACAAATTACTGCTAACGGACAGACTTTATTCATAAACGGCTCAAAATACGCAAACGTTGACAAAATCCGTATTTTTGCTTCAGATAGTACTATAATAGGAGGGTTTACCTCTTTTTACTTAGATACTGATTGGATACGAGCCAGAAAAACCGAATATACCCGCCCCGAATTAAATATTACCGCATCTATTCAGATGGATGGACCATTAGATAATATTAAGCTTTTTACTTCTTATAAAACCAATGTTAGCCAGCCAATTACATTAAGTGTGTGGAATTTTGGTAGTAGCCAATGGGATGAGCTTTCATCATCAAATTTTGATTCTTTTTCTGAACAGATTTATGATATTAATAGTACCCATTGTAATCAAAATAACGAAATTTACGTGAATTTTTACGGAAAGGATTTAGGAAGCATATTTAATTTAGAATCTTTTACCTTAGATATTGAAATGTTGAGAGTTGGAGGTACTTGTAATAGCAGTTTTAATACTTTAAGCATAAATACATACGGAGGGGAAGATAGAGCCCTACTAAAGAGTTTTGATTTTAGATTAATTGATAATTCATCTAATTATGATTATTACAATATTATTAATCCTATTATCGATTTAGGTCCGAATGGCTCATATTTTATTGCCTATGAAACAAAATTCAAAGAAGTTGACGGGACAGATCAACGAAAAGTGCAATATCTTTATGTAGATTCCGTATATGGCGATTCTGTGATCCCGTCTCAGCCCCAAAGCTTTACGATCATCAACGGGACAAGCGATTTTGCAGGCGATCTTACTTTTATTGACGGCAGTTTTACCACTTTTATGCCCGATACTACCCTAAACTTCACAGTTGTAATTGATCCCAAGGAGGGGGGAGTATCACAAGAGTTAATTGATTCAGCTAATTTGGTCTATAGCTTTACTACCAATAATTCACAACCAGTTGTTGTAAGTCTATGGAATCATGAACTTAAGACATGGGAAACTATTGATTCTACGAATTACGACCTATTTACGGAACATTCATATCCGTTAGAACCATGCTATTTTTCAGAATCCTATGAACTATTAGTCAGCTTTCACGCCAATACATCTACTCCTTTTGAGTTCAAATTAGATCTACTGAAGGTAGATCTTACGAAACAGACGATTATGGGCCCCTTTAATGTCGAGTCAGACAGTTCAGAACAATTTAACCCAAATAGTTATTATTATAACGGGTTGTTCTGGACGTATCTCAAAAATTCCACGACAAACCATACGGTAGAATATATCTCACAATCTCGAGCCGATTTCGTCTCATTTAGCACGCTTTCGGCTGATTTCATCCCCACCATATATGATAATGAAGAGTATCAAGCCGATATGAACGTGTATTTTGACATTAACCTTGAAAATTTTAATAATAATCAACTTGAAGCAGATGATACGCTAAGGTTTATTGTATCGTTGGAACACGGCAGCGAGCAATGTATTATCCTTGACACTGGCTGGGAAGTATATAACCTAACTACTTGGATACACGCCAATCTGGGAACGTATTATCCCCTATATCTTAGATATTATTATAATTTACCGCTTACAGGGCTTACCTATTCTCAGATTTACGGAGTAGATGAGAATGTACAAAATGGCATTTATCCGTTTGAAATTTCCTGCCCAGAACCCGTTGTTTGCGGCGAGATTTACCGTTTACGGTTTAACTTAGTTAAAAACGGCTGGGCTCTCAATACTACTGGGGACAATGATAGATACCAGATGGCGATTGATCATGTAGACATGAGCTTTGAGATTACCCCTAAAGATAATGCTCATTTTACATTACCAGTCCAGCAAGACCCCGAAGACCCGCCCAATGAGTTTTATCTTTAGG
>Ga0209976_10001607_pt1 | contig 13299 bp, 11 predicted proteins | sample SumtaG_FD_182806 | JGI IMG/M metagenome (GOLD analysis project Ga0209976, IMG submission 182806) | Deep subsurface microbial communities from Indian Ocean to uncover new lineages of life (NeLLi) - Sumatra_00157 metaG (SPAdes) (version 2) | ecosystem: Environmental > Aquatic > Marine > Oceanic >...
TATAGCTATAAAAATATGGCCCAAGATGTACTGAACCTAATGGATCATCTCAACATTATTAAAGCCGATATTTTCGGCTATTCCATGGGGGCAATGATAGCGGTCCACTTGCTCGGCCATCACTCGGAGAGAATTACATCAGCAATTTTAGGTGGTATAGGTGACGACGCTCAAGATATGCATCAAATCGCCGATGCACTTCTGGCTGAAGATAGCTCTCAGATTTCTAATCCCATAGCGAAGGCCTTCCGCTCATTCGTAGAGTTGGACCCAAACAACGATCTCAAGGCGCTCGCATTAATCGTTAATATACCTGAAAGTGCAAGGTTCATGCAAGTAGGAGGGGCTGGATTAGCCAAGGTTAAAATTCCCGTCCTTATCGTTAATGGTGAAAACGATGATCTTAATATTAACGTAGATGAACTAGCAGCTACTATACCTGGTGCCAAATTGGTTTTGATACAGAGGCGAAATCATCTTACTGTGATCCCTGATAGGCGTTTTAAAAAAGAAACTTTGTCTTTTCTCGAGAGCTAATAACTCATTTTAAGTCTACAAAAGTTATGCTAAAAATTCTTAGTTATTAAAAAAAAGAATAATTAAAACTTCAATCTTCGATGCCCTCTAACTAAATTATCGGTATATTTTCTCATGATCAAAGTAAGAAAAAACCGTTCAATTCGGCATAAATCAACTTTAAATTGGACGTTTTCAAACTCAACCTTTCTAATGAGGTACTGAATTTTCTTTAGTATAATAATAAATTTAGTAATATCATTATGAGATTCTTTCCTGAGTAGCATCTTTATTTTGTTTTTGATTTGATCTCTGGAAAAGAATTTATTTTCACATTCAAGATAATTAATAAAAAGTTCTGAAATCTTTGGTAATAATCCAACAGGAATAATTCCTTTAAATGCTGAAGAGATTATTGAAAAAATGTACTCTCTTCTATTTGTATTTTGAACACTTTTGATGGATTCAAAATCGAGTGAGGAGAGAAAATTCCTATAATTATTTGCTAAAGCTATATCTTCGATAAGAAGCTCTTTTAATGATCGGTTTTGTAAATTAGACATATCCCACAATTTATTGTTTTAGAAGTTAGATCTAAAAAGAAATTGAAAAAATAATTATCCATATAATATGCGTGTAATATTTTAGTGTTCAATATTAAACAAAAAATCCTACCTATTACAAATAAATTATTAAATATTTAATTTCAGAACGAAAACTCCCCTAATTACATCCCTAATTCCTCCCTTTAAATGGTTAATAAATAAGCCCCCGTAGTCTAGCTCGGCCAAGGACTCATGATTTTCAATTCTGAACCGCAGATTCAAATTCTGCCAGGGGTATTAATTAAGTAAAAAAAATACATAGAAGCATATTGATAATTTTTTAAAGTTAATGAGTGTTAATATAACTATGAACGATGAAAAAGAAGGCTTTTATGGAGAAATTTTCCAACAAAAGTCGAAGAATACCAGAGGTGTAGGACGAGCAAATGTAATTGAGAATACGCAAAGGTTAGAGCTATATAAAACCTATGAGAATGTAATATCGAGGATCCCCCTTCCAAAACCTGAATTTTCGCCTGATATACAGTTATGGGATATTATAAATAAGAGACATTCTACAAGGGCTTTTAAAAATGACCCTATCTCAGAAATGGATTTAAGCTTATTGTTATTTGGAATGACTGGTCTTACAAGAATTTTTCCTAAATTTGCTTTTCGGACCGTACCGTCAGCAGGAGCATTATACCCAATAGAAGTATATCCAGTTATCAATAATGTTAGCGGAATAGATCAAGGAATTTATCATTATAACATAGAAAAGCATGAATTAGAATACCTAAAGCAAGGAGATTTTCGGAAAACCGTTTCAGAAGCCTGCTACGGACAGAGAATGCTTGCGAAATCTGCAGTAAATTTTGTATGGACCGCGGTGATTGAAAGGACAAGGAATACATATGGTGAGAGAGCCTATCGGGATATCTATTTAGACTGTGGTCATATCGGTCAGAATTTCTATTTAGCAGCCGAGGCTTTAGGCTTAAATGCATGTGTTGTTGTAGCTTACTATGACGATGAAATTAATGAAATTTTAGATTTAGATGAGAAGAAAGAGTTTGCCATATATATGGGAGTAGTTGGTAAAAAACGATGATCATTGGTATTATCATTTAATACCAAACACAGTTTAATCTGAAAAGAAATATATTTTTAAATTAAATTCCTATTTTATCCTTACTTTAAATTTTTCTATTTTTTATTATGAAAATCAACTTTAGAGAAGCTAAAAGCATTATAACTAAGAGTAATATACCATCAATTGATTATGTTATAAATCCTTACACTGGTTGCCAACATGGTTGTATTTATTGTTATGCTGAGTTCATGATTAGATTTACAGGTCATAAAGGTGATAAATGGGGTCAGTTTTTAGATATCAAAACTTTTGACTTAAATAAGATTAAACCTCAGAAATATAATGGAAAGAGAATTTTGATTAGTTCTGTAACAGATCCTTATATTCCCTTAGAATTAAAATTCCGAAATACTAGAAAAATTCTGGAAAAACTTGTTGGAACTAAAGCAGAGATAATTATTCTCACAAAATCTAAATTTGTTGAAAGAGATATTGAACTATTTAAAAAATTTGATAATATTGAAGTAGGAATCTCTATTAGTACGTTGGATGAAGAATTCGCTAAAATTATTGAACCTGGGGCATCAAAACCGGGTGACAGATTAAACGCGCTTAAAAAGTTAAGTGAAAATGAAATTGAGACCTATGTATTTATATCCCCATTTTTTCCAGGAATTACGAATTTTCGGGATATAATTGAAAAATCGGTAGACTTTGTAGATAGTTATATGTTTGAAAATTTAAATTTTCGGCCGCATAACGTACCGCGTATCTTTAGAATTATAAAAGAGTATTCTCCTAAACTTCTGCCTTTATATCAGGAATTTAAAAAAGATCATTCGGGATGGGATTTGATAGAAGAAGAAATTAGGAGCTTCTGTGAAAAACGGAATCTTAAATACAGTATCGAATTCCATCATGGAGGCTTTTCAAAGTCATAAAAGAATATCTTTAACTAACCCAGAATTATATAATTTCTTAGTTGGATTTCAATACATAAAAAAAATTAAAAAATTATTACTCTTCTGACTCTGAAGATTCCTCAGATTCTTCAGCTTTTTCTTCCTGAAAATTTTTAAATGTACCTTTTACTTCATTAAAATCTAAAGTCACAACGGTGTGACCCCTGTGTTTTCCCTCAAATATTTTCATGACCTCTTGATTGGCTGGATCTTCAGGATGAATTAAGACATACTCGCGGCATTTCATACATGCTTTACAACGCAATTTTGTACCACCTCAATTTAAGATAAACTAAATTTTATCAAAAAATATAATTTATAATTTGATAATAATTTTATGAATTTTATATTTTATTTAAAAAATAATAACAAATCTGTCAAAAAGTTTGCTATTCATAATTTTGCTAAGTATAAATTTTTGATATTTACATTAGCCTTAATACTATATCTGTTCTTTAAGTATTTAATAGTTAACACAATTTTAATCAATTAATAAAATTATTTCAGTTATTTCTTCGAAATTACCATAAAAGTATTAATTGAAGTGACAAAATGGAACCCATTTTTAATAACGGTGTTTTTTTATACAAATTAATTTAGAATTATATTTCCATAAGATTTGGTATTGTAGAGTCGTATAATTTTTTCATTAGTACAACATCAAGCTTAACGGTTTCACTTTCTAGTCCATTAATTATTATTTCCGGATTAGGAATTAAAACGCCGATTTTTTTAGCAGTTATATTAAATTTTTTGGCAAGCCCTATAATTCTATCATAATTTTGAGGTGCGGTTTCGATGATAAATCTTCCAACTGATTCGCTAAACAAAAATTCATCTTTCCGCAGCTGTTTATCGTAATATTCGGAAAAATCTAGGTTCGCCCCCAACTTATTTTTAAAACACATTTCGGCAATCGTTATGATAAGCCCGCCCTTATTTATATCATGGTTTGCTCTTACAAGATTATTTTTATAAAGTTCATGAAGAAAATTCCATGTTGTCTTTACTTTCTGTTCATCAACTTTGGGCGGAACACCCCCTTCAAGGTCAAATATAACAGAGTGATATTCAGATCCACCTAATTCTGCTTTTGTATCACCAATAATAAGGATGTCATTTCCAGATTTTTTAAAGGGGAGCGTGATTATGTTTTCTTTACCCTCGATTAGGCCAACAATCATAATTATTGGTGTTCCTTTTATTGCTGTATTTGTAACCTCATCTTCATTATAAAAAGAAACATTTCCTCCAACAACGGGAATTCTTAATTCTTTACAAAAATCTGCCATTCCTTTTACAGCTTGAGAAAAATACCAAAACGAAACCGGTTTTTCAGGATTTCCAAAATTACAACAATTTACCATAGCCATTGGTTTCGCTCCATTTGCTATAACATTTCCACATATTTCTACTAAACCTCCTTTAGCACCTTCATATGGATCTAAATAGCAATGTTTTGAATTTACCCCTACACTTGCAGAGATAAATTTATTTGTTCCTATGATTCTTAACACTCCAGAATCTCCATCTCCACATTTAACAATAGATCTAACACCAACTTCATGATCATATTGACGATATACCCATTCTTTACTACAAATATTCTCTGATGCGATTAGCTTATAAAGAATGTCTTTAATTTCTAATGGGGGTTCAGGAGTTTTTTGAGCAAGTAATTCATCTAGATAATCAGGTCGTTTTTCTTCTCTCGGAATTGTAGGAGCATCAGAAAGTGCGGTTGCGGGCAAATTTACAACAAGCTTATCATCTTTATATACTTTTAAAACTCTAGAATCATCAGTTCTTCCAATTACCGCATGAGCCGTTTCAAATTTTTTAAATATTTCCAATACTTTCTCTAGACCTTCAGGTTTTACAATAAATGCCATTCTTTCTTGAGATTCGGAGAGCATGATTTCGAAAGAATTCATATTAGGTTCTCTTGTAAAAATTTTAGTCATATCTATCTTAGCACCAGTTCCTCCATCGCCAGTTAATTCGCTAAGAGCACATGATAAACCTCCCCCTCCAAGGTCTTTTAAACCTCTAACATATCCAGATTTTACAGCTTCTATAGTTGCTTCAATAATCATTTTTTTAGTAAATGGATCACCTATTTGGACTGCGGGTCTATCTGCTTCAGACATTTCTGTTAAGGTTCTTGAAGCAAATGTAACTCCATGAATCCCATCCCTCCCGGTTGACCCTCCCATAAGAATTACGTAGTCGCCTGGATTGTATGCTTTACTCGGTGCATGTTTAAAATCTTCGATAGTCCCCAATCCTATACATGCTACATTGACTAGGCAATTACTTTCAAAACTTTTATCAAATTCAACTTCGCCTCCAATAGTGGGAATGCCAGTACAATTCCCATAATCTGCAATTCCTTTAACAACATACTTAAATAACCATTGGGAATGGGGGTTATTTTTAAGAGGGCCAAATCTTAAAGGATCTAATAATGCGATTGGCCGGACACCCATACATAGAATATCTCGAATGATACCTCCTATGCCAGTTGCCGCACCATGGTAAGGTTCAATTGCAGAAGGATGATTATGAGATTCTATTCTAAATGCCAAACAATATCCGTCTCCTATGTCTATTACTCCCGCATCTTGTCCTGGGCCAGCTAAAACATAGTCGTAATTCTTTTCAGCATCTTCAAATAATTTAAGTCTTGGTCGTGATGATTTATAGGAGCAATGTTCCGAAAGCATAACGTCGAACATTCCCCATTCTGTAATCGACGGTTCCCTCTCTAATAAATCTTTAATTTGTGTGATTTCTGGTTCGGTCAAATGTACATCTATTTTATCCCCTTCTACTTCTACTTTTGGCATCATGACCTCCTTTTTATGAAATCAACCATCGACTCAAAAAATAATTTCCCATGGGTTGTTCCATATGGACTCAAAATAGCTTCTGAAGCTCTTTCAGGATGGGGCATTAATCCCAGACAATTTTGCTCTAAATTACAGACCCCTGCGATATTTTCTATAGATCCATTTGGATTAGATTCGCTCGTTATTTCTCCATTTTCATTTGAATACCTAAAAGCAATTTGCTCATTCTCGGCAAGTTCTTTTAAATTGTCTGTGTAAAAACGGCCCTCTCCATGGGCAACAGGAATATTAAGAACATCTCCCTTGTTCATCTTATTCGTAAAAGCGGTTTTATTATTCTCAACTTTAATTTTAATCCATTTACATATAAATTTAAGATTCTCATTTTTAAGTAAAGCTCCAGGAAGAATCTCTGCTTCAGCCAAGATTTGAAAACCATTACAAATACCTATAATGGGCCTGCCATCTTTTAACATTACTCTTGCTTCATCTAAAGCGGGGCTGTGAGCGGCGATAATTCCAGCTCTTAGGTAATCTCCAAAAGTAAAGCCGCCTGGAAGTATTACACCGTCATATTGTGATTCTTTAAAATGATTATGCCAAATTAAGTTAGCCTCAACATTAATTACATTATTTAAAACATGTACAGCATCTAAATCACAATTTGCTCCTGGAAATTGGATTACTGCTATTTTAATACTCATTATTTTTAACTACTCTTTTGTTAAACTTAAAATTTTAAAGTTTTGAGTAACTGGGTTAAATATTCTTAATTTGTTTAATAAATCTTCAACAATATCTTGAGCATTTTCTTCACTTTCAGCTTCAAGATAAAGCCTTAAATATTGCCCACTTCGAACATTAGAGACCATATCATAACCCTTTTTAGCAAGTAAATCCCTTTTTATGGTCTCTCCTACTGGATCACGAGCAGCAGGCTTATTTTCCAAGATAATTTCTACTATATATTCTGATGCCATTTATTAAAAAAGAAGCTAGTAATAATAAAAATAGTTCTTATTAACTTAAAAATAATACCCTATAACGACAAAAATGATAAAGAGAGTTCTATTCTCAGTAAACTCGACATAACTACTGGTAAAGAAGAAGGCGCCTTGTATCTTTCTTTAATTATTAGTATGTAAGGAAAAAGCTAATGAAAACCATCATAACTAACGACAGCAGAGCAAGCCCATAACTATATTTACATAATTTTGGTAAGGTATTTTCCTTAAAAACTTCTCCTTCTTTGCTTTTCACCTTCAATACTCCCATCAAAATTAATAGAAATGAGAGAATAAACAATCCAAAATTAATAATTAATAAAATTAATGCAAAATCAGTCATTATACACCAATTTCGGTATTAAAGTATTTAAATTTTTTCTTAGAATTTATAAATATTTACCTTTTTTTAAATTTGCTAAAATTCTTTCTTTAACATCTGAGACTTCAGGTTTGAATTCTTTACCGGTGATTTTTTGAAAACTTCTCATATATCTCTTTGCTAACTCTATCTTAATGTCATCCATTATGGGAGGGATATCTTGATCAGGGGATATGTTCGGAAAGATATCGGGATATGTATCCATCAACCACCCTCTAAATATTTCTTTATCCAATATGTCTGGATTTTCTCCATTGTCAAACTTGCCCTCGTAAGTATCAGCAATCCAAAATCTTGAAGAGTCTTGTGTATGAATCTCATCAATTACCAGTAACTCTCCATCCTTTATTCCAAATTCATATTTGGTGTCTACTAAAATGAGTCCAGTTTTTTTGCAATACTCTTGACCAAATTTGAATAGCTTTATGGAAGCCTCTTCCATCAATTCATAAGTGTCTTTATCAATATATTTTTCCTTAATTAAAGTATCTTTAGGCAAATATATGTCATGTCCTGACTCTGCTTTAGTAGAAGGTGTTACTACAATTTCTTCTAACTTCTGGTTTTTCTTTAGACCCTTTGGAAGATTTATTCCTGAAGTTGGCTTTCCTTGTTCATAATTACGCCATGCTGAACCAGTAATATAGGCTCTAATTATAAACTCAACTGGAATTGTCTCGCATTGATGAACCACAGCAACATTTGGATCAGGAATGGCAATAATATGGTTTTTAACGAGATTCTTTGTTTTTTCAAACCAAAAAGCAGATATTTGATTAAGCATTTGTCCTTTAAATGGAATTGTAGTAATGACTCTGTCAAACGCAGATAACCTATCAGTGGCAATTATAATTCTGATATCTTCCTGGATATAATTATCACGTACTTTGCCTTTATATAGGCTTCCTAATGAAGAGAAATTAGTTTCATTTAGCGTACTATCGAATTGTCTTTTAATTATCTCGTCAATATTTTCTACTGTCATCTATTTCGAATTTATTTTACTTTTAGATTGTATTTTTTATATTTTTTTTCAATTAAATCCTTATTATTAATCTAAAAATAAAGGTAGTTATCCAATAACCAGATATATTCATTTTTTATAGTACATCCCATCATTAAATTCTTTAATAGAGTATTTATTCTTGTTTATTTCCATTTTTTTAATAAAAGATTGAGTCAAATCAAGATTTAAAGTATTTATTAGACTTAATAGATAAATAAAAACATCAGCAATTTCATCTGATACATTTTCAAATAGCTCTTTATTTGAGAGTACATCGTCCCTCGAATATTTCCTAAATAATAAAAGTGAGGAAAGCTCACCTGCTTCACAATTTATTGCTTGTACTAAATTTTTAGGTGTGTGATATTTTTCCCAATTACGCTCTTCGACAAATTTTCTCACTTTTTCTCTAAAAAATGAGATGGGAGTATTTATGTCATTATTATTAATATGTTCATTCATAATTAAACGATTTATTTAGTTAAATATATAATATATTATATTCACTAAATATCTCTAATAAATTCACATATTAATTTTTTAATAACATTTTCTTATACAATATTCTTTTTTAATTCTCTCTTTAATTTCTTGTTCAATCATTTGTCTTTTTTGTCCGTCTTCCCTTATATATGCTTGATAACTACCTCTTTTTGGATTAAAAAAAACCTTTTAAAGTCTTATTTGAAACATAAATGTGCGTCTCGTTATCACAAATACCAAAGAAGGATGATAAAAAAGTTAAAATCAGTGTTTAGAGAAAATTTGTATTTTTTTATTCTTCTTTAAAAATCTCTTCTACAAGTGAATTGTCTTTTTTAAAAGGTTTTAAAGCACCATTCCAATTTGGTAGAACATCTTTGTGCTTGGTTTCAAATTGATTTATAAATTTTTTTAAGAGATCTCGAATTTCAGAACTCTGGGTGCCTTTTATAAATAAAATTCCAAAAATAATTTGACCATATTCAATTAAAATAGTGATATCCCCATGGTCTATAGTTTTCAATAATTCCGTTGATTTTGTAGTTTCTTTGACAAAGGATGTAATTGCACTGAACATTCCTGAAATTAAACCAGGATCTGGAAGACCTTCTTTAGCAAATGTAAAATTAAAGACATCACGACCATCGGGATACATTATATATAATCCTTGTTTTTCTACTTTTTCATATATAAAGCTAAATTCAGGCTTCCAGATCCTTATTTGATTATTCAAGAAAAGATATTTTAATGTGAAATAAAAGTTCTTTTTATCGTCTGGATTATTAGGTATAATTTCATGCAATAATTTATCGTTCTCCAATGAGTTTAATAAATCTTTAACTTCTTCGCTTTCATGTTCTAGACTTATTCTGATGATATCCTTATTTATTGAAATTAAAAACTGAATTTCTTCTATGTAAAAATCATCATATGTAATGAAATATCTAACTGAAGAATTTATTGTTTTCTCTACAAGTTTCTCGTCTATATGTGTATGCTTAGATTTAAAACTTTTTTTATAATATAATATCATAAAAGTCCAAATGACTATGCTAAAGATATATCTTGTATATAGGTAAGGTATTGCTAAAACTCCTAATAAAGAAATTTTTCCTCCAGGAAATAAATTTGCTGAAAAAGCTGCCGTTCTCAAAGTATAGAACTTAAAACCTAATGCATAAGTATAACTAATTTTTCCTGTAACCCAATATTCATCTGGCATGAAATTAATTAAAGGATTCACTTTGAACATTATTGAGATTAATGATAAGATTATTACAGGCAAGAAAAAGGCTATAAAACCTTTGTTAAAGCTTCTAACATATTTGAAACTATATACTAAGGATAATAAAATAATGATTAAAGGAACAACAACTAGTGCTATTGTAGTGAAGATAATTAGCATATCAAATCTATAAGAATTTTGTAATGTAGGATTATGTGTGGTATATTTTCCAGAATTAATTATAACATCTTGACTCGTACCAAATAAACTAAATAATAAAATCACTACTAGAATAAATATAAAATATACAGCAGCCGCAATAAAACCTAATAGCGTTGCATAATACCACTTTGATTTTTTAACTGGTTTTGTTTTAATTCCTTTATTTTTCCACCAATTTATTAATTTTATCAATATTAATAGAGATATCGGCTCGAAAATTCTAAGAAATAACACAAAAATGATTGATGCCATAATGAAATATGCAAGAAAATATATAATGATTGGAAGTGATTGAGTATATTGAATTGAAAATAATATAATGGATAAAAAAGAAATGGGCGCTCCAACTGAGTATAAACTTTTAAACGTTTGTTGTCTAATTTTTTCTCCAAAATATCTTCCTTCTATCTCAATTTTACTTGAAAATAGCAGTTCAATGCTAAGAATGAAAATTGCTAAATAAACAAATAAAATTTCAATAAACCATCCTAAAGCAGTTTCACCTTTGGTTAAAGAAATATTTTGTAAATTTGAAATATCTAAGATAACTTGGAGTAGATAAAGCGAAATTGGAGCGAAAACGATCATTAATTTTAAAATATCCTTTTCTCGAGACCAGTCATTTTTTAATATTTCTCTGCGGATTTTATCATAAGGACTTATGCTATACTCATAAGTTAATTTATTTAAATTTTCTTTTATGCTACCCTCTGCTTTTCTAAGATGATTCCATAAAAATATGAAGGAAAGAAATGGGGCAACAAAAAAGATAAATGGTAAGGTAACTAAAGGATAATATGAAAATAATGCAATTAATGAACCTATATGAGCAATTAAATATTGAATTCCTAAAATATAATCAATTCCTCCTTCAACTGTTAAATTATCAGGTTCTTCTCCTAATTGAAAGATGATTGGCAATATCCAATAAATTAAATAAAAGGTTATAATACCCAGAATGATTCTAAAATATACTTTTCCAAGATATTTTTTCCAAATAAAAAATAGAGGGATAATCAGAATAATTAAGGGAAGTCCATTTAATAGGATTATAAAAAGAATTTCAATCATATTTTATTCTCAACATTTTATTGAGATATAATGGTTTAGATGATAATTGAATATATTGATTTCGTGCTTTATAAATGATCTTACTATTGAATATGAGATGATACCAGAAAAAGGAGATCTTGATTACTCATTTGGGATGTCAAAAACTACTAATAGATAATGAATGAGCTCAATATGCTTTATGGGATAATAATATTTGATTTAAAAATAGAACTACAGGGGATTTAATAATTATCCTAATGATAAAACAATTGATGAATTAACATCTACAATTGAATTTAAGCATCCCACTGTTAGTGCTGATAAGAAAATTTCTTGGGATATATAAAGTTTTTGAAAAACGTTATTGATTTTTACTTGATAAGTAATATTTAATTTAAAAATAGATTTAAATGAGTGTTTTTATACCACAATTGTAGGTTTAAGGTTATGAGAAATTAAAACAAAAAAAATGAAATATAATGAAAAGAAAAACAATTAAAAATGCTATATTTCTGCTCCTTTTAATTGCTAGTTTTACAATTTCAACTTTTTCTACTAATACAATAAGCTCAAAAAACGTATTAAATGATTCTGCAAGCTTAGGTGATGCACCTAGAACAGCAGCAGGGTCAGGAACATTGCCTAATGGAGCTACTTATAGTTGGAGCAATGAGACCTATGAAGTTTCCATGCTTTCTGAATTTGAACAAGTTAGTCAGATTATGAATTATACTGGGAGTTTTGAAGAAAATTACACGGTGTCAAAAAACTATTTCTATTGGAATGAGAGTTTAAGTCAGAATGTATGGATCGAAGAAGTAAATACTATAGAGTATAGATCAAATTATACATCCTTTTCTAATAGTACATATAGCGGTAATTCTACGATAAATGTAGAATTAGATATGTATCGCGTTGATGTTAATTACGATGATAACCTCCAGTTAATATGGATGGCCCTTAAAAATGGATCATTCCATAAGGAAGATTGGGAAACTGATCGAAAGGTTATGACTAACTATTCAAATGAACAGTACACCAACATATCGACAACACAAAGAATTTACAACCTAACAACAGGGGAGTTTTTATGGGAACGGACACTACCAGATGATATCGACGAGTTTACTTATTCCTACGACGGCGATTACAAATATCCATTTATATCTCATATGGTCACTGATTACGAATTTTCGGCCCCTTATTTCCTTACTATGCAAACTTACACAACACAAAATGGAGATACTGTAGCGTGGGCAAATATGATAGAACCGACATTTTATTTTTATAATGATACTGACAATAATGGAATTTATTCTATTGGTAAACAAGTTAGTCAAACTAGTGTTTCAAATATGATTTCTTCTGATGAATATCGAGGCTTTATGGAAATGTCGGCTAGAATTGAGAAATATAAATGGGAAAATATAGATAAAACTACCTATGCAATTGTAGATGAGGACAATTATGATTACAGGCATCCTGATGACTTGGATCCTAGCGGAATGGCTAAAAACATTACAATTATTCCTCCTAGTGTTGGCTCTGGAAATAATATTTCATGGGGTATTTCTTACAACGAATTTCCACAAAGAGCAGAGGTCTACTCAGGTGCTACGGTACCCATATATTCTAATTGGAATAATGGTGCAACGATATACAATTCAACTTACGATAATATGTCGCATGGCAATATTTCTTACGTATTTGATTATAATATAGGTCAAGAGCAAGCTGATTTAGGTATGACTTTAGAATTGTCAAAAATGTCTAATAATTCATTCTACGATGCAGTCCAAGGATTAAGTTTAGCGAAAGCCAATTATAACTATTTTATGGCTTCTTCTGAAGTCAATAAAACAACAAACAATGTGATTACAAGGATTGAGGATCTTGTTAACTTTGAAATTCAAGGTACACCAATTGCTCAAATAAATTCAATGGATCCATCGAAAT
>Ga0209976_10001608_pt1 | contig 13292 bp, 24 predicted proteins | sample SumtaG_FD_182806 | JGI IMG/M metagenome (GOLD analysis project Ga0209976, IMG submission 182806) | Deep subsurface microbial communities from Indian Ocean to uncover new lineages of life (NeLLi) - Sumatra_00157 metaG (SPAdes) (version 2) | ecosystem: Environmental > Aquatic > Marine > Oceanic >...
AAGTCGATCCGACGCTTCTAGCGAGTGCGGGGACGATTTACATGGAAGTGGAAGCGCAAGGCGGTGGCGATGTTGACTTCATCTTCAACAATGCGTTGTACACGCTGGATTGCACTACAGGGGCGGGGTCAGGCGGTAAGGCTCGGATCGCGTTGTCTGAAGGGGCGGACGCGAACAACCCGGCGCAGAATTGGGTCACGGCGATTGTCTCCGGACCCGATGCGATCTTAGCGGCTTCGACTTCATATCCTACCGGAACTTACGCCAACATCGCTATCACTACGGTTCCGGATGATACGACGTTCACGGCTGAAGGGGCATATGGCTTGCAACGCGCGACTGAGTCGCTGACTCTTGCGTCTAAAGGAGCTTTGCATCACCAGCGAGAGAAGTTGCGCTCGGGACTTGCTAATTGGACTAGCGGCGTTGCTCCCACACTTTCCATTGTTCCCGGATCACCGGACACGGTTCACTTGAACACAGCGGGCGGAGTGGTTCGCCAGCTTCATCGACAAACTTGGAGTGCGACGACTTCATCAAAGTACTACTACGGCAACGGCACAAGTCAATGGGATGATATCGCCGATCTGTCGGCGGCGCTTATTGAAGCGGACGGGTCTTCACTTTCCGGAAAGTACTTCAACCTCGTGATATTTGGTGCAATGAGTAAGAGCGGGTCGAGCAAAGTCTATGTGAACCTTCCGACAGGTTCCTACAACTCGGCTACCAATGCACAAGCTGATCCTAACAACACAGCGGTTACTACCATTCCGACTGAATTGAGCAACATCGGGTTTCTGATTGCTCGTTTGGTATTGAGGCATCGAGTCACTGGCGGCGGTACTTGGACAGAGGTCGAGACCATTGACTTACGCGGGCAGACTCCAGGTGCGGCGGGCGGCGGAACGTCTACCGTAGCGGCGACTGAGTTCTCAGATGCGAACTTCAACGTCTTCAACAACACTGATCCTACTAAGATCGTGACGTTAGATGTCAGTGGAGTGACTCCGGGGGAAACAAGCGACTTGATCATACCGGACGCGGACGGAACTATTGCACTGCAAAGCGCGATCACTGCCACTTGTGCCGCAGGCGTGGCGTCTATGACCGTGACAGCGGGCATCGTTACGGCTCTGACCTGTAACTAGTCAAGCTCAGATCTCGTCTCTCTTCCTTCCGGAAAGATATCAACGTGCGTATATCTAAACCGTGAAGAAACTACACATCAAACGGAATGGATCGGATGCAATTGTCCATTCGATTCCAATTCCGCGACCGACCCGACGCAAGGTTGAAACGATCTTGCGAGGGTTGCGCCCGAACTTGAGTAAAGACTTCCACGTCGATGCTTCAGAGTTCGACGATCTCTATCAGAAAGAGGAATCATGAAACACGCGCGACAGAGTTATCAGCATATTCAAGACTCTTCCGGAAAGATCCCGGAAGACGAACCCGTGTTCCTATTGAGAGCACAAGACCCAGTAGCGGCGGACCTTGTTCGTCAATGGGCGAACGAGACGGAGGACTTAGGCGGGGCTCCTCTCATCGTAGCTCTTGCCAGAGGGCAAGCGGCTTTCATGGATCAGTGGCCGATCAAAAAGCGGGTCGCGGATCTACCGAAGACCGATCAGATGTCCTTCCAGTTCCGGAACGTTAACGACGCTGAGGAACTCACGGAAGTCGAAACGGATGAAGAAGCTCCGGACGAAGCGGATGAGGAAGTTTCATCCGATGTGGCTATAGGCAACTATGACTAACCTCTCGACGAACGAGACTCTTATCCTCCACGCGGTCACGGGGATCTTGATCCTTATCGGCTTCATGCTCGGGATGTTTATCGAGCGGCGGAAGTGGGTCAAGATCTTCCGGGCGGCGGTCGCATATCGGAAGGGACTCATCGATCTCTCGACAACGCGGGTGTTCGATACGCTCGGACGGATGGGGTTCACGACGGCTGAAGCGGCGAAGGGTCTCGAAGACTTGGGGAAGGGTGTCAGAAGCGTCTACCCGAAGCAGGGTTTTCCTCCTATTCCGCTACCACCACGACCACCACGCGGCGGCTACACTGCTCCAATAGTGCGGTCGAAGTGATCTACAATCCAGTATGGGATCATTCGCCCTATGGTGGCTTTGCGGATGATCTCTTCCTTCTGGTGCTCTTCTTGATCATCATGGGGCGGATACTCGTATTCCAGGGAGCAAGAGCGCTCATGGCGCTCTTTCAGCTTCTAAAGCTACTTCTGAGGGATCTTCAGAGATGGTATTCGGCAAGGTGACATTTATTCCGGTCTCGGGTGAGGGCGCTTCCTTCGTCGTCCTCGACGTTCATTCGGTGGTCTACTATCGCGAGACCGGGCAATTCAAACGACTACAAGGCGGTGCATCGATCACGACCGTCGAGGAAGGCACATCTACTTCATGTCAGACACAACAGGACTTCTTACGATGACGCAGGGCGGCGGTAAAGGAAAAGTGACTTTTGCAGAGAGACGGCTTCAGTCTTTCCTCTATCTGTTACTGCGAGATTATCTTCCTTCCGGAGATGTTGAAGAACTCTTCGAAACGTTAGGCGATTCGGAACACTATCCGTCTGATGTTGTTTACTCTTGCCCACATATTGCAGGACTTTCCGGAGACATGGCGCGGCGGCTTTTGGGGACAAGGTCTGAAATGTCCGATAATGAAGAAGGACAACATGAGGACCGCACAGAAACCAAAAAAGAAAGCTCCCGTCCGGAAGCAAGCGTCAAAGACCTCTCCGACAAAGAGCGCGAAGCTTTCCGGAAACTTGACGAAGCGCTCGAAGACTTCCGCGCGAAAGCGACGCAAGAAATCTTCAGCGGAAGACCTTCCGGTCAGGGCGTCTACTACGAAAGCTTCCAGCAACCCAAAGGCAAAGATACAAAGGTCCACGCGACCGGCGAAGACCTTGAAGCTCTCAGAGACCTCGAAGACCTCGAAGACCTCGAAGCCAAAGAAGAAGACGGTGGCTTCCTCAACTCGTCAGGGTTCCCAGTCACAGAAGAGGAAATCCGCAAGTACGCGGAAGACTACGTCGCGCTCCGGATCAAAGACGACGACGCAGAGGGTCACGTCTTCAACGCGAAAGGCTACGACCAGTACGGCTACGACCGGGAAGGTGTCCTCAAAAAAGACTGTGAGAACCTCGAAGGCGAAGGCAAAGGGTCCGATAGCTCTAGCAGCACGGCAAGCGAGAGCGCAACCAAAACCGAAGGCGAGACGGAAAGCTAAACCGGAACCCGAACCGGAAGACATCGAAGAGATCATTCTCGCGCATCCTTACACCTTCAAGAACAAGATCGTTCCGGAAGCTCCCTCCCCGCAAGTCACTTGTAACGTTTTGAACCTGCTAGGTTCCGGAGTTCATCTTGACGTTGCTTGTCGTTGCAACGGGATCACGCTCGAACTTCTGGCGAAATGGATCGACCATGCGCAAGAGGACCCGCGCTCCCCATTCGGGGAATTCCTTCGTCTTTGTGATATCGCGGTCGCGCAAGATGAAGCGAGAGATATCATGCTCATCAGCGGCGGTATCAAACACGCTCCCGCACTACAGTGGAAGCTAACTCGGAAGGCTCCGAACCGTTGGGGAGACCGAGTCCATCACTCACTCGATACAGCGGGACTCTTGCAAACCGATGACGATGAGATCATAGTACATGAAGAAGATGTGAAGGCGAAGATGATTGCGATCCTGAATGAAGTCGGCGCGTTTCGGGAACTCGAACAGAGTGATCCAGAACTCGCGGAAGCTCTTGAGTTAAGCGAGACCGTCTCTTCTAAAGGACCTGTCAATGGTTCCGGAAAGAAAGTGAGGAAGACGAAGAAGTGATCGACGGAAGTCTACCCGAACGATTCGGAGATGCTGGAGTGAACGCGATGCAAACTCGCACTGAAATTATCGCCGAACGTGAAGCGCTGAAACGAGGGAACCGGAAGTTTATTTTCGCGGTTCTCGCTGTGACGATTACTTCGGCGCTGATCCTTTACCCGACAGTCGGACGCGCGGCGGGACTCGCTCTCGCGCGAATCCTTCACTAGACAGATGAAAGGTCGCGAGGCGCTCCCGGATCTTTCGCGTATCTGTAAGGTATGCCAGAAAACCAGAAAGAAGAATCGAAAGAGATAGTGGTTCTCCCTCTCACCTTCGAGGGGAAACGCTGTCTCGTCTCTTTGAGAGGATGGGTCGAAGTTCCCGGAAGGGAACAAGTTCGTTCCGTTTGGGGAAAGTTGACCTATGTCTCCGATCCGATCCTGCTAGTCGATAACCGGATCAGTGCTTTGAAGGCAGTTCAGAAGCGGACTCCCGGATTCCTTGTTGGTGAGAAGTCTCCGGTCTTTATCCCAATGGGCGGGATCGACGGGATCTCTCTTCACCAGTTCGATGTTGACGTTGTCAACCTTGGAGCAAACACCTTCAACGCTGAAGCATAGCGATGGATCTTGATGACGTAAGAAAGGGCGGAGCGTTCCGAAGGATACACAACTTCGGCGCTCCGCTTGCGTCTTTTCCTAAGCCTTCCACAGGAGCTAGGGTTTGGATGCCTCAACCTGGACAAGAGATCTTTCTTCATTTTGAACCGAACTCGACTTCCTTCATTCAGAATAGACTGAACCCTCCGGAAACTATTACTGGAATACGCAATTTCGCTTATCACCAAAACCTCGACGTCACAACTCACAGCTTTAGTGGTGGTTCGTGGACTTATACAGGAGGTCAACCTTACTATGTTGAGTTCGAACTTGAGTTTGAACAGACGTTCGGAGGTAGTGTTGTCTTAGCCATTCTGGCGGACGCGGTGTCCTCTCCACATATCAACTTGGATCGGGATAAGTTACAAGGTCTGTTTGTTATTACGCAAGTAGACCTTGAAATGCGCATCAGTTAGTGGATACTGGGGATATGGAAGACCTGCGAGAGGCGCTACGGGACATCGCGGAGGACAACAGCGCTTCCGCGCTACTGGGACGCTCTTCAATTTTCCTACAACAGTTCGTCAGGGCGTATTGTTCCGCTCGGAAGGAATGTCCGAAAGCAGTCGCGGGAGAGTGTCCTCTCGACGCGCACACGGGCGGAATCGGGGACGTCATGGCGGAGCTAGACCGCGTTGGGCAAATGATGAATGCAGTTGACACACATCTAGGAAAGGCGGCGCACAATGCCGACTCCTACTCCCCTTCGAAAATGCGGGACGTGTCGGTTTCACTACATACCAAAGATAGGTGAGACTATGTTTCCGGAAATAAACTTCGGCGCAGAAGGCTTCTGTCGAGTTGATCCGCCAGAGAATCAGGGCGGTCTAGTAGTTATTTCCGGAATGTACAAAGTGACTTCGAACGCGCTCCCGGCTTGCGGCAAGTGGAACAAAGGATCGCCAGACTGGTAAGCGTTCGCGTATCCTTACGATATGGGAGACCTCACAAAAAACTTCTCGTCTTGGGAATTCGAGTGTCGTTGTGGACACCTTCACACAGAAGACGAGCAAATCAATCCTCAGTTCGTCGAGATCCTTCAGAAGCTCCGCGATAGTTGGGAACGTCCGATTAACATCCTAAGCGGCTACCGCTGTCCCTGCCACAAACTTACCGCCATGCGACCGGGATCGAAACACGCGCTTGGGGTAGCGGCAGATATCGTTGTTGCGGGCATCAGTCCCGTTCAAGTTGCGTCGCGTGTCTACTCTGACTTCTTTCCGGAAACCTTCGGCGGTCTTGGGATCAACTGGGAGAAAGGAACGGTCCATGTTGACGCGCGACCGTTCGAAGACGCGGCGGTCTGGCAGTATCGGCACGGACGGGCGGAGACTATCCGGAGTGGTGTCAGCGCGGCAATCGCGAACATGAGGCTCTTGGAGAAAATGACGTATGGGTAAGAGCTATACGAGTTACAAGCAAGCGCGGCAACGCTTCATGGGACCGGCGTTCCAGAAGGCGGCTCAGAACTTCTCTAAGCTTTCCGGAAAGACAAGGCAGATGGGGAAGAAGAAAAAGAGGAGCGGGATTATCAATGGGGTTCTGCCACCAATAACTATCAAGCTCGATACTTCTCAGTTTGATGAAGCCTTCCGGAAGCTTTCGGAGGCAATGGAGAAGAAGTCAGGGAAGATGTTCAAGATGCTCACGGATGCGATGCTCAAAGAAGTGTCGGCGGCGGTTTGTTTCAATGGACATCATATGGCTATCGATGATTACTTAAAGTTCGAGAGACGGTGGCTCACGCTTCAGGCGCTCGGCTGGACTCAAGATCCTGACGGGGGTCTTGTCTCTCCTAGAACTCTTGATATTGTTGATCCGTTGATCCTCGACGATGAACCTGAGTTTAAGCGCTTTCTTGACTACTATCTAGCGACCGGCGAAGTCGGCGGGTGGGTTCCCTGTCGATATGTAGTTGTTGCAGTTGAGAAGATTGCTCTTCCTCTCGACAGTGTCCGGAAACAACTCGAAGAGCGTATTAGTGGTTGAAGAAGGACCCTTCAGGTCCAAACAAGAATAGGAGACTAAGCATGATAGACCTTTTTACACCGAAGGCTCCGAGTCAACCTGACGCGGCGTCTTACGGTGTGGCTGAACTTCAGATACTTTCGCGCCTGAACCGTTCAATGTACATGGCGAACGTTGGGAAGCAAGCTCCGATCTGGAACAAAGCGCTTGTTCTCAAGCGGTGGGCGGATCGCACGTTGGGGGACCGTCAACCGAATGATGCGTATCGTTACATCTATCTCATGTCGGACGGGACGAACGTGATCGTCAAAGAGAACGTCATTACTGTCGCTGAAGCGATCAGCGTCAACCTTCCGGGTAAGTACTCATGGTTGAAGTGGGTTCCGGAAGTTGTGGACGGATACGTCAAATCTCCTTATGACGGCTCTGTCACGGCGATCAATCCGAACTTTGTTTCGACTCGGCTTCAGGCGGAAGAGATGAAGGATGAACTGGGCGGGGTCGCAATTCGTGAGACGACTTTCGCGCGGTTCGTTCTCAAGTGGGGTTTGTCGGAGGAGCGTCGTCTCTTTAACGTCAAGCTTCGTGGCACGACGAATAAAGAGGGGAAGTGGAACAATGTCGGACTCCTCTTGAAGATGAAGTACCGTCAGGGCGTCGGCGCTCCCGGCAAGTTCGAATCGCCCGCGACCGAACCGCGATGGATTCCAAAGAAGAGCGAAGCTCCCGACGAGTATGACTTACGTCCGGAAGTTCCGATCCCTGTCCGCGCGTTGCTCCCGAATGAGAGCGCAAGACTCGGGTTCGGCGGGATCATCACGATCTTCAAAGACGGCGCAGGCGAAGGCAGTGAGGGCGGCGGCGGTGAGCTTCTGAAGAAGATCGACGAAACGACTCGGGAGATCCTGACGAAAGTCACAGCTCCCGTCTTCAGCAACTAACCGGACAGCTTCCGGAAGAAAAGGACCATTCAATATGGCGGAAGGAAACACAGCAAGAGTGAGAGGCGAAGTCTTCGAGTTTGAGGATTTTGCAGGTTACAATTTCGGAGTAGATTCTGATTCAGGAGCGGCGACGCTTTCGATCAAGTTCGCGGTCGCGGACCCAGAGAAGGGTCTTGAAATGGTCAAGCGATTGGAACAGATTCGCATGAAGGGCGTTTCCGGCTTGTCTGGAGATGTTCAGACTCTCTCCAGATAGACTAGAGTAGTTACAAGCGTCTGGGACCGGGCGAGACTCTGACGGGTCTCTCTCGGTCTTTTCGCGTATTAGAAGATCATGAGGATCACCAGCAAACTAGCAGGGGTTAAGACCTCGATTCTACAAAAGGTCGCGGACAAAGACGAAGACGCTCGGTTAGAGCTTCAACGTCGGCGGATCAATTACCTTTGCGGACAGGACAGCGAACGATGTCAAGCAATGAGATCAACAGCAAGACAGCGACTATGGTTCCGGGGGAATCTAGTTCTCGCGCAATTGAGTTTCCCAGCAAATCAGGAACTCGAACAGGAACTCGGAAGACTGGAAGCGCAAGCAAGGGAGAGAGCGGAGACGCGGCGGTCAGCTCCGTTACGACCATCTTTCCCCAAGAACGTATCGAGGTTGAAGAAGGTTCCAGCAGTGGAGAGATTCCGGAAATCGCGGTCGATCTTGGAGAGCTAGGAGAGCATCGGCTTCTTCTCGATTCGAACGCGATGGAACTGATTGAGAAAGAGACGGGCGGTCGATTCCTGGACACGTTCAAACCTCAGTCAGCGAAGGACGTTCTCGCATTTTTCTGGGGATGCCTTCAGTACGAAGACGATCCTCCGACGCTGCAAGAGATCGGCGCGGCGACTTATGTTTATCAGATGGGAGAGATTTTCGATATCATGGCGAGACTTTCCGGAAGGTGCAAAAACTCGCCTGATGTTCTCGCTCCCTCCGTTCCGGCGAACCCGGTTGTTGTGGATGCGATCTTCAAATATCTGGAACCGGAGTTCGGTTCAATCATCTGGGATCTCGGTTCAGGTGATGGGCGTATTCTGGCGAAAGCGCTCCAAGACTATGGCATGAAGGGTGTCGGCGTCGAGTGGGAAAAGAATCTCGTCGAGAACTCCCGCGAACTGATTGAAGCGCTGAATGCGAAAGAGGATATCGAGATTCGCGAAGGGCGGGTGCAAGACCACATCAGGAACGATCCGGACTTTTCGGAAGCGGACATCGTCTTTGTCTATCTGTTGACGCACTCGAACGTCAAGATCGCGGAGACTCTTCAGCGGCGTCTGAAGAAGGGTGCTCGGGTCGTGGCTTACTCGTTCCCATTTCGCGGCTGGGAAGACATCTGTACTGAAGCGGTTGAGGGTAACTGCAAGAAAGTGGACTACTACATCTACACGATGCCGGGGGAATAATGTTCCGGAAGATTACTATCGAAGTAACGGGCGGCGAATCGAGGGATCTCGTCGTCCGCTTGATGAGGGCGGTCGGTGAGGCGGTCCGAATGATCTTTGAAGGGGATACCGGCGTTTCACATCTCGGTGCTCTTCAGATGGATCAGTGCGAGATTACGCTCGACGACTTCGATCCTTGCACGATGCTCGAAGACTCGCTCTGCAATCCTCCGAGTGAAACGGCGAAAGCGGTAGATACCTTTAACCCGGAGAACATTCCGGACAGAAAACGTGAGAACGGCTACTAGGAAAGAGAGGTACTATGTTTGGCAAAGCAGTAAAGAAAGCACTCGAACCACTGTTGACTGGAATTCAGGAAGGGCGATTCAATGACGCGGCGGCGGAAACAACCGCGACCGTTCTCGCACGTATCGATGATGACAACGTCCTCGAAGAGCTAGGTGATGATCTCGCGCGGGGTTTTCTCGACCGGCGCTATATCGTCTCGGAACCGACGACAATCGAGATTGAGATCTTCATGTTCAAGATCAAGATCAATATCAAAGCTCTGAAGTTCAACCTTCGGAAACGTCGGCGCGTTCAAGATGCTCTTGATCTTCATGACCCTGAAGGGAAGCTTCCGGAATAGACGTAGAAAGGCGTATTCTCAAATCATGGAACGAAGAAGCTTTATTCAAACACTAGCAGGGGCGGGGATCGCGGTTCCGCTCTCTCAGTATCTCGCTATCGCTCGACCGATTGACCCGACTGAAGCGATGCTGATCGAAGTCCCGCTCGGGTTGGGGGATCAGATCATGATGATCTTTCCGGACGGAAACTTTGCAGCATGGTTCTTGCTTTGCTTGAAACCCACAGGACAGCGGATCAAGCTTTGTCCGAATGCACACTTCCGGAAGTTTTGGGTTTACACTCAACCGATCTTTTCAGGAACGACGAAGGACGAACACGGTGGTAGTTGGGCAACCTACAAACCCGGCGGGATGGTCTTCGCCTTCCAGTACTACTCGAATCTGATCCGGACCCGGCGTATCGGTGAGAGCGATCCCGCGCGTTTTAGGGTCGGTTCTATCGACCCGTGGTCAGCAGTCAAAGGACTGTCCGGTCATGACATCGCATGGGGTGACGATAAGACGCTGTTAGCGACTCCGAACAATGACGTCGAAGGGATCGACTGGAAGCGCGGGAAAAGACTTCTCGATGGCGTATGATTCCGGAAGCTTTGCCGCACACTTTCCCGATTGAGAATCGGCAGCAATACTTTGACCTCTGGGGGCGGGATGCTCTTGGGAATCATCTTCGGATCTGGAAGACAGTCGAAGAGATTCCGGGTAGCATCTCAGAGGTAATGGTGAGAGAGGTCAACCCGAACGGTGGCGGCGGTCTTGTCAAGGTGACAGCGGTCGCAACTCTACAGAAGCGGAGACCTGCTCAGCGGGTTGTCTACAACGAACTTGCTCCCGATGAACTCGCGACGATGCAAGCTTACATTCGGAAGTTGTACGGGATCGTTTATCTCGAAGCGACGCTAACATCACGAGAGAAGCTCCCTACGCAACCGGAACGGATGAGGCAGGCGATGAGACGCGCGAAGCGCTTCGAGGGTCTTCAGGCGCTCCAGATCGTCAGGAACCACGTCTCAGCGCGGGACTTTGAGGACATTGTCGAGATGCTCGACGCTTATCCGGGTCACGTCCTCGAATTCACGGCGTATGCTTGTCCGGTCGGATGGGCGCGGCACTCGAACGTTATCTGCTGGGAGTTGAGAGGGTACTAATGACAAACCTTCAGTTTGAGGTACTTCAGTTCCTTCAGGGAGCGAACGCGCGATCTTGTGAAGAGATCTTCCGGAAGCTATGGTCAGAGCATCGGTTCAATACATGCGACTGCGGAAATTCGAAGGGCGGTCCCTCCCGGATTCAGTACGTTGTCAATAATTACATGGGCAAGCTCCGTAAGAAGGGATGGGTCTTTCAGCGTTGGGACGAATTCCGGGGGCGTCATTCTCAGGATTTCTCTCTGACGACAATGGGCATCCTCGCTTTCCGGAAAGAACGAGACCGGCTCGACTCAGCGGGGAAGCTCTCGAAATAAACCTTCTGGACAGCTTGACCTTTGTCGTATCCTTAAACCATGAGAACAATCGGAAGCTGTTTTTTGCTTTTAGTTTTGTGCTTTGCTGTTTTCTCTCTGGCTTTCTTCTCACCGGGGGAGGTCGTCACGGAAGCAGTTGCAGTCAATGAAGGTGAGATCGATATCGAAGTTGATCTCGCAATTGGAGTGTGGCCGTTCCCTTGTCAGATATGTTGCGAACAGAAGCGCGAGACGCGTAAGTGTGTACGATGGTGTTGCCCATTCGTTCAAGAACCGGGCGGCGCTTCGTCGGACAACATGACAGTACAGGCGTTCATGTCTACACCGGAGCCGAACAACGTCGGCTATACCTCGACGTCGGCTTGTTCCGCTACCGTCACGACTCAACCTCTTAGACTCTAGACGCGATCTTCCGCGATTGAATAAAGGACCTCATGACTTAGCGGTCATGGGGTCCTTTGCGTTTGTGCTTCCGGAAGTTTAGGAGAAGAGAAGATCAAGGGGATTATCGAACTTGGCGGCTTCAGTTTCGAGCGCGGCGTTCTCAGTTTCGAGGTCGAAGGCTTTGGCGGCTTCGACTTTGGCGATATCCGCTTCGAGTTCGAGGTCAGTGAAGTACTCGTTTATGGCGGCGTCAACAGCGCGGAGAGAGGAGAGGTCACCGGCGAAGGCGAACTCTTCGCCTTTAACGCCGACGTTGTAGGACTGAAACGCGAGACCGGGGGAAATGCGGAAGGTCACGCCGTTTTTGTTGATCTCTTTGTTTGCTTTGTCGGTTGCCATGATTAGAGTATGAACCCTCCGGAAGCTCTTGTCAAGAGAAAACTTCCGGAAACTTTAAATCTTTCCGGTCAAGATCTCTTTCTTCTCGGACACGGCAGCTCTGGCAAGGACTGAGATCCGCGCGGTCGCTTCGCGCTTCGTCTTGAATCCAGTACTGACCGGCGAGTACTGAGCACGTCCCGCGCGGTTGCGTCCGCAGTAGCCGACAACATACCAGAGTTTGTTGCTCGGATTCTTTGCAGTGTCGAAGTTTTTGTTTGCCATGACTAAAGCTTATACCTTCCGGAAGCTCCTGTCAAGAGGAAACTTCCGGAAAGCTAAGAAAAGTTTTTACCACCTTGCGGCGATGTGGGCGGGCGGCGCGGTGAACTCAACACCTAAGCGGCGAGACGTGATCCGCTCCCAGTCCATCCGAGAGATGTTCATCTTCGCGCAATGGACCCGAACGATCTGAAGCGCGGGGCAATCGAAGTTGATCGCGAGTTCAGTCAGGCAAGCTTCGATCTGTTCGTGTTTCTCTTTGAGCAGATTCGCGATCCGTGTGTTTGTCTTTGTGTTTGTCATGATTAAAGCTTACACCTTCCGGAAGCTTCTGTCAAGAGAAATCTTCCGGAAAGTTAAGAAAAGTTATTCTAGGTTCCTTTCTTCGGAAGAACTCGAAGGCGATGGCGGACTATTCGGTCAATGATCGCTTCTGTGGTGGTTCCCTTATTGATGTACGCTGCAACGGCTACAGCGAACTTCCGCCATGGTCTGGACCCTCGGGACGAGTTGCAGCGAACGCAAGCCGTCACGAGGTTCATAGCGGCATTGCTCCCACCTTTGGCGACCGGGCGAAGGTGGTCGAGCGAGAGCGTTGCTCCGTCCTCTTTACTCTCCTCACAGTAGAGACAAGCGAACCCGTCGCGCTGATAGATCGCTTGGCGCTTCTCCGGTCTGATCCAGTGCATCCCGTGGTATCTGTTACCGCGCCCGCGTTTCATCGAGTTGCCATAAGGCGGCGGATCTCAAGCTTTGCAGCGCGGCGGTCGTTCCCGCTTAGGATTCGGCGCTCTCGTTTCGTGTAGTGAATCTTCGCTTTGCTGAACTTCTTCATTGTCGTAACCTCCAAGGGCGGGAGACCTTATCGGGTCTCCCTTGTCTACCGCTTATACCTTCCGGAAGCTTCTGTCAAGAGAAAACTTCCGGAAAGTTAAGAAAAGTTTCTAGCTGACATAGGTCGTGATCTCATAGCGACCTGTCCGCTCCATCTTGAACCACGACAACGCGATCCAGGTCTTCGATCCGACTTGCTCATGAAGGCGTCCTTCGCGTCCGCAGTAGATACCGTCCATCGGTTCGCGGTCGAAGCCATTCGCGGTCAGGATGTCAGCGATCAGATTGACTGGGATTCCGTCATGGTAGCGGCGGCTCAGATCGGCGAGAGAATCGTTCACGGCGTTCTGTGCTTTGCGCTCTGCTTTGCGCGTCTCGAAGGTGTTTTTGTCGGTTGCCATGATTTAAGATTACACCTTCCGGAAGCTTCTGTCAAGAGAAAACTTCCGGAAAGTTAAGAAAAGATTT
>Ga0209976_10001609_pt1 | contig 13284 bp, 11 predicted proteins | sample SumtaG_FD_182806 | JGI IMG/M metagenome (GOLD analysis project Ga0209976, IMG submission 182806) | Deep subsurface microbial communities from Indian Ocean to uncover new lineages of life (NeLLi) - Sumatra_00157 metaG (SPAdes) (version 2) | ecosystem: Environmental > Aquatic > Marine > Oceanic >...
TCAAGAAAGATCTTTTATTAGATCATGACCCTATCTAAATTAATAATATAAAAAAATACAGAAGATTAGATATGGTAAAAATAAAAATAACAGTAATTAGAACATTCAGCCCAGAAGAAGTTTTTGGTCATGAAATGAAATATCCCAATGACAAAGTAGTAACTCCGTGTGATCATAAAGGCTTGAATGAAGGAAAGGAATGGTTTGTAGAAAATTTGGAAAAACCAGAGGATTTTTGTGAATGGGCTTGGCACGATTTGTATAAAGATTTATGCATACTTTCTTTTGGCGGAGATCATTTCTGGTCAGAGCCCGGTGTTACATATACGGCTTGTTCTGACGGAATGAGACCGGTATGTTATAAACTTGAAAGGTTAGAATCGACTTAACTGTTCACTTGAGATGGAATAAAAATAATCCTTAGTTAGTGTTAATGTTTCCGGGATTTTTACTTGTAAATATTTCTGTAATAAAGCCTTCAAGAAAAGGAAAATCTTTTAATTCAATAACTTGGCTTGTTTCATAAAATTTATCCAGTGTTTGCATTATTGAAGGAACGTTTTGAAGGCGTTCGATGAAATAACCTAGCTTTTTTTGAGCTAGATATGTTTGACCTTTATATAAATAGCAGATTGAGTACTTCGAAATAGTTTTCATGAGTACCGTATATTGACCGAATATAGCACGATCGAGCCCCTCAGTAAAGAATTCGTTGCTAAAAGACATAAAGGCTGTTAAGAAACTTCCAAAAAGCTCATCGTTACTTTTCCACTCGTCAGCAAATTGGTAGGACAGCAGGAGAACTCCTCCCTCCATTAGTATTAAAAGTAGCACTGGTTGTTCTTTTACTACCTCAGGAATCATTTTTCCTTGTGTTTCTAGTAGAGCCTCAACAGAACCACTTAGCGAAGCAAGATTCATACGTTCTGATAATGGAGCGTTTGCTTTCTTAAGATTTTCCCATACTCCTAATTGACCTAATAAATTATCGTGTTCTATAGAAATAGTTTGAGCTAGATGATGATACCCATTTTTATCAGCTATTTCCTGTGCTTGAGTAAGAAACCGCCGGGCATCACCCATGTTCATCTGGATTAGAGCAATTCTAGCTTGCAATAATTTTGTTCTAGCTATAATGGGGTAAGTATTATTTTTCTCTGCATACTCTATAAGTTGTGAGATGAAAGGATTTATTTCATCTATAATCGTCAAATCGTTAGTTAGCTTCAATTCCTTAAAGTATAAATCACAGATTTCAATCAGAGCAGTATTCACTAAATAAGAAAATTGTTTATCCTTAGCAATTATTTCCTTAAATATATTTTCTGCTTCTGTCCGATCACGACTTCGTGTACTAGATTTTAATAATCTTGCTCTAAGCAGATTATAGATAGCCAAATTCTGAGCAATTGGATTTTCATCGTTGATTTGTTTTAAAAGATGAAAATAATGTTGTATGCTTTTAAGATCACTTTTAGCAATTAAAGCTCTAATTATACCCAGCAATAAAGTACCTGAACTATATGCTAAATTTACTAGCATATTAGACTCTTCAAGAATTGCTAAGCTTTGTTTCAAAAGTCTTAGTGATTTATCTAAATCACCTTTTAAATAAAAAAGGTTTCCCATCCCGAAATAATCATTCATATCATTAAATAACTCCCATCTTGAATCTCTAATCTTAAGAGCAAGACTTTTTTTATGGTATTCCAATGCAAGGTTTAGGTCACCTTTGGAAGTGTAAAGATGCCCCATTATACTCACAACCAACCTTTTATTTTTTTGACCCTCTTGCCTATCGAGATTAAACTGCTCTATTAATTCTAAGGATTTTTTACAACACTCCAATGCAAAGTCAAATTTGCCTTGATTAAAAAGTATTATTCCTTTCAAATACAAAAAGTATACTTCTTTATTTCCGATTTCATTTCGAGATCTATTTGAAATAGATTTTACTATACTCTCCCCTCGTTCTATTAAACTTAAAGCCACTTTACTAAGGGTTTTCCCTTGAAATATTAAAGTCCATAGTTTCATATTTAGAGCATCCATAAATAGAAAATCATTTCCCCTTTTTTCGTATTCTCTATAAGTTTCTTCGGCTATTTCATAAACCTTTTCAACGTTTCCTAATGAAAAATATATTCTTTCCCTAAGAATTTGTATTTTAAGCTTTTCTTCGGGAGATAGTTCTTCGTTTTTTCCGATTTCAGTTGCTAATCTCAGAGCTTCTTCTTCTTTCCCTTCATTTAAGAGTTTCCAACCCTGTTCTATTTCTTTCAATACTGGATCATTCACATTTTTTTCCTACTATTTTTTATTTAGCTCTATCGAAGAATATTTCTGTTTTAAGTGATTCAATCCATTCATTCAATTTTTCTTAAACTGCAAATTTTCCAATAAATTGTCTTCAAAAAGTGTTTTTAGTGAAGAATTATCTTTTTTTGGATAGCTAATCGTTCTAACTTTTCTTGAATGCTATTAAATTGATTAGTATTTATACGTATAGCCATATCCTTCCAAATTTTTCTATAAAAATAAAAATACTCTGAGATTTCAAGCAAATTTCCAAATACTACTAAATGGTTCTTGATAATATCAATTTGAATGTACAAGGGTAATAATTCAAAAATTTTGACATCATAATTTGGCGGGATATGTCCTAATATTGATTCCCAGATTGAAACATTCGCGTTCTTATCTTTTTTTTGGGTAATTATTGCAATATCAATATCAGATCTCTCCGGGATGAAATTTTGATTTAGAGCGCTCCCGAAAAGAATCGTCCAATATCCCTTGTAGAACACGAGATCTTCTTTTAGTTTATTACGAGAGATTGAGTTTTTTATCCACCAACACCTCAACATCTTTAACAAAAGTTTTTAACGTTGTAACAACATCCTTCTTCTCCTTTAGTACAAGTTCCACTTCAATCTTGTTATACTTGTGAACCAGGACATTCCTCAAACCGTTCCAACGACGTAAATCTTGTATTATTTTTGAACTAAAAATCATTATTTTTTCTAGTTCATCAATATTTGAATAATCATCCTTGACTGATATACCTAAATCTTTACATAACATTGCAATGACATCCATTGTTGCATCGATAGATACCTGAAGACGATAGAAGAGTGCATCCACATGGAATTTGTCATCTTCAAGGTTATCAGGTAAAACCGAGATTTTTTCGATGATAAATTCCAATTTTCGTCTGTATTGTTCTGTTCGCTTCATTCTGAGAATACTGGATTAATTTTTTAAGTTAAAATTGACATATTCTATTTAATATCTTACTAATTAAATTTTATAAGCTTTTCTAGTAAGATTTACTTTTTCTTTAACTAAAAAAAAGGAAGAAAAGTTTCCTTAAAAGCCTTATGTACTATGTTATGTTGATGGTTAAATTTGACTCTAAAAACAGAATTTTTATTCATAAAACAACTCTAAGGGAGTAACTTTTATTAGGTAATTAGGTCTATTTCTTTATTATTAGATTTTTATGAAAATTTGGTGTTAAAAATTAGCAAAGTTAAAAATGCGTATAAAGAAATCGAAGATATCCTAGGTTCAGATTTTGTTTCCGATAAAGACTTTATGAAAGCAGCCTATTCGAGGAATGTAGATCCTGCTTTTCCAGATCGCTGGGCTGACATTATTGTGAAACCAGAATCTACAGAGGAAGTCTCGGAAATTGTAAAAATTGCGAATAAGTACAAAATTCATATGGTTCCACGCGGTGGGGGTGCAGACCTTGTTGGTGGTTCAGTATCGGAAGGGGGAATACTACTTGACCTTACTCGAATGAATCAAATCCATGAAATTAATGTAGATGATTATTATTGTATTGTAGGATGTGGTATTACCTGGGGTTCGATGCTTTCAGAATTACAAAAAAAAGGAGTGACTACGGGAATTCTTGGACCTGGAAGTGGATACTCAGCAACAATCGGAGGTGGTCTTTCGAACGCTACTGTAGGATTTAGTTCTACAAAATACGGACTTACACCGGATATTTGTTTGGGCGTTGAAGCCGTTTTACCAAACCCAGAAGGAACAATTGTTAGGACCGGTGCAGCTTCAAATCAATATGCAACTCCTTTCTGTAGATACGGCGTATCTCCTGACTTCACAGGCTTGTTTATGGGAGACGTAGGAACGATGGGCATAAAATGTAAAGCATTTCTTAGGTTATTTCCTGATCCTCCATATAAAGTACGACGATATTATATGCTTGCAAAGGACGATTATAGTCAAGTATTTAAGTTGGCTCATAAAATGCGGAAGGAAGTCGGCGATGGTTTAAATGATTTAATGGTATGGCCCACTATATTATTCAACTTACTTTCCGCCCAGGTTGTAAATAAACCAAGTAAAAGACCAAAAATAACCGGACCAGTATTTTCAGTGACACTAGATGCAACAGATCAACGAATTATAGATGTATATCTCGAAAAAACGAATGAAATTATGCTGAAAGATGATGTGACTCGACCATTTGAATGGCAAGAGATTGATTTAGACATGGTTTTATCAACAGATTGGAAATTCACGTTAAAGGAAGAGTTTAACTTTTTCCAGAAATATATCTCAACCGCCCCGCCAAAGAGTTCGATGACAACATGTCATAAGGTTGCAATTTCTCGCTTAAATGAAAGTGTTCAAAAAGGAGTACAATTCAATATAAATAATTCAAAAGAATTTCCACCAAAAAATCCACCATACCCCGTTTTCGCTTCATTCCTAATGTTTCTGCCAAATGGAAACTGTGTGATTGTAGGTGGACTCGGTGGTGATAACACTGATGAGAATCGTGAAATTCAAATGAATATTTGGCATAAAAAGATACGACATCAAGTAAAATACGGTGCAGCGCACTATTGGCTTGGAGAATCAATCAGTCAGTCAATTGTTGAATCTGGCGCTTATACTCCTGAGTTTATGCAATTCTTTAAGGATATGAAAAAAGCAGTAGACCCGAACTTTTTATTAAGTCCAAACAAATTCCACATGTATTCATATGACCATGATTATACAGAGCATCTCGTAGAAGATTAGAATTAAATCATAATTTTTTTCTTTTTTTTGAGATTTATTAACACTCAAGAAATATAATAACTAACATGCCCGATTCAATCGAAAAAATTCTAGAGAGTGGATATCGACTCCAAAATGAAGGAAAAATTGAAGAATCTCTGCAGTTAATTAACAATTTTGAAGAAAAAATGAACCTTACACCTACAGAGGGACTCCGGCTCAAACTTTTTAAAGGGTTTGTGAATTTTTACAAAGAAGAATTTGAAAAAAATCTCAGTCTTGGGGAGCAGCTTTATCAAGAAAGTCTTGAGTTAGATAAACCACTTCTTGCAATAGAGTCGATTTTCCTCAAATTTGTCGCTTTATTTTTGATGTGGCGGACAGGTGAAGCATGGAATGATGTTGAAAACTGTGAAAAGTTGCTCCAATCTGCCGCGCAAGAACCTTCTTCTGAATTCGAGATTGCGGAAGCCTACTTTTCTTTCATGAGGGGTTTTTTTTATTTTTGGGAGCAAAAATATGATCTTGCTATAGAGTATCATAAAAAGAGTATTCTAGTCTTTGAACAAAACTTACGTTTTACTGATTTTTTAGCTTGGTCCCTATGGATAATCGGGAGCTTATACATTTCAAAAGGAGAATTAGACGAAGCCTTAAAATCCTGCTTGAGAAGCTTAGATTTATGCAAAGGACATAATTTTGCATCTAAAGCATTTACTGCTGCTAATAACAGTGGTATTAGTCTTATTTACCATCAACAAGGAAAATTAGATTTAGCAATTAAATATTGTGAAAAAAGTCTTCAATTTTATGAAACCAGAAATATTCCCCTTTTTGTTTTAGAAACTGGTTTGAGATATGATCATTTGATAAAAATCGCGCTAGACAAGAAGTCACCTGAACAAGCCCAAGTATATTTACAACGATACATGCAATATATAGAAAATTACAAAATTTCTGAGAAATTTTCGGGATATTTATTGTCAAAAGCACGGATATTACGATCGAGTACTCGAACTCGGGAGAGGGCTGAAGCTGAAAGAATTCTCCTCCAACAAATTGAGAAGTTTGATGAAGTAGTAAAAAAAGGAATCCCAGGGATACCCGGGGAACTGACTGAACCAATAATTGAGATCTGCGAGTTTTACCTTGAAGAATTAAGCTCAACTAATGATTTGGCAATTCTGGATGAGCTTCAACCCCTAATTAATAGATTACTAGAGGAAGCAAAACGAAATAAATCCTTTTTATTACATAGTTATGCTCTTTTACTGCTTGGAAAAGTTTCCTTGCTCCAGATGAACATGGGGGATGCTCGGGGATATTTAAATCAATCACAACAGATTGCAGAATCGCATGGGCTTCAATTTTTAGCTCGTTCAATCTCAAATGAGCATGATAGATTATTAGAACAGTTACACAAATGGGAAATCCTTGAGCAAAATAAAGCACCAATTTCAGATCGAATGAACTTAGCCTTGATAGATGATACAGTTGATCGTATGCAAGGAAGACTTGCTGTAAATCCACCGGAGTTAAGCGATGAATCACCAATTCTCCTCTTGATCTTATCAGAAGGAGGTGTCCCCACTTTTTCTTACCCTTTTGTGGATGAGTGGGATCGTGATAACGATCTTTTTGGAAGCTTTTTATCTGCATTGACCTCTTTTAGCGATGAATTCTTCTCTGAGGGTCTCGACCGTGTTAAATTTGGTCAGCAAACAGTTCTTATGAGATCAAGCAGACCATTTTTAATATGCTATCTATTCAAAGGACAGTCATACAAGGCAATCCAAAAAATAGATAAATTTACATCCCTAATCCATAAGGATACTTCTGTCCAAGAAACTTTTGATAAGTATTACCAAAAAAGTCAAATTCTTGAATTAAAAGACTTTCCTTTCTTGGAATCATTAATAAAAGGAATTTTTACCTAATAACAGTATTTTACAATTCTAATGATTTATATTTAAAATACATAGAAAGTTTTAATAATCTCCAAAATAAAGAAATAATTACTATTGAATTCCAGTTTAATAATATGCCCGATTCCCAATCCGATGAATTAATGCAAGCAGAAGAACTTTTTTTAGAAAATAAAATGGATAAAGCTCTCGAAATCGTCATGGAAGTTGAAGGGAGAGCCTGGGCTTATTACAATAAAAGTAAATACGAAGAAGCGTTAAGTTTAGCATTAAAATGTAAGGAATTGTATAAAAAAATCGGTGATAAAATTTTCATAGCTGGAAATTTAATACTGCTAGGTCATATAAATATTTCCATTGGTGATTTCAATACTGGCTTGATTTGTGGACAGAAAAGCTTAGGTCTCTATGAAGAATTAAATAATAATAAAGGAATAGCTTCAAGTCTATACTTGATGGGACTTGTGTATAATTATAAGGGAAAGTTTAACCAATCAATTGAATTCTGTGAAAAAAGTCTGTCTATAGAAGAAATTAATCCTCGTACAAGGGTAGAAGTGCTCTATACTTTAGGAAATGTAAATTATTGGAAAGGAAAGTTAGACCAATCCTTAAAATATTGTGAAGAAAGCCTTGAACTTGCAGAGAATATGAATATAGATATGGATAATAATATTGCATTAATTTTACTTCAAATGGGAAATATTTATCATGTTAAGGGTGATTTTGACAAGGCTAAAGAATATGACAAACGTGCGCTAGCAATATCTGAAAAAAAAGGATTAATTTTTCCTCTTGGATTAATTTTAGAATGTTTAATTATCCTCGTAAGAAATTCAGATGGTCCTCTTGAAGAAGCAAAAAAATATAGAGATCGTTTAAAAGAATTAGCTGAGCAAAATCCTAAAAATAAAGCGCTTAATCATCAATATCTACTTGCAAGAGCAGAAATATTACTTACATATAGTTCTCGCACACAAGATCGTGCTGAGGCAGAGCTTCTGCTGAAACAAGTTGTAAAAGATAGGATATCTAATCCCCCAACCTATATCTATGCTATATTTTTCCTTTGTGAATTTCTTATTGAAGAATTAAAAATGTCTAATGACATAAAAGTGTTAGATGAATTAAATCCATTGGTTAATCGTCTACTCAATTTAACTGAAAAGACACATTCATATATCTGGCAAGTTGAAACAAAGCTACTGCAGTCAAAACTAGCACTAATTCAGATGGAATTTAGCAATGCAAAATTATTTATTTCACAAGCTCAACAGATCGCAGAATCGTATGATCTTAAAGCATTTGTTCAAAAGATTTCAGATAACCACGATCATTTACTTGAACAACAGGAAATGTGGGAACATCTTAATAAAATAAAGGCTCCTATGGCGGAACGTGTTAATTTAGCTTCTTTTGATGGTTTAATCGCCCAAATGCAAGGTCAACAACGTTTAAAACCTGGAGAAATAGTGAATGAGCAACCAATATTACTTTTAATTATAGCTGAAGGGGGAGTCATTGTATTCTCTTATCCCTTTTCTGAAGAATGGAAATTCGATGATGAGCTTTTTGGAGGTTTTTTAACAGCATTTAATTCTATCAGTGATGAAATTTTTTCAGAAGGGCTTGATAGGGTCAAGTTTGGGAAACAGACTGTTCTCATGGAAAATATTGCGAATTTCTCATTTTGTTATTTATTTAAGGGACAGACATATCCTGCAAAGCAAAGATTTGATGAATTTCTAAAGAGGATTCAAGACAATTCTTCAATATTTCAAACTCTTGAAAAATATTATAAAACAAGCCAAGTCGCTGAATTAACAGATATTCCTTCAATTAAGCCTTTAATACAAGAAATTTTTAGTACCAAAAGGTAAGTTGAAGATATTTAAACAAAAAATGCTTCTTATATCTATTAGTTCTATACATTTCTTGAAATGTTTGTAATTTTTCAGCTTTTGTTCTTTTTCACAAATAAATATCTATACTATCAAAGATCCATCTAATTTGACTTACTAATTTGACACATTAATCATATGCCAACGGATTTTTTTTTCTTTCTAATTATTTAATAATGATTTGTGATCATTAATTAATTAGAGGTAAACAGGTGAAACTAATAAGTTGGATTATTCAGAGACATTTTATGAAATGCTCCAATTTCTTCAACACTCGTATAATAAATTCCCAAAGTTTATGATCGAGATAATGGCTGAGAGATATGGAATTCCCCTTGAAGAAATCAAGCCATTACTCCGTAAATTCAGAAAAAAGGGTATATTACTCATAGTAAAAGACCAAGGATATACTTTTAAGCTAAATAAAGCACTATACTACAAAAATTTTAAATAGTAGATATATTGAGGAGTGTTATATTTTAGCTTACTGACTTCTCATAATAAGGATAATTTCTGAAAATTTTTGTTTAAAATCCATAGAAACCTTTAATAATTTACAAAATAAAGGAATAATTACTATTGAATTCCAATTAAATTTTTGAAATTGCATAAAAGATGGTTAAAGAAATGTCGAAAACAAAAAAATTTAGGTTAAGAAGAAATACAATTTTAAGAGATGTGGTCAAAAATAAGGCGGAAACTGTAGGGGATAAGGTTTTCATGACATACATCAGAGACTTTGACAAAGATATCGAAGAAAAGTATACATATAAAGACATGCATTTAATGTCAAATCGTTTGGCAAACGGGCTTAATAATTTGGGTCTTAAAAAAGGGGAGGGTGTTGCCTTAATAGAAATAAATTCTCCTGAATTTTTACTAACGGTATTTGCCACTTTTAAAGCAGGGATGTATTCTGTTATGGTTAATGTTTCATTAAGGGGAGAAGGGTTAAAATATATTATTGATCATTCGGATGCTTCCGCTGTCATAGTCCATTGGTCTTTTTTAAAGGCGATTAGAGATATCAGGAGTCAATTACCAAAAGTTAAGCATATTATAATTGATATAAATGAAGCTCCGGAAGATTTTAAATTACCCGATGGAGCAATTTCTCTCCAAGAAGTAATGAAGGCATCTGATGGCGACATTGAAGTCGAGATTAGCTTAGATGATATGTGTATGCTCATGTATACAGCAGGCACCACGGGTCTTCCAAAGGCAATTATGTTTTGGCAAGGGAGGTTAATAGCAGGCTATAATCTTCAAACTATAATTAGTTATGTATCTGCTTTACTCCAACCTGATGACATCCTTTTTACTAGCCTTCCACTATTCCATTCAAATGCATTATTTCTAACTAGTTTAGCAGCATATTTTGGTGAAAGACCTTTAATTCTCGGTAAAAGGTTTAGCGCAAGTCGGCATTGGAATATATGTCGTAAGTACAATGTTACTACTTTTAATACACTAGGAGCTATGATCCCGATACTAATGAAGCAACCAGAAAGACCAATAGATAAAGAACATAAAGTAAAGATAATTGGCTCTGCAGCTTGTCCCAGGGAATTATGGGTTCTATTTGAAGAAAGATATGGTGTAAAAATTAATGAAGCTTATGGCGCAACGGATGGCGGAGGCTTTGGTTTAGGTGCTCAAGGAGCTGTTAATGTGCCTGTTGGCTCGATGGGAAAACCTCCTGCTGGTACCGTAGCCGGAATCATGGATGATAGTGGGGCGATTCTTGAAGAACCCGAAAAAGTCGGAGAATTAGTATTTTTAGTTAGAGAGGGAGAAGTGAAACAAAGACAAGTGAAATATTATAAAGACGAAGAAGCATCAAAGAATTTAATCCGAGAAGAAAAAGATGGGCAAAAGTGGTTTCACACCGGTGATTTGGCTTACAAAGATAACGAAGGATGGTTTTTCTTCGTAGACAGGAAGAAAGATTCTATTAGAAGACGTGGTGAAAATATCGCAGCTTTTAGCATCGAAAAAGTAATCAATTTACATGATAAAGTCTTAGAATCCGCAGCTTTTGGAGTTAAGTCGGAATTAGGAGAGGATGAAGTAATGGTTGCTGTCGTCATGAAGCCCGGGGAATCAATGACTCCTGAGGAACTTATGGATTTCTGTCAAGGTAAAATGGCATACTTTATGATACCGCGATACATTGATTTTGTAGAAAAACTCCCAAAGAGTGAAGTTCATAGAATAATGCACCGATTTCTAAAAGAACGTGGGATAACGGAGGTAACATACGATAGAGAAAAGACAGGATATAAAATTAAGCGTACCTAACAATATAATTCTTTATTTTTTTTTTAACGGGATTGGATTTTTTGAAAGATCATCGAACCAGAATTGAAAATTTTTGTTTAATGATTTGATTTCTTTGAGTATAAAGGCATCTCCCCTTATTTTATTATATAAACTATGATCCATTGTTATTATACAATCGCACTTACAAATTGCTGTTGCATAAATAATGCAATCAATTGTATCATTATGAATAGCTTTAAGATTATATGCTAATTCAATTATTAGGGGATTATCTGACCATGTTAAAACTTGCAGTCGAGAATCATTTTGCATGGCATCAATTCCTTTCATTACATCTTGAAGGGTTACTTCGGTCTCCCTTGTGATGATTTTTAATCCTTTAGCAGTGATTTCAAAAATTGAAAGGTCTGAATAGAAGTATTCATGTTTAGGTTCTAGCAGAAGTTTTAATAATAAATTATCCGGAATTCCATCTAAAGAAATTTTTGTTAAAGGTAAAAAATAAGTAGTGTCCAATAGGATCTTCAACGTTTTATTTCCTCAGTCAATTCTTCCTTGAATAGTTTCCATGCGTGATAACTTATCTTAGCCTTTGGTGGTGTACTTAAAATATTTTCAATTGAATGTAATTTTCTGATAATCAAATTATCTTTATGAACAGTCATTAAAATTGGTTGATTAGGTGTCAACCCAAGCTTTTCTCGGATTTTTTTTGGGGGAAATATTTCACCCTTTGATCCAATTTTTAAAATGAATTTTTCTGAAATTGTCATACTATAGTAATAACATACTCGAAATTTAAAAGTTTTTCGAGTAATAAGTGTTTTAGTTTTAAAATCATTCTTAGAGAAATGGACAGCTGATTTTGCATTTCCTAAGATTTTTTAATATTCACTTTATTAATTTATGGGATAATAATACTCTCTAAAAATTATCAAAATTTTTGGTTTAGGAATATGGACTCTGAAAGAAAAGATTATCACGACCTAGATAAAGTTCAAGAAAAGAGTAGTGAAGATTTAGAGTCCTACAAGAAATTGCTAGAGAAAGAGCTCGATAGTATTAGAGGTTTAGTGAATTCTGAAACCGTAGTAAATAATACTACTAGTACATCGAATGCAGCTTCAGAAAAAGTAATTTCACAATCAGAATACTCAAAATTACAAGAAGAAAATAGAACTCTAAAACTTGAGAATGAATCAATAAATTCTGCTATTCAAATGCTAGAAAATGACAATAGATTACTAAGAGAGAACATAGCAACTTTAAACTTAAAATACTCAAACCTTACAGAGTTAGAAAATGAAATATCAAGGTTAAAAGAAGTCATACTAAATGTAGAAAAAGAAAAATGGGAACTTAAAGCGAAAATAACCGAGAAAATTGTTGAAGTGGAGGAGATACCTAACCAAGATTCACCTTTGGACATTTCAAATGAGATTAAGACGTTTATTGAAAGCAATGAACCTATTAAAACAAGTACCACCCCGGTTCACACGGGTTATACAGTACCTCCAATAAAACCTAAAAAGTTCAGGAGAAAAACATCACAAAAATCCGTAAAGGTGAGCGTAGATGTCCCAAGCGAGAGCCCTATTGGAGATTCTACATCTTATTCAGTATCAGACTCTGAAAAAATTATCGAAGAAACAGTAAGAAGAAAATGTCCAACATGCCTAAATACAAATAAGAAATTTATTCGTGAAATGGTCGATAAATCTAATATCTTAATGCAAAATCCACGAATATACGGGAAAAAATACAAATGCGGTCTTTGTACAACTGAATGGAAATAGATAGCATATTTCTGTTAAAGGATTTGCTTTTTCAATTTAATTGCTAACACTTATATTTTCAAGAATATAATTTTATAGCAATTATGCGTTATAAGATTTTATTACCAAGTTCTTTCTTTAAAATATAGGTGTAAAGATTGAGAGATATTTCTAATATTAAAAATTTAGCCGTAATTGGGGCTGGCATTCAAGGGCATGCGATTACCCAAATCGCTTTAATGGGGGGATTTGAAAAGGTATTTCTGAACGATCTTGATATGGAAACAATAGAAAAAGGAGTATCTTGGATTAAAAATAATCCAGAATTGGGATTGAAAAAACTTGAATCTGATGGATTTTTGA
>Ga0209976_10001610_pt1 | contig 13270 bp, 16 predicted proteins | sample SumtaG_FD_182806 | JGI IMG/M metagenome (GOLD analysis project Ga0209976, IMG submission 182806) | Deep subsurface microbial communities from Indian Ocean to uncover new lineages of life (NeLLi) - Sumatra_00157 metaG (SPAdes) (version 2) | ecosystem: Environmental > Aquatic > Marine > Oceanic >...
TTTCGAAAACCAAATTACATTAAAAGCAATGGAATATTATCACGATATCAATCTTTTTCTGCATAAAGCATATCCGTTATTGAAAAAGGTTCCTAATGGATTAGCTTATATTCAAGAAATATTTTTCTTTTTATTCCAATGGAAGGGGCCAACAATTAAAGTGGCTGAAGCAATAGTTGTTCATCTAAATAATTTACCAAAATATTTAGAAGAATTTCAATCTCGTTTTGATGAGACTCCGATTCCAATAGTGTGGAGAAATTTAGCATTAGAGCAAATTCAAAGTACTCCTAAATTTTTTCAAACCATTTCTGAAGCTTTTAATAAAGCGACCGAGGTTCCTAACACTCTTAAAAGTATGCTTCAAAATGCTTTTAATGAAAGTGAATCAATTATCCAAAACCATATTGAATGGATACATAGCTTACCTATAGATGAGAATGAATTTGCTTGGGCTTTAGGGCAGGAAAACTTTGAAAAATTACTTACCTTACGTAAACTACCGTGGGATCGAGTAACAATTTTAAAAAAAGGTAGGAGTGTCATTAATTCATCATTGAAAAGATTAACGCAAATTGCTAAGGAAATTGATCCTACTAAAACATTTAGCGAAGTGCTAAAAGATTTTTATGAACAAGATCAAATCCCTACATTCCAAGAAGTATTTGAGCACATACGGAGCGAAGCACTAAGAGCTAAAGAATTTATAACTTCCAAAAATCTTATGAGTCTCCCAGAACAGAAATTGGTTATTGTTGAAACCCCGCCACACCTTATCTATACCCACCCTACTGCCTTTTATGGGAAAGCACCTTATTATAGTAGAGATCAACCAGGAGTATATTCGGTGACTCCTCCACAAAAAGAAAATAATTTTCTAAAACGTTTCTATACACCATTATCAAATAATATGGTTCATGAAGCTTATCCAGGACACCATTTAGATATGGTTTGTAATAATAAGTTTGCTCCTCCTTCTCGATTATTATTTAGTGATATATATAGAATCGATCCATTCGAAACTATAGAAGGTTGGGCTCATTACTGTGAAGAATTGATGCTTAAACAAGGATTTCATAAAGATCCTATATTTGCTGAGATGTTGATAATAGCAGATCAATTTCATTGTGCGATGAGAGTCATATATGATATTCGAATGCATTGTAAACAACTTACTCAAGAAGATGCTATTAAGAGGTTGGCGAATCAAATAGGGAATGAGGAGTTTGCTAAGGCAGAAATAGTGCGATACACATCCACTCCAGGGTATCAGCTCTCTTATCTTATTGGAAAACTCCTAATTGAAGATTTGCGACGAGAAGTTGAAGAAAAGATGGGAAGTAATTTCAGTCTACAGTTCTTTCATGATACAATTCTTAGAAGCGGGGATTTACCCTATTTCTTGTTGAAAGAATATTTTGATGAGGTAATAAAAAAAAAATTAATTAGTGAGTAATAGGGAAAGCATTGTTCTATTCTAATGCTTGGAAGATTTTTAAAGGTTTAAAGGTTAAATAGCCACGTTCACAATATTTCTATGTGCAAGAAAATGATTGTAAAATTAAATAATTTTTGAATTACTTATGGATGATGATGTAGATCTATCTCCCAATAGATTTATTATTCAATCAATGAATATTTCTATATCACAATTTTCACTCAATTCTAATTGTTTTTTAAATGAATTTTTGTGATACTCAAGACTTTTTATAAGGTCTCCTTTAAGTCACCTGGTTCCCAAAGCAAACCCCAGTGATTAACATCAACATTAGGGAATTTATCCTCCAAAATAAGTTTAAATCCAAACTGTTTGTAGTAATCAACATTCTCTCGCTCTTGGGCATCTACAAAACACTTCATACCCTCCCTTGAAATTTCTTGGAGCATGGCATGCATTAATTTCGTCCCATATCCCTTTCTTTGGAGCTCTGGTTCAACACCTAACCAGGTTAGGTGATAATGGGGTTCTTTCATAACATTTGCTTTTGTCTTCTCTGCAAATTCAATGCAAATTGCTCCTTTTTTTATAGTCTTAGTCCCCAGTTTATATATTGCCTTTAAAGCCCCATTTTTAATCAATTGCCATAATGACATCTCATAATAATCTGAATGAACCCACATGACAACACCTTCGATTTTTGGTGTTGGTGCATAGGCTTTCCCAAATTTTAGAGAATTTTTAATTGAAAGCGTATAAAAATAGTGTGCTTTGGTGCGACGAATTTCTTCATCAGGTTCTATTGCTACTGCTAAATTCCAGTTAACAAATGCTCTTTCTATTAATTGTAAGACATATTTAAGATCTTTTTTAGTAATTTTATATAAGTCACTTAATCCCACTTTAACTGGATCACCTAATGAATAATATGAACAATGAAGTATAAAAATTTAGTATATTTTCATCTTCAAACTTAGATCCGATAAAGGAGACACAAGGTTAGAGACTTTTTAAATTTTGTCCCAATTTTCTGTGAAATTGGAATGGAAAGGTAAATTCAGAGTCTGATTTCTTAATATTTGAAGTGTTTAAAAAAATAATATGAGGAAATCAGATATCGTCATCTTTATATAGGAATAAATCATATAATATAATATGGTTATATCTAATTCAAGCCCGTTAATACATCTAACCAGATTGGGAAAGATAAACTACTTCTTTAACTTAGTAAAAAATATACACATTCCTAAAGCTGTATTTGAGGAGGTTGTAATCAAAGGAAAATTGAAAAATTATTCAGAAGCTTTTATTATTGAACGATTTATTAAAGAAGAAAAAATTGTAGTAACCAATTTGGGTTCATTCGATGATTCGTTTTATCCTCCGCTAGGTAAAGGGGAAGTAGAAGCACTTGAATTAGCTAAAAGGAATAATGAGATGTTATTAATAGATGAAAAGAAAGCTCGAAATTTCGCTAAAATTCTGCAAATAGAACATCAAACAACTATCGCAACTATTTTTGAGCTTTTGATTTCAAAGAATATAGATTTTTCTGAGTATAAATCAAATTTAAAATATTATGCAGAAAATAGTTGGGTTTCTGCGGATATTGTCCAAGAATATATCGAAAAAGGTGAAGAGTATGGGAGATAAAATATCTATTATTCTTCCAGATGATTTGAAGGAAGAAATTGATAAATTAAAGGAAATTCATAAGGAGGAACAATCCTCTTATATAAGAAAATTATTATGGAAGAGTGTAGCCCAAGAGAAAAAAGATTATGCAATAAATCAATACCTTGATGATAAAATATCTTTAGGAAAATCCTCAGAAATTGCAGGGATTTCCATCTGGGAAATGCTCGATGAATTACATAAAAGGAATACTACATTAAAGTATAAAATTTCAGAAGCAGAATTAGAAATTGAGAAAATATTAAAAAAATATAAAAAGGTTGAATAAACTCATTTATGTCTGCGGTTAATACTTTTATTGATGAGATTTTTACTCAATGAATTTTGCAGAGAATTCTCTCTTCACGTTTGCATATTTTCTCTCTATTTTCTCCCTCTGCAGTGGTGCTCCCTCCTAAGAAAGTAGGATTAGAATGAATATATCTTAAGAGTGGGACTACTTAAATTTCCAATTAATTTCTGTAATATTGAAAGGTTTCTTAAATATTATGAAAATATCCGTAGGTTGATATAATCATCCGAATTTTTTCTACGAAGTTCGATTATTAAAGTTTATAAGATTATCTATAGAATACAGAAATTGAACGTTTAGTATTAAACAGATTTACTTTTTCAGGCTTACACCCTTTTCCTTAGTAACAGGGCATTCTTCAATACATTTATTGCAATATATTCCAGTATATTCAGATAATTTCTTAATATTTGCTTTTGCCCATTCATTACAAACATCTTTTGTGTATTTTCCATCAATGAAAGCATTTGCAGGGCAAGCTTTCATACAAATATCGCATCCTTCGCAATATTCACTCTCGAATATTGGTTCTCCACATATTAAGGGAGCAGTTGAAACGATTGCTCTTAATCTTATTTGAGATCCATAAGATCGTGTTATTAACAAATTATTTTTCCCAATCGGACCAATTCCTGCTAAAGCTGCTGAATCTTTTAAATATAAGCCTGGGAAATATGATATTACAACAGAATCATACCCTTTTTGAGCTAATTTATCCTTTACTTTATGACAAAAATTTTCAATCACTGAATCCGCAAATTGATGACCTCTGCCTTGATACATTAAAAAATTATAAGCGTCAAGTGTAAGGTCATATAAATGAAATCCGATTATTACAACAGTAGCGACGTCATTTAGATATGCTTGAGGTCTATTTGGTTCTTCAAATCGGTCGAATAAGTTAGGATCAGCAAACCCTACTACATCTACTCCTATCTTTTTACAATAATCTTTAATGTCGTCTGTAAGTGTTTGGTCCCTTTGCATCATTAAATACCATGTTTTCATATAGGTTATTTTAGAAAAATTAAAAGTGTTATCAAAATTGAATTTTTTTTTTAATTCTTGATTTTTTAATGAAAAATTGAATGGAAAGGTAAATTCAGAGTCTGATTTCAATGAAAATTCCTTTGAAAAGTTATGCATTTAAATCATGATTTTTTATTGCCATTCAATTGTTTTATCATTAAAATCCCGTAATTCTGTGTTTAACTCACCGATATGATGCGCAGCATGTCTGATAGAATATATGTATCGTTCTAAATTCGACGCAAAGGTACCGAAATCGTCCTTAGACAAAAAATGATCATTGGATTTTTTTTTTATTTTTGTATGCCAACTATTCCTAATCTCATCAATAAACTCTCTAACTAATTCCTTTGTTATTTTTGTCATTTTTTCTAAAGACTTGATTTCATTATCTTTCTCCCAGTTTATATTTGCACGTTCACCCCAACTCATCCCCTTGGGATCGTCAAGAGTAAAATAAAAGATTACTTCTACCACGTGAAATGAGTTCCACGCATAACGCCAAGTGTTTTTGAAGTATTTCCATAAATTATCCGAAGCATTATCTATGGTTTCCAATAGCATTTCCCAAATTTTATCATATTGCGATGCAAATGCTTCCCCGATTGAAGTATCTTTAGTTTTTTCATTCATTTTCTAAAATCTTCCTATATATTATTTATTATAATTTTATTGATTTTTAAAATTCTTTCTGCAACGTAAGGTTTGAGTTTTTTTAAATTTTTTTCCAATTTCCTTTGAAATTTGGTTGGGAAGGTAAATTCAGAGTCTGATTTCGATGTAATTATAGTGAAAACAAGACTATTTTAGATTAATTGGGGTCATTCTAAATTCAAAATTATATTAATTTTGAGTCATTAGAGAGAAATTCACAAGAGTGAAATTAAATAATTTTTGAGTTTTATTAAGATAATAAATTACTATTTGAATAATCGTCTTAAATCTTTCAAAAAAGTTTATTAATAAACTTGATATAGTTTTAATTTAGCTAAAAGAATCCATTTTTTGAAGATGCCAAATCTTACATCTCTAATTGCCCAGAGAATTAAACCCGTTTGTGCTGTATGGGAAATAACGTTAAAATGTAATAGTAATTGTATACATTGTGGCTCAAAAGCTGGAAAAAGTCGTCTTAACGAGTTGAATACTCATGAAGCTTTAATGTTGGTAAAGGAATTACATGATTGTGGTTATAAGGGGGTAGCATTAATGGGGGGGGAGCCGTTAATAAGAGAAGATTGGTATGAAATTGCTAAAGAAATTAAGAAATACAAAATGGATCTGTCAATTGTTTCAAATGGGTTAACCGTAGTTCAGAATATTCCTAATTTGAAAAATCTAAATGTTGACTGTGTTAGTTTAAGTTTAGATGGGGGAACTCAGAAAACACATGATTATATTCGAGGAGTTCAAGGGTCGTTTAAAAAAACATTAAATGTTATTGAAAAGCTAAAGAAAGAAAAAATCCCTGTAAGTGTTATCACGGCAGTTAATAAAATTAATTTCAAAGAACTGAATACAATAAAAAATTTACTATTAGATAGGAATATTGCATGGCAAATTCAGATTTGTGTCCCAATTGGACGTTTTCCAAAAGAATTAGTTATAACAAGGGAGGAATTTTACACCATAGCATTATTTATAGCAATTAATCAAAAAAAATATTCGTATAGAAGATTACCATTAATAGGAGCCCATTGTTTTGGGCATTTCTCAAGATTTATACCAAATTTGGGATTAAATCCGTGGGTTGGATGTCAGGCCGGATTATCCGTTTTGGGGATTCAAAGTAATGGAAATATTAAAGGGTGTTTAACACTTCCAGTTGAGTTTATTGAAGGAAACGTAAGAACTCAGAGTTTAAAAGATATTTTAGCTCGGTTAAGATCTAATAAGAAAAGGTTAAATCGATTATGTGTAAATTGTGATTTAGTAAATTCATGTATGGGAGGATGTTGGGGAACAGCTTATGCGTTAAAATGTTTTGAAGATCCTTATTGTTTAAGATCAATTGAAAAAAAATTATTTAATTTAGAAGAATTGTCAATTAGGGGGAAATTAGATTCAAAATTCTCAAAATTCAAAAATTTATATTACAATTGGATATTCAAATAAAATAATATATTGAACCAAGAGGTGAAATTCTAACATTGTTTAAAGATTTTTTTCAATTATATCAAATTGGTAAAGAATTAGGTTTAACAAGAAAGGAAATTAATGGATTACTCTTCTTTAATGATAAGACTAATAGTTTGAAAAGTAGAATCATATTCCATATTATTTTATTATTTTTTATGATTTTAATTGGAATTGTATTACTAGGATTTATTGTCTACCCAAATACAGGAGATACTTATGGTAGTAGCGGAACTAGATATTCTACCATAAGGATAAAGGATTTTAAGAAGAAGTTAAGATATTTTTCTAAAATAAAATTTTAAAAAATGAGGTGAAATTACTACAATGTTTAAAAGTTTTTTTCAATTATATCAAATTGGTAATGAATTAGGATTAAATAAGAAAGAAATAAAAGAGGTATTCTTATTTGACAATACAAAGCATTCTATATTATATACAATCTTATTGATTGTATCCATTGTTGCATTTGGGATTTTAATGATTACATTAGGTATGCAATCATTTAGAAATACATATCCCTCAGGAACGATGTATTCAACAGTAAAGAAAAAGGATTTTAACCGAAGAAAGTGAATTTAATAAATGTAATTTAAAAAATATAGAGTTTTAAATTAATTTTAGCAGAAGAACTGTAAATAGAGAAGTTTTTATAATATTAAGAGTAGGAGGGGAAATGTTTAAAGAAATTATTCAATTGTACCAAATAGGTAAAAAATTAGGCTTAACCAGAAAAGAAATTAATGGATTATTTTTCTTTAAAAAAGAGGGTCATCGTTTAAGATATAAAATCATATTCTATATTATTTTGATAATTACTATATCCTTAATTGGATTAGTATTAGTATTACTAGGAATTAGTAATGCTAAAGATACTTATCCAAGCGGAACAAAATATTCTACTATTAGGATAAAGGATTTTAAAAAAAAAAATTATTCAAATAAAATAAAATTTTAAAAAATGAGGTGAAATTATTAGAATGTTTAAAGGTTTTTTTCAATTATATCAAATTGGTAAGGAATTAGGGTTAAATAAGAAAGAAATAAAAAATATATTCTTATTTAACAATACAAAGCATTCTATATTATATACAATCTTATTGATTGTGTCTATTGTTGCATTTGGGATTTTAATGATTATTTTTGGTATGCAAGCTTATAGAAATACATATCCCTCAGGAACATTATATTCAACAGTAAAGAAAAAGGATTTTAACCGAAGAAAGCGGATTTAATTAAGGATTTTAAGAAAAATTAAAATGTGAATACTCTTAAAAAATGAGAATAAATGTAGGTTGTGGAAAAAAATTCGAAGCAGAATATTATAATATAGATTTATATGAAGATTTAATAGCAGATAAGCTAATGTCTGCTGTTAATCTTGATTTCGAAGATAATATCTGTGAAGAAGTTAAAGCAATTCAAATTATTGAACATTTATCTTTTTTTGAAGCTATTTATGCTCTAAATGAATTCTTTCGTGTTTTGCAGTTAAAAGGTAAATTAATTATTGAAATCCCTGATCTGATGAAAGCTTGCAAATTTTTTTTGAATTCTAATGATGAACAGAAAAAAGTAGTATTAGGATGGATTTATGGTGTACCTGATAAAGGATTGCAACATAAATTCTGTTTTCCTGATTACTTATTAACTGAAATATTAGAAAATATCGGATTTATAAATATTAAAACTACAAAATTTTCTAACTCTGAATCGATTCCAATATTGAGATTTGAATGCTATAAACCTGAAAATTGGGATGATGCTGAAATCTTCCAGATCTTGGCAAAAATGCACAAAATACTACAATCTGAAAACTATGCTGACTTTACTAATTCTCTTATGATTAAGGAACAAGAAGATTTATTATCTTTATATTTAATTAGATTACTTGAATTTCGAAAAAAGAAGAAAAAAGAAATCATTTTTGAGATGCTTGTTGAATCCTTGATAAAATGGCCCCAATCTGTTAAAATATTATTAAGAGTTCTAAAAGATAAAAATTTCATTTCACAATTGGAGATTAAACATATTCATGACGTAACAGATCTCTTAATTCATTTAAATTTTCCCAATATTTTATGTCATTCATTAAGAAAAGTCCCCAATAATCCTGGAACCCAAAGAATTGCATTTTCTTTAATTGAATCTTTTGCTAGGAGTATCGTAAAAAAATTGATTCAAAACAATGAAGAAAATGATAAAGTAATAAGTAAATTAAAAATACTATCTGACCAAATTGGATCTCCAGAGATAGAATTCTTTTCTTCTAAAATTTTAGAAAAAAAGGCATTAGATTATTTTTATCTTGGCATTAAAGCTTTTTGTGAAGAAAATTATAAAATTGCATATAATCGTTTTCTGAGAGCAATAAAACTTTATAGAGATGATTTTTTATACTTTTGGAATCTTGCCAAAATCTTGGTAAAACTAAATCAAAAAACTGACGCAATTAGATATTATAAGAGAACACTTAGGTTGGTAAAGATAACTAAAATTGAGAATAAAAACATTATAAAAAATGAAATCATTAAAGAACTTAATTATTTAAAGAAAGAGGAAGAGTTTTCTCAAGAATTCAAACCGATAATGTCCATTGAATATCTATTAAGTAAGATTAAATAATTTTTGAATTAATTAAGGATGTTTACATAGATTTATTATTCAATGAATGAATATTTCATTTTTTTGACATTTTTTCCTTTTTTTTCTTATATTGAAAATAGAATATTAGACTAACACTAAATAGCTTATTATAATCTAAATTTTATAATTAAAAAAAAAAATTGAAAATAAAAATTCTATAACTTTTATTTCAATCACGTTGACCTAGGATAGTCACAGAACAGACAGCATAAGCTCCACCAAGATTATGAGCTAAGCCAATTTTTGCATCAGGAACTTGTCTTCCTTCAGCTCTTCCTTGAAGTTGTTTAGTAACTTCTTGAACCATCCTACAGCCAGTACTTCCAATAGGATGTCCAAAAGATTTAAGCCCACCACTTGGATTAATCGCAGTTTCACCATCCCAATTAAATGTACCTTTTTGTAATTCTTCAGCAGCTTTCCCACTATCGCATAATTGTAGATCTTGACAATTTAATAACTCAGTTATCGTAAAACAATCGTGAACTTCTGCCAAATCAATTTCTTTTCTTGGGTTTGTAATGTTTGCTTCTTTATATGCCATTTTTGCGGCATCAATAGTAGCTGGAGCGCTTGTGAATTTAAAATTTGGATCGTACCAGGGGAAACCCGTATGGACAGAAAGGGAATTTGATTTAACAAGTACATAATCATCACCATGGGCATATGATTCCGCTAATTCAGGTCGAGTTAAGATTAAAGCTGCAGAACCATCGCTCATCGCACAACAATCAAATCGTCCAAGTGGATCAGCTATCATTGGAGCATTCATAGCTTGTTCTAAAGTAATTTTCATTCTAAAATGGGCTTTTGGATGATAGTAGCCGTTTTCATGATTCTTAACGGCTACGCGTGCTAAATCTTCTTTTCTCCAGCCAAATTCATGAAAACTACGAGTGGCAAGTAAACAAAACATAGCAGGTGCTGATGGGCGGGGTAATACCGGGTGACCCATTACTGTTGTTCCGGGTAGTCCTCTCCCCCCTTCATCCATTAATTTTTCAACACCACAAGCTAATGCTACATCATAAGCTCCCGAAGCAACCCCAAAACAAGCATTGCGGAAAGCGTTTGAATATCAATAACGAAGTATTATAGATTCCATTCCGCTTGCGCAATAGTTTTCAACTCTAGTTACTGGTTTACCGCCTAACCTTAATGAATCTTCTAAAGTGGTTCCAGAAACTCCTGTGAAGAAATAATAAACTCCAAGCCAAGCAGCATCAATTTCATCTTTGGTTATGCCTGCATCTTTAATTGCACCTTGAGTGGATTCAAACAGTAAATCTTCTTTACTTTTATCCCATAATTCGCCATATTTGGTGGCATCACATCCAATTACGGCAACTTTATCTTTAATACCATGAGTAACCATTTTAACCATCTCCTTAATAAAATTAATATATTTAATCAATCTTTATTATTAAGTTTCAAATATTAGTTTCTTATAAATATTTAAAGCGATCAAAATTTTTTTAATATTATCTGATCTCCAATTAATATTTAGGTTATTTCTAAGATGCTTTCTGAGATTTTCCAAACTCAACTTTTCTTTTGAGTTAATTAGTTTTAAAATTTCCTTCATAAATATGATAAGAATCGAAAAATGATTCTTTATTACAGATGTATATTCAGAATTATTTAAAAGGAACGATAATCTTTCAAAAAGAAGAACTTTTGGTTTAAAAATATCTTTTTCAATAGGGATTGAAAGATTCTCTCCTTTTACTAATCTAGAATTTAAATCAAGATTGTGAATTAGATAAGATAGTTCTTTTTTTATATTTGAGTTTGATTTCTGACTATTTGACGATTTAAGAATGGTAAATATGAGGATACAAATCTTTTTTTTTATATCAAAAGAAAATCTTCTGACTCTAATTATTCTTTTATTAATACTAGTATCATAGAAATTATCAACTAGAACCTCAAAGTTATGATTTAACCAACGAGAATATCCTTGATCACCATATAAATCTAAATACTCAAATTCAAGAAATAATCTCTTGATATAATTATTAGCTGTAATTCTATATTTTTTATTTATGCTCTTAACAACTTCTCTTATTGAACCTTTTTCCGACGACCTATTTCGATAAATATGAACTTAGAAAGTTTAAAAAATTTTACTTTTTTTCATTTAATTTAGTTTTAAATATTTACTGAATTAATATATTTCTATAAATTAATGAGAGCGATTTAATGTCAAATAATTTTAATAATATGAAAATATTGATTTATCTTTTAAAAGCTAATAATTTCCACACATATAAAGAGAAAATCGATTGAAATTTTCTGAATTAATTATCTTTATCTAAATAATTCAAAATCGTGTCTCCATCTTTGGATTATTATTCCCAATAGTAAGATGACTTTGGCTTCTGAAAGGAATTAAACTAATATAAAGTAATCTTAACTTATTGAATTATTCTTGAAAATCAACAACCTTTTGATTTTCAGAATTATCCTCACTTATACATTCATATAGAGCCGGAATAAGTTTGTAGGTTTGGGGTTTCTGCTGCGGGATTTCCCATATGTCCTAATACATCACCTCGCCATTGGTCAACATTAAATATGATTATATGTGGTTTCTTATCCATAATATAATTAGCATCTAATTGGATTTAACAATTCTTTAAACAAAAGTCTATTAGTAGACTCTATTTTCCAATTTCTTTAAGAGATCATTTTCTGATGTTTTTTAGCATTGTACTTTCGATATTCAAATATAAGGAGTCCAATAGCAAGAACACAAAATCCTAAGAATGAATAAAATTCTAAAGCATCAAGGGGATAATTTACTAGAAGTTCCCAGAAAGTAAGATTGTAAAAAGCCATCTCAATACCCATTAGACTAAAAAATACTACTCCTAGTACAAAACAACCTATTATTTGTAATATTGTCCCTAGTTCTACACGTTTAAGAAAAACTGACAATGATGAGAAAAGCATAAAAAAATAGTACCATCTAAAAAAGGCTCTATAAGAAATTGTAATTATAACGACTAAAAGTAAAATTATTAAGTTAACTGTGGCGAGGGTATTTAGCCAGTATTTGGATGGATTCAAATTATTATTTCCTTTTAATGTTTTTCATTTATTTCAAGTTAGAGTTATTTATAAGTATTTCTGTCAAAATATGCCTTTGACAATTTTACGAAAAAGTAATTTCATTATTTAGAACATATATTTTTGTAGTTGACTTTTTTTTATGCAATTATCATGTGACTTGATTTTCACAATTTTTGGTACTCGAGGTGCGATACTTAATTATATTATTTTACACTATTTTTTGTGAAATTATCTACTCAAATTTGTACATTCGAGGAATCTTATTATAGCACGACCCAATAATCTTGCCAAGTTCTTGCCCAGAAAGATTTCCAATTAATACACCACGCATCTAACCTCATTCATCATGAATATCAAAATCCCATTCACCATGACCTTGAATGTAATTCACAATGTCAGTGTAAGAAAAATGATATTTATATTTATTTTTTTTAAAATGAACAAACCTTAAATTTTTCCGGATGTACAAGTAAGTACAAATAATAAATCATATTAGCTTTTATCCCACTGTTCGCCAAATTTTGAAGCATCACAACCTATAATAGCTAATTATCTCCAATTCCTTTAATTCCCATTTTTTTTACCTCCTCATTATTGACGTCCCCTGGGGGGTCGACATTTCCAATAATAATTTTTAAATTCACCACCTTCATGGATCCTGCGAAAAGTTAATTCAACTTCCATTCCAATTCTCACATTTGCTTCAGGGTTTTCAATCTCAGTCATGTTTAACAAAACTCTCCCCCCACCGTCTAAATCAATCACACATCGAGGTACTGGTGTATTCAGGTAGGTACCTCCTACTAAATGATCAAGGGTAAAGGTAAATATTTTTCCTTTTAATGCTAGTTTGATTAGTTCTAATTGGTCATCTGCTCTACAGATAATGCAGGAACGTCCAGTAGTAGGATACTGAACAGTTCCACAATTTTTGCATCTGAGACCATACATTTTATATA
>Ga0209976_10001612_pt1 | contig 13266 bp, 14 predicted proteins | sample SumtaG_FD_182806 | JGI IMG/M metagenome (GOLD analysis project Ga0209976, IMG submission 182806) | Deep subsurface microbial communities from Indian Ocean to uncover new lineages of life (NeLLi) - Sumatra_00157 metaG (SPAdes) (version 2) | ecosystem: Environmental > Aquatic > Marine > Oceanic >...
TGGACTGTAAATCCCCATGCAATTTGGACCCACAAGTCGGCTACTTTCGCTGTTTTTGAATAATTCATATAATTCCGCTTCAATTTCAAATCCTTTCTCATCGAATTCACCAGTTCCTGCTGAGAATACATGAATAGTATAAAAATTTTTTTCTAAACATGTCTTTATTGTTTCTAATAGTCTATTTCTGCTGACTGAAATTATACTGTGGTCTATTTCATCGGGAATCTCTGAAATGTCTCTGTAAATATTCACACCTTTTACAAATTCTTCATGGTTTTCCATTAACTTATCGTAGTAATTTGTAACAATATAGAGAGAGTCTTTTGGAAACCTGTTTATGTAACCACCCAAATGCCAGATTCTTCTGGGATTTGCACCTATAAAAGCGAGAGTTTTTGGATAGAACAATTTTTCGAAAAAGTCGATTTTATTCAACATACCACCTTAAAACATCAAATATATTATTCTCAAAAAGTTTTTTTATTCTTTTAGTCAAAATTAAATATATGATTGGTCAATGGATACAACCCGGAGGAGGAGTCCCAACCACATTTCTAAGTGGAAGAGATGTCGCACAAATTATATGCAAGCGTGATCATAAATCCTTTACACATAGTCGAACCAGAAAGTTTTCCTATTAAAAAAAACTTGTAATGAATGTTATAGCAAATATTACAAGAGTAAATCCAACGAATCCAATGATAAAATATAATGGATTTCCCTTTTCTTTTTCAGGTAGAACTTTTTGTACAATGGTATATAGAATAACTCCTGATATAAAAGAATAAAAAAGAAAGAAAACTTGAGTAAATTCAAAATTTATTAAATATAAAAATAATCCAACTAGAACCCCTATTAAATTAGAAAGAGCTAGAATATATTTTCGGATCACATGTCTTTCAATATCGTATATATCATAGATTTCCAGATCGGTAAACATGATAGGCTTTTCAGATCTGTTTGTTATAACTGCTCTAAACCAAGCGAATAAGAAAAATAATATCCCTCCAATTAAATCATGAGTTAATAATCCGACCACAATAATCCCTACAAAAAGATGATATGAAAAATTAGTAAAAAATCGAAGATTGCCTAAATCTAGGATGAGGTGTTTTTCAATTTTAGCTTTATAGCGGTTTATCCTCGATTTGAACGTGCTGCTTTTTCTATTTAAACCTTTTAATGTTTGGGCTATATCCCTGAGGGCATTATCGTCTAAATCCTCTTTTTCTAATTCTATTGTTAACAATTTCTGGATGCTATCTTCAATCCCATCCAATCTTTTTTCTTTTTCGATTAATTTACGCATTCTCCTTTGCGATTTAGATTCTGCGCTTTGTATGATTAATTTTTCTGAAGTGTGAACAAATACAAAACCAATTAGCACAGGGAGATACTCAAAAGTTGTGATTTCAAATGGGAATACGGGTATATTCTCAGCAATTTCCGAAAGAATGACTAAAAAGAAATAAGAGATCGATACTCCTGCGATTAAGGAAATATTGATTTTAGGAAGTTCACGATGATAAAATTCGACTATGAAAAAAAGAGCACCAAATATTAAGGAAACCACAGCTATAAATATAAAATTAATAGGCATTATATGTTTTAAAATCTCAAAGATTAATCAATTTTATAATTATAATTTATTAAATTTTATATAGAATAAAAAAAACGCTAATAATACTCCATTTCCTTTTTTATACACCTTGTAAAACTCAGTAAAAATAATAATGAAAGCACTAATTAACAATGAAGTTAAATTTCTCGAATAAAACGCAAAGATTGCTTGCCTTGTCAGGGATTATCGGTTCAATATTTTTTTTTACGCTTTTAACTATTCTTGGTTTGATGTGGATTGGTTATAACCCAATAACAACAGGGATGAGTGAAATTGGAGCAGTAAATTCCCCTTTCAAGGATATAATGAATTATCTGGGATTATCTTTATTAGGGATTTTCATAGCAATATTTGGTATTGGTTTCAAAGCTTATTTTAAAAACAATCTCCAACTGATAATTATATTCATTTTGTTAGTAATTGGTGGAATCTTTATGTTTTCCGTTGGATTTTTTCCCTGTGATCCTCAATGTATTGACGTAACCTTGACAGGAGAACTTCACTCCATAACAAGCACAATCCCAGCAATACTGATTCCCCTTGCTGCAATGCTTTCTGCATATCCAATTTCAAAAATATGGGGAAATAGATGGGGTTACGCCTCCTTTTCCCTTGGCGTTTTTTCAATGGCATCTGGACCAATTATGCTTCTAGAATCCCTATATAACTTCACAGGTTTGATTCAAAGATTAGGAATCGGATTCTCCCTTTTATGGATTTTTATAATATCACTAAAGATAAATAAAGAGATGTGTTAACACCGCTTAATTATATTGATAGCTATGTATCTCACTCTTTTTAATTTTATCTATCTCTATGACGCAAAGTTTTAGGAATTCTCTTTTCGGATTCAGTAGTCGTTTCGGATGATTTTGCTGAAGTAGTGATAGGTTGATATGTTACTCGCCCAGGTCTTTTTCTTGGAACCTTATCTGCTGATTCTGCTGAAAGAGTAATTGGTTGATATGTTACTCGTCCAGGTTTTTTCCTAGGAATATGATCTTTCACCACAACACCTACCGCTAATATCCCAATAGAACCAATTGTAATATACGACCAGGGCAGATCGGTAATACTAAAACTAGTTGGTCTTGGAATTTGCCACTGTAATTTCGGATCATAGGTACCATTTATTATTTCTCCGAAATTTATGTAAATTGATCCAATATTCAAAGGTACGGGAGAAGATGGCACCGTTGTATTTACTTTTGTTTCAACACCGTTTATTATCGCCCAATCAAGCCACTCATACCCCGCTTCATAATTCCCTGTTGAGGATATCGCCGATAAACTTGTCCCTGAAAATGTTATATCATGACTCGAACTTAATGAAAGATTTAGAGCTAAGTGTGTCCCTCCAGTAATCCGTGTATATTCAGTAAATGTTATAGAAGATTTTAACTCAAGAGGACTTAACAGTCCAACTTGACGAGCAAGTAATACATGTTCTCTAGCAGTATAAAAATCGACTTTTAGTACACCATCAATTGTAGAATAACTTGAATAATAAGCAGGTTCTCCTTCAACCCCAAACCCGAATCCTAATCGTAGCATATTGTTTAATGTTGTTTTTCCTATGATCGTATCTGTTGCGGGGTCAAAGAATCCATTACCATTATCATCAAAAAACTCTATTAAGGAGTCATACTTAATATTAAAGTCAAGAATCGGAGTTGCTGTCGAAACATCATCAAGTAGACCCAATTGCACATTTACATGCGAACTAAGCCCATCATGAGAAAGACCTAATTGATGGCCAACTTCATGATTACTGGTACCAGTTTCATATGTATGAAAAAATAGAGTATCATCCCAAGTGTCAAAGAATAAAGAATGACCCGCATTACCCTCAGCAAGATCGGGGATTGAATCGCCATCACTATCACGCTCTTCCATGATATCAACATAAATCATTATTCCAAGGGAAATTGTAGATATTATTCCTAAAACAATTAACGCAATAGTTCCAATATTCACATGAGGCTTGTTCCTCACAAATTTTTCTTTTGACATTTAATTTTCCTTTATTTAATATTTGCTATGATAAGATAGACTCTCAAATTCAATAGAAAAAGATACGGTTTATTATATATTTACAGGGATTTGAAATGCCTTATTGATAATCTGATTTTATCGGAATTAATTTTTAATATATAAATTTGATTTTTTCAAAAAGAGAACTCCCTTTCTAACAATAAATTACGATTAGTGTAAAAAAAAAGAATTAAAAAATGTGGTAATATTTAAGCGAACAGATTTCCCATTGATTGACGAGGAATATCATTTCTAACTTTTTCTAAAGAAATCGCTTCTTCAGGGCAATTTGAAGAACATAAACCGCATCCTAAACAACTATCAAGATCGAAAATGATTTTTTCACCATCAGAGTCTTCAGTGTGTTCAATAATCTCCATTGGGCAAATATCTACACAGGTATCGCACAACACACATAAATCATGATCAACTACTGGATCAAAATTCGATTTTGCTGCACCGAGTTTAAATCCTTTTATCACGGGTTCTAAGGCCATACAACAACATGGGCAACAATTACAGACAAACATCGAGGGATCTAATTTATTTGTAGTAGAATGGACTAATCCATGCTTTTCTGCTTCTTTCAATCGTATCATTGCCTCATCATAGCTCAACTCTTTTCCTGTTCCATTTTTAATAGCACCTTTAGCATAATCTCCTGCTTGTATGCAAAAATTCTCACCAGTTTTCTGGTCAGTTCTCTTACATGCTTCATCTGCTAACCTTGCTGATTCTCTACAACTGCAAGGGGTCTCTGAAAAGACTTCATACACAGACAGATGCTTTTCAAGAACTTCAAATGGTAGTATTTCATTTTTTACATCTAACTCTTCATTGATTTCTATTGATCTTAATACGGGTTCCATAGTAGGAACATATCTCCACGCACTATCTTTATTAAAATCTGTCGGTAACGGAACCGGCCAATTTCCATCAACTCCGAAACTTATTTTACGTAATCCTCTATGTGCTTTCCCCGCTTCTTTCAATCTCTCCGGGGTATCTCTTACAGCCGTGAAATATGCTTCGAAAATCCCCGGTAAATATGAAAACATATAATATGTTGAATTTCTTCCCCTCATAAGAGTACCTTTATAGACCATGTGATCAAGCATTTTTTTTAATTTTTCCTTATCCTCTTCTCCAGATCTTTCGCTTATCTGGTCAACGGTAAGATATTCCTTAATCTCTTTGAAGCTTGAAGAAATAATTACTGCTTCCTCTTCATGATACATATTTTGGATTAATTTATCTGTTAGTTCATGTTTTGGTAATCGCCTTGATCTTCCAGCACTTAACAATTTACGAATATTTTCATAACTCTCTTCTACTTGTGTCATTTCTGATTCCTACAAATTTAGTAATTTCATTATATGAATTGTTTTAGTGTTTAAAGGTTTACTGCGAGTTTCTCAGCAGTTCCGTTTACATTTTTGTAGTATTTTTAAAATTCTAATTGCTAATGTAAAAGTAGATAGTTTTGAGAGAATAATTTTTATTTATTTATAATTATACCTTCAATTTGTTGTTTAATAGATTTTGATATTCTACCTTATCGAAGGCTTTATATTTTTTTGCAGAATTATCCCAGTAAAAAATAGGTTCTTTAATTATTTCAATATTATATCCCTCTTTTCGGAAATTGACCTTTCGTAATTTATGTGTTCCTGTGAATTCGAGCTCTTCGATTATGCGCAGAAAAATGGGTATGGAGTAAAATGGGAGGTTATCCACGACAAATCTTGAGAATTGATCGAGATCAAAATCTAACTTTGTATCTAATTTAAGGGCTGCCATTCCCGCTTTGCCATCTGAATTTTGTATACTTACCCCATATACATTACACATATCAATTGATGGAAAATTATTTAATATAGATTCGACTTCCAGAGTAGAAACATTTTCTCCCTTCCATCTGAAAGTATCTCCAAATCTATCTGCAAAAGAAACCCAGTGATCATCATGAAGTTGAAGTAGGTCCCCAGATTTTAAATATGCATCATCTTTTTCAAAAACGTCTCTTAAGACTTTCAATTTAGTTTTCTCAGGATTTTTATACAAGGTAAACTCCGAATAATTCGGTATATTCACTATTAACATACCAATTTCTCCCGATTTGCACTTTATATAAAAATCATCTTCACTTTTGTAAAATTCACCTGTATCTTGATCGATTTTTATAATTTCAACAGTAGGTAAGATCTTCCGTCCGACCATTCCCGGAACTTCATCAACATTGATCAGCGGAACCCCAAAATCAGTTCCTCCATAAAACTCATAAATATGTTCAATATGAAAACGTGATTGAAACTGTTCCCAAATATCCTTTCGTAGTCCTAATCCAAACATTTTTTTTAATGGTCCTGGGATGTATTCTGATTCTGGTCGATTGAGAAGGTATCTTGGCAATTCTCCAATGTATACAGTGGCATTGGCGTTAAATTTTTTAATATCTTTCCAAAATTCTGAAACAGAAAACCGTTTTCTTAAAGCCATAGTAACTCCAGCACAAAGAACAGCTCTCCAGGTTTGATTTGAGTGAGAATGGTATAGAGGAAGTGGATTGTATACTATATCATTTTCTTTTAAACGTAGTCCATTAGCATAAAAATTACCAATTACTGTATGTTTTATCATTACTGCTTTAGGAAAACCTGTGGTCCCAGAAGTAAAGATGTAGCTGCAGACATCACCTACATTAAAATCAACAACAGTTTTAGGATTACTGACAGAAATTGTGTTTAATTCATTTGGAAGATCGATAAAGTCGTGTTTTATATTTTTATTTACAACAAAAATTTCGTTATTTTTTATTTTCAAATCACTAATTACTCCTTGAATTGCAGGGAGACATTCTTTATCAGCGACGATATACTTTGGTTTGCTAATATTCAATACATGAATCAAAGGTTGTTTCCTTAAGTTGACATTAATCAGTGAACTTATTCCCTTAATCTTGCTGATTCCTCCAGTGACGAAAACAAATTTTGGAGAATTTTCCACCATTACCGCAACAGGTTCATTAGGTGTTAAACCCCGGCTTATAAAATAATTAGCAAATTTATTAGTTTCTTCATTAATAGATTTCCAAGTCCATGATTTATCTTTAAAAAGTAAACCTATTTTATTAGGAGTTTTTTTTGCCCAATATTCTATACGCATTCCAAGACTTGTGAATGTGGACGGGTTTAGTGAATTTTCTACCATTTTTCCTAATTTATTTAAATATTCAGTTTCTTTGGGAGTTAGTTGGATACTCATTTCGAATCACCAAATTGTTCTGGTTGAAAGAATTAACCTTATTCCATAATTATTATATTTTATATAAAAATTATTTTGTGATAGATTATCTATTAAGATTATATTTAAATCTATGATTTTGTGAAATAACCGAATATTTTCTAGAGCAAATCCTTAAATACTAAGTTAAAATATATGTGTTTTGTGTAGTTTAGAGGACTACACAAAAACAAATCTAATGTACTAAATTTAAGGAGGTTATAAAATGATCTTTATCTCATATTGGGAACTTAATCCAGAATTTGATCCATCAGAATTAGCTGAAGTTAAACATAACCCTTTTTCAGATGATCCAAATACCATGACCCCAATCGGTGTTTTTACCTCTTTAAAAACTAAATTAGATTTTTTCAAAATTAAAACCTCCGTATAATTAAAATTAAAAATTAGGATTTAACCAGTCGATTAACAAGCAGATCCTTAAAAGCTTGAACATTTTTCCAAGAAGTTGCGCATCGTATATTATTTCCATTTTCACTTACTTTGGTGATTCCTTTCTCAGTGACTTCAATCTCTAAATCTTCAATATTTAGTAACTCTTCAGAGAAACCGAGGTAAATTGCCACAGTGTCAAATAGGATCGAAGTTTTGTTAACTTCAGTGATTAATTTGGTTTTTCCTAGTTCTTTAGCCCATATCTCAAAATTTTCCTTGATTAATTTGACAATTGTATTATCACAATTCATAATACGTTTGAAATTATCACCCGATAACACGATATTTCCACATGTATCCAATGGAGTAATGGTTTTCTTCCATGGTGCATGAAACACCTCTCTACACGATTGAATATCATGTATCACGTTATATTCGGGGTGTGGAGAAGGAGCACCTCCGTATCCAATTCGAATGCTTCCGTGCATTCCTATAAATCGAGCATTCTTTGTAATATTAGGATTCATTTTAAGAGCACCTGCCACAGTTCCTAAAGGTCCAATGGCAATGAGCGTTATAGGGTCAGGAGAATTCATTATCGTGGAGCAAAGTGCATCCATACCGTTTTCATGAACAGTTCCAGAGTATTTGGATAATTCATAATCTTTAACCCAATTATATAAACTCCCTTTTTCATGGTTTTCTGAAGGCCCAATCCCTATAGGAATGTCCGTGCGCCCAGCAATCTCAAGAAATTTAGCAATAAGCTTGGCTTTTATCATCGTATCATTTGATGCGGTTGTAATTAATTTTACATCAAATTCAGGACACTTCAATAGGAAGCCCAAGGCCCACGTGTCATCAATATCCATCCCTATATCGGTGTCCAGTATTACTGGAATTTTTTTACTACTCAATGTTCTCAACGCATATTGTTTTTCTTTTCATGATTAAAATTCCTAATAGATAATGAAAGGTTTATTCTGTAAATTATATATAAAATAAAAAATTTAATGATCTGTTCAATAATAACGAGAGGGAGATATATTGAAAATCGCAATATTCGGAAGTTTTTGGGAATCAGATGATGTCAGTCCTGAAATGAATAATGAATGGAAATTGGTTGGTACACCCGAAGAATTTGAGGCAACATGTTTCAATTTGGGGAGAAAAATTGCGAAACTTGATCATTCTGTTATAGTTGGCTCTAGTGCACCTCACACAATTCGAGATTATTGCAGAGGATATTAATTTTTTTAAATTAGAAAGGAGTTTAAGATGTCTAAATGCGCTTAATACGCTATTATCGAGGATAATCATGCAAATTACTCATCACTTGTTAATTTCTGAACTAAATAATACTCCTTCTGAGCTTCTTCTACGGATTCAGGCCCACCAATATGTTTAAGATGACGCTTATGAAATTCTGATAAAAATTTATCAACTTTCATATTCAACGGATTAACCGCTTTGGAAAGCGTAATCTTTCCCTCTGTATATATATCTAAATATTTATACAATGAAGACTAAATTTATCATTAAGTGTGATTTTTAGGTAAAATCTGATATAAAGCTTTAATAAAATAAAGATTTTAATACTAATCATGTCTTCTAGCTATTGGAGATAATAAAATGACCAGTATTCCAGTTGAAAAGGAATTATTAGAAGAACTAATTGATTTCAAATTAAGATTCTTGTTCGAGGAGATTGATAAAATTTTGAATAAATGGAAATACGAGGAGAGTTCTAAATTCCTTCAGGATGCGCGTGATGGAATTATTGAGGAAGCTGAAGATGACGCAATCACCTTGAGACACCTCTTAGACCAAAGAGAAGAATTACTGGCGTTAAAGAAAGACTGGAATGAGAATTGACTTAAATGGGTACCAATACGTCAAGTCTCCAGAAATTGGATAAAGCAAGATTACTCCTCAACCAGCACTTATCAATTCATTTGATCACTCTCAATTTTGAACCAAAATTAGCGAGAATTCACGCAATACTAAGAGATAACGTCCAGCTATATATTAGATATAATAACCATGGAGAATATAGTTACAATAATTTTCTCTAACACTTCATTAGATCGTTGTCGATTTGACAACTATGACGACCGTTGGGAGGTTTCAACGCGACCACATCACTTTCATCCTCGAAAAGAGAAAAATGCTATCCAGAGTAATATGACAGGTAATCCGGAAGAAGATATGTCATATTTTTGTGATTTAATCCTTTCTAGTAGACTATATGAAATTGAAAAATCCTAATTAAATAAATCCCAGATAATATCTTGTTATTTATTTTTAGACTTCGAAATTGAATAATCTTTTATTTAAGTGGTCTTAAATGTTAATTAAATAGGAATTAATTATAGGAAAATATTGATATGACTTTATTTGATCAACTCAATAAACATCAATTAAAAGAACTTCTCGTTAAGTGTTGGATGACTCATGACGGTTCGTGGTTTTATAACTGTGTCAAGGAATTTGGTATTGAGACCGCAAACAAATTAAATAAAGCTGCGATTAAAACTCTTTCTCCAATCGAAGTCCAAAGAGTTCAGAAAGCTTTAGGAATAGAGAAAAACAAGGTAAAATCTTTTGAACAACTAAAAACATTTATTAACAACAGTTTCTCAATATTTAAAGGGGATTTTATGGATTTTAACTATAATTTTCCTAAACAGAATGTTCTGCATTGGGAAATGAGAAAATGTTTTGCTTTTGAGGGAATGAAAAGAATTGGGATAAAGGAAAAATATGAATGTGGTATTATATATCGCCTTGGTTGCTGGTTAGATGTATTAGGAATCAATTTTAAACTTGAACCTGAGATTAATGAGTGTTTGTTACATTCTCAAGAAATATGCGCCGGAGATATGATATTTAACTTTTAAGCCAACAAGAGGATTTTAAAAATGTATCTTTGGTTTATTTTATCTATTTTAGGTATGTGCTTTATAGTTCTATTAAAAAAATGATGAGAAATTTAAAGTCTTTAAACCCTCCTTTTTTTTATATAAAACATATACTTACCTTTAAATACACGAAAATAATAAAAAAACTATACTAGTAATTAATGATTGAAATGGGAGAAAAAAGAAAAGTATTAGAAGGTGTACCAAAAGTAGCTTTTGCCCCAATACATGATGGAAAGTGGGAATTCACACCATTTCCTTCGTGTTTGAAAGCGTGTCTCAAATATTTAAACCATGCAGTTCCCTATCACTATCTTCTTAGCACTACAGGCGCAGCATTTCGATTAGTGTGGCATTCGAAACGATGGGAAGGCGGTAACGTAGATATTATGGCAATCGATAAAAACCCGTTTAAACCATTTAAAAGTGGTTTTGAATCTGCTGGATATAAAACAGAGATTTTTTATAATGAATCAATGATTAAAACTTTCTCTAATCTCCAAGATTTGGATAAACCCTTATTGAAAAAACACTCAGCAAACGAAGAAACTTTCAAGGACACAATTTTTAAGCAAATTAATGCAGGAGTTCCAGTAATAGGATTGGGAGTGGTCGGTCCACCAGAAGCATCAATCATTTCAGGATATGATAATCATGGCGAAACTCTCATTGGTTGGAGTCTTTTTCAAGAACATCTCGATCCTTCACTTAATATCACTGAGCAGGAAGAGGAAGAATTCTCCTTTCCACCTACGGGCAAAGAAGATTCTGGATATTTCCGTCAAGATGATTGGTTTAGAAAAACTATAGGGATTCTCACAATAGGAGAAAAAATTCCGGTGGATTACTCGATAATTTATCGGAAAACTTTGGATTGGATTGTAGAGATGATAAAAACACCAATGATTAACGATTATTATACTGGGCTTAAAGCTTATGATGCTTACATTGAAAAGATGCAGGATGATACAGAGTTCCCTAAAAATGATATGGAAATACTTAGAAAACGAAAAATGGTTCATTATGATGCGATGACAATGATTTCAGAACGAGGTGGAGGGGCTCTGTTTCTAAACGATGTTGCTTCTCATATTGACTTCAAGAACGTTGCTGATGATTTACACCTTGCTGCAAACGCTTTCAAAGATTCTGCTTCTCAAATGGAAAGCTGGTGGCAGATTGTTGGTGAGATATGGGCAGATGAAGAAAAACAAATAGCTGTAATGGCTGATTCAGAAAAACGGCAAGCCTTTATTCCTTATATCAAGAAATCTCGAGATAAAGACAAAGAAGCTGCTGAAATAATTGAGAAGGTTTTAAAAACACTTGATAAATAAATCTGGGAATAGGAATATTATATAAAACGGTTAATGTTTAAGACTTTTTTAATTACATTTTAAAGTAGTAGTATCTCAAAATTACACATAAAAAATATAAAAAAAACAAATGCTTTAGAAATCCTTAAATACTAAGCAGAAATATATGTTTATACTGTGTAGTTTAGAGGACTATACAAAAACTAATCTAATGTAAACAATGTAAAGGAGGTTATAAAATGATCTTTATCTCATATTGGGAACTTAATCCAGAATTTGATCCATCAGAATTAGCTGAAGTTGCCCAAACATTAATAAGCAAAAAACTGTGGCCAGTAGAAGGTATGAAAGAAATTGCATGGTATGTGAGCACTTCTGATTTTTGGGGTATAACCATTATGGAAGCGGATAATGAAGAACAAATGACAGAGATGGCAGCTATGTGGAGAATTGCTAAACCTGGCATTTTTAAGTTAATGAAAACCACTCCTGCAATGGAAATAGTTAAAACGCTCCCAGTAATAATGAAATTGGCAAAGAAAATAAAAGAATAAAAGAAATGATGAAAAATCTTAATTTAAATCTTTTTTTTTTTTATTTTTTTTATTTTGGTTGATTATTTAAAGTCATTCTTGATCTTTCAAAAAATTATCCCAAAAATACGCTATTGTTTTAAGCTATTATATATTAGTGTATTGAACTGTTATTTTTACTAATATTAACATTTAAAAGAGAAATTATATTCAGAAATTGTAATATTGTATATAATTTAGAGGACACCAAATAAAATTAATAAGAAAGAGGTAAAAAAATGATTATTGACGTGCATTATCACCTAAGTCCGTTTCCAATGGAATATAAAGATTTGTTGGGGCATTTGGGAGAGCAATCTAGATTGGCTAAGGCGGCTAAGATAAAGATTGACGAGGAAACCTTAACTCGTAGAGCTGCTGAACGATATCCCGATGAAACCGGAGAAAAAATAATTAAATGGATGGAGGAATCAGGCATTGATTTTACATGCGTAAATACTGTGGACAATGTAGATAATGAAGTAATGACAGAAGAAATAGCTCAGATGGTTAATAAAAGCATTGCAGATATAGCTAATAAATATCCTGATCGTTTAATGGCTTTTGCTGGAATCGATCCAAGGAGGAAAAACGCATTAGACATGTTAAAGCAATGTTTTGAAGAGTATGAGATGAAAGGGTTGAAATACCATTGCGATAGTGGGTATGATCCAACTAGTCCAGAATCAATCAAAATTTTGAAGTATTTGGAAAAAAAGGGAGGTATTTTACTCACACATACGGGACCATTAGGACCTCCTGCTCAGTGTAAATATACCGAGCCAATTCTTCTCTCAGAAGTATCAAATAAACTCCCAAATTTAAAGATTATAGGAGCCCATATGGGTAGTCCTCCCCGATGGAGAGAGTGGGCAGCACTTGCAGCATTTTATCCTAACCTATATGGGGATATGGCAATGTGGCAAGCTTACGCATTCGGTAAATACGAATTATTCTGTAGAGAATTAAGGGATTTAATAGATTACGCCGGATTGGAAAAAGTTATGTTCGCATCGGATGGACCCGTATATGATATAATTATTCCAACCAAGAATTACATTCAACTAATTAAAAACCTTCCGAAGGACGCACCTAAACGAATAAAATTCACAGAAGAGGAA
>Ga0209976_10001614_pt1 | contig 13263 bp, 13 predicted proteins | sample SumtaG_FD_182806 | JGI IMG/M metagenome (GOLD analysis project Ga0209976, IMG submission 182806) | Deep subsurface microbial communities from Indian Ocean to uncover new lineages of life (NeLLi) - Sumatra_00157 metaG (SPAdes) (version 2) | ecosystem: Environmental > Aquatic > Marine > Oceanic >...
ATACATTAGAAAAAGATGCCGGATACGCATTGACGGCTCTTGATGTTTCCCTTAATGGAAAAAAGGAACTTAAATATGACCAAGTTATCAAAAATACCGGAGAAATTAAGGAAATTGATAAAATAATAGATTTTAGCCACCTTTCTTTATACCAGGCAGCCCCCTCTGCAAATAATCATATCAATATCTCTCAAAATAATGGTACTATAATGGTTATAGCGAAATATTTAGGGCCACATTTAAATGACCATCAAATTTTCGATTTTTCTGTCAATTTAGATGCATTAGATGAGCCTTTTTTTACGATTGGTAATGGTAGGAAATTTGATTGCCTTGAAATCTTAAATATTATTAATAAAAAAACAGAACCCGTATCAGTTAAAAAAAAAAAAGAACCAAAAAAGAAAATAATCGAATTAAAAGATGTTAAAATTGAAGATATTGAAGCTTTCGTTTTTGAAAAATTAACTAATAAAAAAGCTATTTGGAGTGGAGCCAAAACGAATACTTTTCTAAAATGGAAAGTTACAACCACCAATAAATATCGGACAGATACGGGGAATATTACTCATTATAAAGGAAAACCTACAAGAAATTATTCACTGTATTTGAAATTTCTTCTTAAGAGCACAGATATTAAAAAGGAAAAGCCCAAAAAAATAATTGATAAAAAATCAAAACCTTTAAGATCTAAAAAAGTCGAAAATGAAATCTCAGAACAATCTGTTTTTAAGGCTTTAACGGGCAAGAATGCTGTATGGAATGGAGCCAAAACTAATGCTTTTCTGAAATGGAAAGCTACAACAACCAATAAATATCGCTTAGAAACCGGGAATATTACTCACTATAAAGGAAAACCTACAAACAAATATACATTGTATTTAAAATATCTTCTTAAGAGCACAGATATTAAAAAAGAAAAGCCCAAAAAAATAATTGATAAAAAACCAAAACCTATAGTGCCAAAAAAAGTCGTCGGAACGGAAATCTCAGAACAAACTGTTTTTAAAGCTTTAACTGGTAAGAATGCTGTATGGAACGGAGCCAAAACTAATGCTTTTCTGAAATGGAAAGCTACAACCACCAATAAATATCGGACAGATACGGGGAATATTACTCACTACAAAGGAAAACCTACAAACAAATATACATTGTATTTAAAATCCCTTCTCAATAGTACAGATATTAAAAAAGAAAAGCCCAAAAAAAAAATTGATAAAAAACCAAAACCTTTAGACCCAAAAAAAGATGAGAAAGAAAAAGAACTCTCAGAACAATATGCCTTTGAAACAATAACGGGCAAGAACGCTATATGGAATGGTTTGGAAACTCAAATTTTCCTAAAATGGAAAGGCAGAATTCACAAAAAATATAAGAAAGACACAGGAAAAAACCCTTATTTTAAACAGAATCTAACCAAAAATTATGGAATTTATTTAAAAGTACAAATGAAATTTCCTGGGATGGCCTCATATTAAAGCCTAATCTCTTATTACACTAAATAGAGTATGATATTTCATAACAGAATTATGAATTTTATGTCTTGATAAATATTCCAGCGAATTTCTTCCCTACTTTTGATAAACCTACTTTAGCGAATTCCCACTTTGTAATTTCTCCTTTTTTACATTTTTGCCACGAGTTCTTTAAAAGTTTCCAGTCGGATCCTAAATTTTCTTTCATATAGCTTTCAAGGTCTTCATAACCATCCATGAGTTGTTCAATTAAGATTGCAACCTCAGAGATCTCCAATTTAATCTGCGTCGTATCCTCTTTGATATCGGAGACTTTGGATTCCACAGCTCTTATTTTGTCATATAATTTCTTAAATCTTACATACCTGGGATTTAGATTCTTGAAGCCTTTTATCATATTTTTCCATGACAGTTTAAACTTTTCCCAGTCGTTATTTACATCTTTTTTTACATTTAAGAAATATTCCCCCGACTTTTCAGAAAAACTATCAATGTCATTCTTAACTTCAGCAAAAAATTGACTTAGAGGATCTTTTTTTACTTCCTGTAGTAAAATGGTATCATTTTGAGGTATCTCTTTCTCTTCAAACTCTTCAATCTCTTTTTCTTCAATTTCTTTCATTTCAATTATCAACCTTGAATTCTTGTTCTACAATTTAATAAATTACTCTTAAGTATAAAAATATTAATATGAAATGTTGAAAAAAACTCGAAGCAGGTTTCCTTAATAATTGAATTGGATAAAAGTTTTTAACATATATTTCCTAAATGTCCAATATCCATAATTTACCGAATTGGGGAGGAGATGGATTAACTGGAAATGAACTCACAGATATAGATACTATTATTCAATGGTGCATAGATGAGATTGATTATGAATATGACATTGATATAACTTGGGGACAAGATTCTCCAACTTGGGATTACCCTAAATTTTCTATTGAAACTGCTTTCCGAACTATGGGAGATTGTGAAGACCAAGCAATTCTTGCGGCATCTTATTTAGAATCTTGCGGATTTGAGACTGCTCTTGTCATGAGTCATGATCCAGATCATCCTACATTAGGTGATTTTTATCATGGCACTCTGCTTGTACATATTGAAGATAATAGTTCCTTCTATTCAGCATATCCGTCTGCTTACTTATGGAATTTAGGGGATAATGACCCTTACGGCCTAGATTATACATGGTGTTGGCTTGATCCAACTTGGGATGTACCTTTTGGATCTACTCCCTCTTGGCTTCAAGATTATCTTGATTTCGCTGTAGATATTGACTATGATAACCATACGGTAATAATTTGCAATGTAAATGGAACAGTTTTTTAATTTCTACACTTTTTTTTTATCCCAATATTTATGAATAAATCTTAAAATTTACCAATCTCATATAAAGTGTTAAATTCTAGTTCTTCTTTCTCAAGATGAGAAAAAAACTCGGTTCTATTTAGGCGTGTTTCCTTAATATTTTTGATTATCTCAGGAATATTATTCTTAGTTTTTATAAGGTAAGAGGATTCATCCAATTCTAAGTAGTACACTTTTTTTACATTTCTTTCACCTAAAATATATGACAGTACATTTCCTGTACTGTTCCACCCAAGAATATTATGAGAAAATAGGATGACGGCATCATTCTCTCCCTTTTTTCCCTCGAAAATTTTATAAAGAACATGACATAGTTCGCAAGGTTTGTCATCAGTTCCGAGATTTTTAGGATCAAATAATGGACTCTTACTTATCTCATTCCAAAGATCTACATCGTCAATGTCCATGTTTGAAAGGAAATTTTTTTTAATCTCTTTTAAAAGTTTAATCTGATAACTCTGTTTCCATGCGCCTTGCGCAAAAATTAACAAACAAAAATGACCATAATCAATCATTTACATAAGTTACTAATTTTTTATACTCTAAAAAAGATCCCCACGAATTTTTTGATAATCCGATAATATATTATATTATGAATAGACATATATATACAGGGTATGTTCTAGTATACATGTGAACTACCATGAAAATTCTTTCTGTAAGGTTAGATGATGATCTTGATCAAAAGATAAGTTTCTTAATGGATAAACTAAAAAAAAAAGACAAATCATCCTACATCCGTCAACTATTAGAAAAGTCTCTTCTTGAAGAGATTTTTGAAGTTCTCTGTAAGCAAGTTGGAGAAAAAAACACCAGCGCATGGAAGGCTGCAGAAATAGCTGGAGTCTCGCTAAGGAAGATGATGGAAGAATTAAAAAAAAGGAATGTAACAGGATACGACGAACAAGCTATAATGGAAGATATTAAATATGCATTAGATTAAATAAAAAAATAATGATAGGAATCATAAATGTTTCACCTTTGATTTATTTAGGTAAAATTGGCGCACTACCTTTTCTTCCAAAGCTCTTTACTAAATGTTATACAACTTTAATCGTTAAAAAAGAGGTACTAAGTAATGAAAAAGCACCAGAATTTACCGTTTTAAACGAATCTTTTTCAAGCTGGCTTTCATTAAAAGAACCGACCAATAAACAACTAGTTGAAAGATTAAAAGAATTAAACATTCATACTGGAGAAGCGTCAGTTATAGCCCTTGCAAAGGAACTACAGGATAATTCTGATGAGATTGTTATGATAATTGATGATCTTGCAGCAAGAGAGATTGCCAGAACATTAGATTTAAGGGTTACGGGTACTATTGGTGTCCTCATTAGATCTTTAAATTCAAAATTCATTACTGTGGAAAAATGCAAAAATTTCCTTCACATACTCGTAGAAAATACTACATTCAGGATATCCGCTGCCTTATTTTCAAAAATACTTAAAGAAATTGAAAAAATTCAGGATAAATATTAGATTCAAAATCACCTGATATTATCTTTCTGAAATAGATCATTTACTATATAGATTTTTTAATTGTGGTTAATTGGAATTATTTATATTTAAGGTTAGGATTCATGAATTATTCCCAAAAAATCTGAATAAAATCGATTATGGCTGAAATCCCAAATTCTTGCCCAAGATGCGGTAAACCTTTAGAGGTGAGGAAAGGAACTTACGGGACTTATCTAGATTGTACAGATTACCCAAAATGCAAGTATACAGCTGAATTATCTAGCAAAAATGTACCTAAGACAAAACAAAATGACACAAGCTCACTTACTTCGTGCCCGAAATGCGGTAAGAAATTAGCATTATATATTGGAAAATATGGGATTTTTCTGGGGTGTTTTGGTTATCCCAATTGTAATTACTCACATAACTTCGAGGATCCCTATAATATTCCCTGCCCAGAATGCGGGAAAATCATGAAAGAACGGACTGGAACTTATGGGAGGTTCTATGGGTGTAAAGGGTATCCAAAATGTAAATTTACGTACAATCTAAGGGTAAAAGGAAAAACTGAGGAGAAAAAACAGCCAAAAAAGTTAGTTTTACCAGAGGATTATGGGTCAAATGATACCGATGATGACAAATTTACGTATAATCTAAGGGTAAAAAGAAAAAATAGTGAGAAAAAACGGTCAAAAATGTTAGAGCTACCCGAAGGATTTGGTTTTAAGGTTACCGGTGATGACATATTAGGCGCTCTGTCTCGTGAAGGGCAAAATTTACGTGAGCTTGCGAATAAACTGAAATTAACTGATAAAGTAGATATTAATTACCTAAAGCTCAAATTAAAAGAATTCGAAATTAAAGGCTTTATTGTTCAAAATCTTAATGAAAACTCTCCAACTTGGAAGAAAACTTAATGAATTTCAAAATTATAAAAACTATCTTAAATCGTTTATCACGTTTATTGTTGAGATTTAGTTATTATTTTTGGCTTTATCCATAAGAGAAATGTACTGTTTATGACAACTATTAAGGATTCCATAATATGCCAAAATGCAGCAGCAATTGGATTAAGAATTCCACTTATAGATAAAATGATACCAATAAAATTAAGAATCAATGCTAATATGATATTTATTTTACTTTTTCGAATCGTTCTTCTGCCAATGTCAAAAATATGGACTAAATTGGAGATATTATCGTCCATTAATATCATACCAGCCTGACTTGCTGCTAGTGCAGTTCCACCTTGTCCGATTGCTATACCAATCGTCGATAAAGCGAGACTTGGAGCATCATTTATTCCATCTCCAATCATCCCAACTTTATGATTATTATCTATTTCATTCTGGATTATTTCATATTTTTCTTCAGGTTTTAAATTGGCTCTAACAAATTCAATGCCCAAATTTTCTGCCACAGCATCAGAGCGGTTTTTATTATCTCCAGAAAGGATTCCTATCCTATTAATACCTAACATTTTTAAACCTATAATGAAGTCTGAAACGGAATCACGTAGTTCGTCCTTTAGTGAAATAATTCCAATGACATCGTCTGATGTAGCTAAGATCAAAGGTAAATTTCCGGATTCTTCAGATACTTTAATTAAATTCTGAGTAAAATTAATCTGATCAGACAATTGATTTAAATTCAATCCCTCTAGATCTAATAGGAATTTATTTCCAAAATAATATGTTTTTCCTTGAATTGATCCTGTAATTCCAATACCTGATAATATCCTATAGTCTAAAGGGGGATCTATATTCAATTTTTTTACCATACTATTATGCATCAAGCATTTTGCAATTGGGTGTGAGGAATAATATTCAAGATCGGTTGCAGTTTTAAGTATAAAATCTTCTGAGAATATGGAATTAATCGGCACAATCTCAGCAACGGTTAAATTTCCAGTAGTTAGAGTTCCAGTTTTATCAAGCATGACAGTGTCTATTTTCCCAATAGTTTCAATAGTGCCTCCTGATTTAACCCAAACTCCATATCGTGCAGAATTCGCAATTGATGCCATGAAAGCGGTAGGGACACTTAATACGAGGGCACAAGGGCACGCAACAATTAAGATTGTTATCGATAGATATAAATTTTGCGTGATTAACCATGCAATTAAAGCAACGCTAATAATTATTGGAGCAAAAAATTGAGCCCATTTATCTGTTAATGTTTGAAATTCAGATTTTTCTTCTTGGGCAGTTTGCACCAACTTTATTACTTTTTCAATAGAAGATTCATGTGCGGGAAATAAACATTTAATCTCCAAATAACCGTCGACAATTAAGGAACCTGATAATACCTTGTTATTATATTTCATAAAAGTGGGAATAGATTCGCCATTTAAAGCGGATTGGTCTACATCCGCTGTGCCAGAAATAACAATACCATCTACAGCTATTCTTTCACCTTGCTTCACAATTATTATGTCATCAGGAACTATTTCATCAACGGACACATCCTTTATAGCTAGAGAATTCTCAGTCCCTTTGATTTTTTTATGACAAATTTGAGGTTGTAACTCAATCAATGATTCTAAATTACCATGAGCCCTATTAATTGTCCATTCTTCAATGAATTCTCCCGCCCCCATCATGATAATTAAAAGTGATATAGCAAAAAAGTCCTCTAAATAAAGCGTGGCGATTAATGCTATAGAAAAAAGTATGTCGGCCGTCAAATTTTTATGAAAGGCTTCTTTAATGGACTCAAATATTACAGGAATGCCTCCTATAACAAGGGAAGTTAAACCAAAAATATTAGCATAAGAACCTAACCACCATAAAACAGAATCGGGTAATACATATAGAAAAACACCGTTCAATATGCATAAAATTAGTTCAATTAGTAAAATTATACCTTTCTTAAATTTCTCGTTCAATTTTTACAGTCCTTCTTCTAAAATTTTATAAAATGATATATATATTACAATAATTTGAGATTTTAAAGATTGAGTTAATACCAATTTCGAATTTAGTATTATTCGGATTATTCTAAGTATTCTGAAACAACGGTATTATTTAGATACAAAACAACTAATTTTCAAGAATCTCGTAGAGTTTACTATTAGATAGGTATAAATATGCTTATTCTGGATAATTATTATATAAAAATTCTACAAAACTAAGTGAACAATAATGAGTTTATCTACTTGGTATCATGTGTCTTTTGACGATGAGAAAGTTTATCGCGAAACAAATCCTCCTAATGGTGAAGGATGGAAAGACGAATTTTACTGGAAGGATATCATAAGAGTTTGTTTTAAAATTGGAGAAGACTTATACGATAATGATGAAATTTATATATTTACTGATAAACGGGAAGAAAGTTATCTTATCCCGACAATGGCAGATGGCGGTTCTGAGCTTTGGGGGGAAATAATTGACAGAGAATTATTTGATGCGGATTTAGCGATAAAATTGGCAACCGGTTTAGAAGGATTGCATTGTTGGCCAGAGGGAAAGTAATATTACTTTAGAAGTTTGGGGAAGTAAATGGGGAGAAATAAACTTACTTTGGAAAAATATCACAAGAACATGAATAAATGGAGATAGTAAATTATTTTATAAATTTAAGTAAGACTTTGATAAACTTATCAGATTCCTCTGAGTGAATCATATGAGCACTTGAGTCAAACCACGAGATTTCTGCACTCGGTAATTTCTCAGATAATAAATCACCATTTCTGGGTGGAACAAGAATATCCTGTTTACCATGGATTATTAAAGTAGGTAAGTTTATGATTTTCAATTTTCGACATGAGCTATACCTCATCCACGCACCCATTTGAGCTTTAAATGTGGTTGGTCCTGTGGGAATTATCAGAATATCATCAACTTTTCTTTTCATAAATTCAGGATTTTCGTCCATAAACTTCTTCGAAAATATATGGGGCATAACCTCTTCGATTAAATCTCTTGTATGTTCTTTTGCTGACAATTTAGCGAATAATCTCTGTGTTTCAACTGAAGGTAGTTCTGCCTTTGATCCCCCGCAACTTGTTGAACAAAGAACAAGCTTTTTAATTCGCTCGGGAAATTTAAGAGCTAACTCTTGTGCAATCATACCTCCCATCGAATGTCCAAGGATATGAGCTTGATTAATATTTAAAGCATCCATCAATCCTATTACATCTGCAGCCATTGTTTCTATTGTAACATCCCCGATTAATTTATCACTCCTTCCTACACCTCTATTATCAAAAATAACGGTCTTAAAATGTTTTGAAAGCCCATCAATTGTAGGATCATCCCACCAATAAACGTTTTCAGATAAGCCAAGAATCGTTATGAGTGGAAAACCATCTCCATGAATCTCGCTATAAAGATTCACACCATTAACCTTAACTTTTGGCAAATTTAAATTAACTCCGATTTATTTGATTTTGAATTTACTAAAGTAACCTTTCTTGATTTATAATAATTATGTACTAATCCAATTTATGAATAATTTAGTTTAGGTATGAATCAATTATTTTTTTGATCATGAAAGCTTGCAGTGTTAGGTTTGAGGATTAAGTTTTAACGAAATAACTGCAATTAATATTAAACCATTAGATAAAAAAGTATCTGAGCTACAAAAAATGACGGTGCGAATAAAATAAGCAAGAAATTCTTAATCTGGTAGCCATAATAAGCAAAACAAGCCATGGAAATTGCCGTGGTAATCAATGAAAATGCAGATAGTAAAGGATTATATGGATCAGTGCTTACAAGGATTGATATAATTTGAACAGTTGCTCCTAAAGCTAGAAAAGAAATTGAATTTGATGATCTATTCATGAAAAATACCACGAGTGGCAAAATCCCAAGACTCAAGATTAGGACAATGTCTGGTATCAAACCAGTAAAGATTGTCCCATATATCCGAGTGAATTCAAGATCCTCAGGGGTTGGAACCATTGGTAGATATATCCCTGGAATAAAAAAATCAATAAGATACCACAGGATAGCAATTATACCTCCTATAATAAGGAGATTCGCTCTTTTAACTTTATCATCTTTTTTCACCAATATACTACTAACTTAAAATAAGATAAAGGAGATAAGGGTGATAATATCCGGAATAAATGGTTCCCGAAAATGAAAAGTGACTGTCATAATCATAGTGAATTATGAATAATCCTAAATTTATTAATATTATGTGCCTATTGGATATTAATTTGGATTTAGGTAAACCAAACATAAACCTTTTTAATCTTTCAAATTTTAAAAAATAGTTAAACTGTTAATAAAATATCAAATTGAGGTAATAGATAATGCCAGAAAATATAAAGGATGTATTTGAAATACTCGCTAAGTATAATACTATTGCGAATAAAGATATTGTGAAGATATTAGAGGGTGTTGAATCTTCTAAATTGACTGAGGATTTAGGATCTTATTTTGGGTCCATTTTAGGGCTCCTAGATCACCTATTGGCTTCGGATATAAGTTGGCTTAAAAACCTGGGAGAAAATATTTCAGATTTAGATTTTTTACTCCCATTAATGGAGGATTTTAAGATTGATCGACTACCCCCAAAAGAACTTCACTGGAAAACACTTTCTGAATTTAATACTGTAAGAGTAGAAGTTGATAAAATAATAGAACGCATGGTTAACACCCTTCCTGCTGACCAGTATTCTACAGAGGTAACAACGGAAACAAAACGTGGAAAGTATAGTTACATTATATGGCGTACTTTGATTTTAATGTTCAATCATCATACACATCATCGAGGGGGAGTATCATTACTTATGGATCAACTTAATGTTGAGAATAATTTTTCCAGTCTCCTGTGGAGCGTAAAATAATAGTGGGAGTAAAAGGTGCTAAAATGATGAAGCTATCTCATCCATAAAGGTTTCTTTTTCATCATTAAAACCACTTATGACAAAAAGGAACTGCTTACAACCTAAGTCAATATAATCTTGTAATATTCCTATACAGTTGTTATATGTACAAAAAATGCCACTTTCTCTTCCGTAAAGACTAATTTTTTTTTTTAATTGTGTTTCATCTTTTCCGATTAGAAATGGTCCACTCCATGAGAGTTCAATATCATCTATTTTTCTACCGAGATTATCACAGTGTTCATGTAAAATACGCACTTTTCTTTTATACTCATTTATAGAAGCACCCCATCGATCCCAGATATCTCCGATTTCGGCTGCGATCCTTAGTGTATACTTTTCTCCTCCCCCTCCGATCATGATAGGTGGATGAGGTTTTTGTATGGGTTTTGGTTTGCAGACCGCATTTTTAACATGATAGAAATCTCCTTGAAAGTTAGTTCTTTCTTCAATCCAGAGCTTCTTTATTAGAGTTATTCCTTCACTCAATTGTTTCATTCTTGTAACTGGATCTTCAAATCGATAGCCATAAGCTCTATATTCTGGTTCCTTCCAACCGGCTCCATAACCAAATATCAACCTTCCCTTGGAGATAACATCTATTGTAGCAGCTATTTTAGCGGTCAGTGATGGGCTTCTAAAAGAATTGCAACCTACTAATGGACCAAGTTTTATTTTTTTTGTTTCCACAGCTAAGGCGGAAAGTAGTGTCCAAGCTTCAAAAACGCTTCCTTCATTCAAATCCCCCCACATTAAATGATCCATAGCCCAAATAGAATCGTAACCCAAGCTTTCACATTCTATTGCGATTTTTTTAATGGCTTCATAATCTGACCTGTATAACATATCAGGTGCAGCGTTTATCGTGACTCCAAATTTAATTCTGCTCATAAAACACCATCTTCCAATAGATATTATAAATCATACTTTTATAAACTTTTAATAAATTTCTCTTCCAATTTTGAAATTTATCTTCTTTTAATATGAAATTTATTTCTTGCGAGTGCCCTTTTCCATCGGGAGCCCTGTGTTGTAATCCAATTGACGAGTTTCATATTTTTCATCTTCCTCCCTTTGCCGTGTATAACCTCTGTTTCTCCAAGTAGGTGTTCGTGCATCTTCTCGCCAGGGTCTAATTTCCCAGTAATAACCTCGAAATGGATCTCGCGTCTCATTCATCCAATTAAGTAAGTGATCGTGCAACTGATTACGTATTTTCTGGTGAAGGGGTTGTTTAGAATCGATGAGGTTATGCATTTCATAAGGATCTTCTTGAAGATCATATAATTCATCGGATGATAGAATATTTATTACCAGTTTATATCTATAATCCCTAATACAACGAATGAGTTGAAAACCTCCGAAAGAGTCGTGATCTATTTCGTAACGTCCGAATTCCATGAAAATTTCAGAGTTTATACCATCATTATCTGCTTCTGAGGGGGGTTTTGATTCTAAAAGGATTTTTGAAAGTAAAAGAGGTATCATTGATTTTCCTTCAATTACATTAGAAATATTCAAATTAAAATAATCTAAAATAGTTGGTGTTATATCAATATGCGACATTAAGTGATCCGAAGTCACATTTTCCGGAATCTTTCCTTTACATTTGACAATAAAGGGAATATTCGTAATTTCATCGTACATAGCAGGTCCTTTATTCGTTAAACAATGAGATTGGAGCATTTCTCCGTGATCAGAGGTATAAATCACTAAAGCTTCCGAAGAATATTTATCAATTGCATCAAGAACTCGTCCAATTTCATGATCTACAAACGAATTACAGCCAAAGAAATCAGGAAATTTGATTTTCAATTTCTTCCTATCCATTTTGAGATTCCATTCTGCCCAAACTCTTTGATGCTCTGGTTTATTTTCAAGTGTATCTTCAACGTTCGGGGACTTGGGAAACTCATATTCTTCAAATTTCTTGTAGTATTCATTGGGGCAGAGAAAAGGGCCATGTGGTTCGTCATACGAAACGACAAGAAGGAAATCTTCTTTGTAATGCTGCTGAATAAATTCTATTGCACGATTAGAACACCGATGACCGAAAGTGAAATCAACCGATATATCATCTGATCTATTTCTCCTAATTCTACGAGATTCAAGGCGTTCTTCGTGGGTTAATTCCTCAAGGTAATTGCGCATATCATACCAGTAATTCGGATCCCAACCATCTGGGCATTTTCCTGATCCGAAATAATCTCCTCCATCGAGATGCCATTTACCAATATAGGCCGTATGTATACCTTCATCTGAAAGACGTTGCCCTACCGTTTTTGTGGTTAGACTTATAGGTATAGTGTTAGCCCAACTGCCATTTGAATGAGGAAAAGTACCTGTGAACATAGCTGATCTCGCCGGACCGCAAACTGGTTGACAGCAATAGGCATTCTCAAATTTAATTCCCTTTTGAGCCATCTTGTCTAAATTTGGAGTAAGCATATCTGGATTTCCATAGCAACCCAACATATCTTTCCGTTGAGTATCTGTCATTATTAATATAATTTGTAGTTTTTTACTCATACTTAACAATCCTCGAACCAATTTGATAAATATTTCTTAGATTTTTTTTCTTATAATAATTAAATAATTCCTTATGACTAATAATAATCATGAGTACGAAATTTTTTAACATTAGGAAATATGAGGATTCTAGAATCTTGGAGTAAAAGAAAATACCCCAGAACTTTATATACAAACGACAGGAGAATTGTCTGCTCATTTTGATAATAAATTAGAGATTTTAGGTTTTAAATGTAACTAACCAAAATAAACTTGAAAAAGTGAATCTTTTTCCAAAATGACATTTGAGAACTTTAGTAGGTGGAGATAAATCGACTTTATTCTTTTTTTTTCTTTATCAGAAAATTCCATCCCAAACCAATCAATACCACAACCCCCCCGCTAACCATCAGAATAATACTTATAGAATATGTTACTATAGTCACGCCAGTAATCAACATGTATGGTACTTGGGTAAGGATTCCAAGAATTATTAGAACCAATCCTACTATTAATATTAATTTGTATGTAGAAATACGTATTGTTGACGTTGATTTCCTTGTTGACATTGATTTCACCTTTTTAGTAAACCGTTGAAATTTATTAGTTTCCAAA
>Ga0209976_10001615_pt1 | contig 13258 bp, 15 predicted proteins | sample SumtaG_FD_182806 | JGI IMG/M metagenome (GOLD analysis project Ga0209976, IMG submission 182806) | Deep subsurface microbial communities from Indian Ocean to uncover new lineages of life (NeLLi) - Sumatra_00157 metaG (SPAdes) (version 2) | ecosystem: Environmental > Aquatic > Marine > Oceanic >...
TTGACCGCCAATAAAACCGGACATGCAGTTCTTTTTCCTTTTTAGCCAAAAATGTGAAGAATTTGTTATGGTTTATTTTTTTACCCAAAGTTTCGTTTTCAATAAAATCCATATTTGGCTTATCAAAAAAAAGAACTGTAATTCCTGTAATTCCATCTTTTTCTTCAGACATTTTTTTTCCTCTTTTTCTAAATAACTACACTTAACCATACCTAAAGAGGTTTGATTTGTCAAAACCATCTCATTATCCAAATTTTTACATTCCTCTAGTTTTTAAACAGCTATTCCAGTACTTCTAAAACAAAACCCTGAATAATTGATTAAAGCAGCAGATCTTTGTCCTGAATATAATTTAAATTATTTTTTACAGCAATTTCAGCTTTCTGCAGTTCAGTGCCTAAGTCAAAAGCATGAGAAACTTCAGAAACAGTTTCAGCTAAAATTAATTTGTTATACATTTTAACAGCAGCTTTATCTGTTAAACCGTCCTGGCGAAACTCTTGTAAAAACTGGTTGTCAGGAGAATAATGCTTAAGAACTATCTCTTTTCCTTCAATGGTAATAATAAAATAACCGCGGGGATCAAGGGAATAACTTAGTTTTTTAGGACTGTATTTTTCAATTACATTTTTAGCTGTTGGCAACTCATTCTCATAAATATGAGCGCAATTGGAAAAAATTGTTAAAAGACCTATTTTTTTTGACAACTTCTGAGCAATATAGTACTGGATTTGACGAAGGCCAAATGCGTTTAAAACCCAGCCAGAGAACATAGCATGGCTTCTAAAATAAGCAGTTAAATTTAGTTTATCATTTAAAATCGTAGCCTGAACCAAACACATACAAGGAGACCTGGAAGCTTTATGATCAGCAGTCACATCAAATATTACAGCTAAGGCAGCCCTATCATTAGGATATTTTTTTAAATAAGGTATTATTACGTCTTCTACTTGATTTATTCCTTTATAATTCCAAAGCCTTTCTCCATAATTATATATTTCATCTCCCTTATCTCCACTCATAATGCTTGACTGATATTTTTTAATATCTTCCTTGCTAACTTGTAAAAAAGGAAACATTTGAGGATTAAGAGGATCCTCACGGCTAATCACAGTAGCAACGTTAAAAATTTCTCTAACCTCATTTCCATACCAGCTTTTATTAACTGCTCCAAATTTTAGAATCAGCTTTAAGATTCTAAGCCAGGCAGGACCAATATATTCTTCTCTTATTTTAAAAACAGACTGCTCGGCAGGAAAAGACAAAGATTTTTCTTCTTTGTGATCGGTAAAGAGCTGGGGTTTAGTAAATGGTTTATTAATCAGCGAACAAGATTTTAATTCCTCGTTTATTTTCTCTATTTTTCTAATACCTATTAAATCCTTTATCTGAACATTTTTACGAACAAGTTCCAAAGCCTGTCTGGGTATTTCTTTATGAATTAAAGCAAAATCACTGCCTATAATATTATAATCCTTATCAATTCCTTTCTTAAAAAAATTAATAAGAGCTTTTCCTGAGCCTGAAAGGTCTTGACCGCAAACAATTAAATAATGAATAGAAGGATTAGCTAAAATATTCCTGATAATATAATTTATTCCGCTTTTGGAATAAAGTTGTCCAGCTGCAGAAAACAGGTTTTTATCTAGCTTTTCAGTAATTTGTTTTACTGGTGTCCATAAAGTTATAATAGCAATTTCGCTTTTTGGATTACCTAAAATTAAGCTTTCTTTTGAATAAATTGGCCAATTTTTGCTTTCCATAAAAAACTAAATTTTAATTATTTCTATTTTTCTGCTTTTCATAACTCTTGCCCCATCAAACACAGCTGAACCCTGAGAATAAACTATTCTTTTAATTCCAGACAAAGCTATTAATTTAGAACAGGCCGGACAAGGAAAATGAGTTATATATATAACAGTATTCTCAAGAGATATTCCATTGCAAGCTGCCCTAGCAATAATAGAGGCCTCAGCATGAGAAACGCTGCAAATCTCTGATAATTTGCCTGGAGCAATCTTGTCTCTAACGCACCCTATTTTATAGCATTCATCATTGCTTGGCATCATCTCGTTAAATGCTTTTAGAATAACACTATTTTTTTTGACCAAAACTGCTCCTACTTGACGCCACCAACATTTTGAATTCTGGGCCTGACCAAATGCTTGTTTTATGAATTTCTTATGCTTTATTAACTCAGCCTTAGAAACCTTAGAGTTGCTTCTTTTAAAATCAGCTACTCTATTATCACTCCACTTCAGTCTGATATCGTAATATTGAATATGCTTTTTGTATTTATTGTCAGCCAAATAGTATTTTGCAAAATCCTCACTCTTTTCACCTTTTAAGATAATTATCTTTTGAAAGTTTGTATTCTTTATCAATTCAATAAAATTGTCCTTATTTAGAGAAACAAATTTCTTTATTGGAAGATAGACGTTAATGATTTTTTTTGTTTCTTTGGCAGGTATTTTTCTAATATCTGGCTCCAGTTTTGTCATTTGTTTAATGATTTTGCCATCTAAAAAACCCAGATAAAAATGGGCTTTGGATTCTTTCAAAATCTTATTAAAAAAATCAACGTATCCTTTATGAATAACCGGAAACTCACCAATAATTAAAATATTCTTAGTGTTCAATGATTTTGCCATTTTCGAAATATTTTAGATTATCTCTTAACTCATCAATTAAAGTCAGAACATTTGGAGCAATTTTAATCTTGTTTTTTAAAATATCATCCAAGCTTATCCATTTATGGTCAATAACATCGTATTGAGATTCAGAGGTTTTCATGTGCTTAACTTTTCCTCCTCTTATCTCGCAAAGGAAATGAAATAAAACAAGGACAGTGTCTTGATATTCACTTTCCCACTTTATAATCGGCGTTAAGACCTTCATAACCTTAATATCTAAATCTATTTCCTCCTTGGTTTCTCTTATAGCGGCCTGAAGAGGATTTTCATGTTTTTCTACTTCACCGCTTGGTGGAGACCAAAAATCCCTGTCTTTCTGCATTACCAGTAAAAGCTCTTTTTTTTCATTGAAACAAAAAGCAATAGAAACCATTATCACATTATGAGTGGGCCATTGAATTTTTTCCATAATCCAAAATTAACCAACAGCAAAATGTACTGTCTTGGTTTTCTTAGTATTTTTGTTAATCTCAGGCACTATCAAATGAAAATGAAGGTGATTAACCGTAGAACCAGTATAAATTGCTTTGCCAAATCTTAGAGTAAGAGCGCCTCCCTTTATCTTATACTTCTCTGTTGCCCGTTTGATAAGCTCGAGAACTTCAGAAAAATCAGAAGTGTTTAATTGAGTAAAATCTTCTTTGTGTTTTTCTGATATTATTAAAAAATGATACTGAGTATTTTTATATGGCCAACTGCTTTTAGTAATAAACCAATTCTTTTTTTTAAATAGTATTGGTTTTTTGTGATATTTAAAGTTTTCTTTGCAAAAAGGACACTTTCCTGTTTTTTTGATTGTTTTTAAAACATCTTTATACTCCTTTGACTTGGCAAACCCTAGATTAACAAACTTTTTTTTCATGATTTAAAGTTTTTTAAAAGGTATTCCAAGCGCTGCTTAACTGTTTTCTCTATTATTTTAGTGGTTGAAGTTCTCTTTGCTTGACGCTTTAAAATTTTAAGATGATTGCAGAATTTAACAATTTGCTTTCTTTGCTCTACTGGATAAGCCTCTCCTGAGCTAGCTATAAAAATATCAGGTTTTATTGCTTTTATTAAATTCATTTGCCAGCACCCAGTCTTATCAACATCATCTATTAAGGAGACATAATCAACAAAGCTTTGATAGCTTAGCATTTCCATTCTTTCTTCCTGAGGAATAACTGGCCTTAAAGGATTCTTTTTATATAACCTAATAGCTCTGTCGCTATCTACCCCTACTACCAAAATATCACCATGGTCTTTTGCTGCACTTAAATAACGAACATGACCAATATGGAGCATGTCCCAGGAACCAATAGTGCAAATTATTCTTTGATTAAGTGTTTTGTGAGCTTTAATTATCTCAGACAATTTTTTGTAATCTAAAATAATCTTGTTTGTTTTGTTTTTCATATTTTTATTTAGGTTAAAGATATTTTAGCCTTTAGCTCTTTTTCATATTTTTTAAAAAAACTAAACACTTGTGAAAAAATTAAAGAAAAGCTGGGAGCAAAAAGGAGAACTGAAACTAATTGATTTTTCAAAAAAGGAATCGCCCTCAGATAACATTCAATCAAGCCGCCTAAATCCATTAAATACATGCCTGAGGTTAACCACCAGCCGAAATTAGTCCAAGCGTAAAAGAAAAGAACTGATATAATTCCCAAGCCTGTGGTTTTAAAATGCTGGTATTTTGCTTTTCTTTTTAATATATTACCAAAAACCCCAATCAAAGCAAAAGCTGACCAGGTAAATAAATAAATTGCACTGTTTCCAAAATAAAGGTCAGAAAAAAACATAATATTTAAAGGAATTAAAACGCTATAAAATCCTCTAAAAAATATTCCTGATAATAAAGAAAGAGCTGTCACAGCCTCAAAGTTTGGAATGTGAAATTGTTCATTCAAAAAAATACGAAAAACAACTCCAAAAAAAATAGTTAGAGCTGCTAAAAATATCTTCATATATTTTTTTGAAATAATAGCCATAAAATTAAAAAGACACAGGTGCAAATTTCCACTCAATACTGTCACCGCTATTAGGCATCATTTTATCAGCTGCAACCATTGGCAACTCATCATTAACCCAATATTGCCAGTATTTATTATCAATTCCATTTTTTATTTTATCAATACTTTCCACTAAAACACCCATTTTATCATAATAAGTGCTTTCTATTTGAAAATGATTTTTTCTGGCTAAATCTTCAAGCAATGAAAAAACAGTTGAATCTTTTAAAAGAAATAGCTGCTCTTCAACAATACTACCCTCTCCAAAATTAATAATATAATTAACTTTTAGCAAGGGCCCTTTTAACTGACCGTTTACAACGACTGTCTGACCCAAAGCCAATGTATCAATTTCTCTATCAATTGCCAAAAAACCATTTCTAATAAAAAACAAACTTCCAATAAAAAAAACCATTAAAATAATTATACTTGTTTTTGAATTAACCATAGAAAATAGTATATATTTAAATTATTATTCAATTTCAATTCCCATGTTTTTGGCAGTCCCCTCTACAATCCTCATTGCTGCTTCAATATCGTCTGTATTAAAGTCAGGCATTTTTTCCTGAGCTATTCTTTGAAGCTGGGCTTTAGTGATTTTAGCAACTTTTACCTTATTTGGTTCACCAGAACCTTTTTCAATACCAGCTGCTTTTTTAAGCAGTTCAGAGACCGGAGGCTTTTTTAACTTAAATTCATAGGTTTTGTCCCCAAAAACACTGATTTCAACAGGAATAATAAAACCCTGCTTATCAGCAGTCATATCATTAAACTTCCTACAAAAATCAGAGATATTTAATCCGTGTTGAGCCAAAGCGGGTCCTACTGGAGGAGCTGGAGTAGCTTTACCTGCTGGAATCTGTAATTTAATTTTTGCTATTACTTTTTTAGCCATAATCTACATTTTTTTAATCTGCAAAGAGTCCAGTTCAACTGGTGTATCTCTCCCAAACATATTTACTAAAACTTTTACCTTTCCTTTTTCCTGATCAATTTCTGAAACCCTTCCATCAAAATCTTTAAAAGGACCATCGGTAATTTTCACTAAATCACCGCGCTTAACCTCAATTTTATACCGAGGCTCCTTTTCTTCCATTCTTTCCATTAAAGAATCAATTTCTTTTTTAGAAATTGGAATAGGGGTTGTCCCAGCACCAATAAACCCAGTAACATTTGGGGTATTTCTTACAACATACCAAGAATCATCAGTAACAATCATTTCAACTAAAACATATCCAGGATAGATTTTTTCCTCAATTGTTTTTCTTTTACCATCTTTAATCTTTATTTTTTTTTCTTTAGGAACAATAACGTTGAAAATCTTGTCTTCCATGCCTAATGACTCAATACGCTGTTTAAGATTCTTGGCAACTGATTCTTCATATCCTGAATAAGTATGAAGAACATACCAGTTTCTTTTTTGTATTAATTTTTGTTTTGGCATAGTGTCTAAATAATAAACTTATTTAAGAAATTAGTAAACAGAAAATCTATTCCTCCTAAAAATATTGCTGTTACTACTGAAATACCAATAACAATCAAAGTATATCTTATGGTTTCTTTTGTTGTTGGCCAGTTAACTTTTTTTATTTCAATTCTAACTTCCTTTAAAAAGCTATCTATTTTATTGAATATGGTACCTATATTTGGCATAATTATATTCGCGCTTATTCGTAATTAATTGATTTTAATTCGTGTTAATTGGTGGTTAGACATCAAGATTCTTCACCTTTTTAGCATAAGATTGAATGAATTTCTTTCTCGGCAAAACCTCTTTACCCATTAAAACATCAAAGATCCTGTCTGTCTCTCTTGTGTCCTCAATTTTAACCTGAAGCAAGATTCTGTTTTTTGGATTCATGGTAGTGTCCCAAAGCTCTCCTGCATTCATTTCTCCTAAACCCTTATACCTTTGGATAGAAACATTTGTGTTTTTTCCCAATGATTTTAGAACCTGCTTTTTCTGATCTTCGGTATAAGCATAATCTATTTTCTTACCAACCTGAATTTTGTATAAAGGCGCTTGAGCAATATATAAATATCCTCTCTCAATTAATGGTTTAAGGTAACGGTAAAACAAAGTCAAGAGCAATGTTTTAATATGATTTCCGTCGCTGTCCGCGTCACACATTATAACAATCCTGTGATACCTTGCTTTTTCAATATTAAAATCATCTGAAACAGCTGTTCCTAGTGCAATAATCAACGATTTAATTTCTTTAGAATTCAGAATTCTATCAAGCCGGGCTCTTTCCACATTTAAAATCTTACCTCTTAAGGGCAGAATAGCCTGGAAATGACGGTCCCTGGCTTGACGAGAACTTCCGCCGGCACTCTCTCCCTCCACTATAAATATCTCTGACTCTTCCGGGTTTCTGGAAGTACAATCTGCAAGTTTGCCAGGCAGTGATAAGCCATCTAATATCTTTTTTCTTAAGATAATGTCTTTAGCAGCTTTGGCAGCTTTTCTTGCCTTTTGAGCTAGAGCAAATTTCTGGATAATTGCTCTAGCATCACTTGGATTCCTTTCCAAAAAATCAGCTAAAGTAACACTTACAACTTGCTCAACTATTGGTTTGGCTTCAGAGTTACCCAGTTTTGTTTTTGTCTGGCCTTCAAATTGAGGATCTTTTACCTTAACCGAGATTACTGCTGTTAAACCTTCTCTTGTATCTTCTCCGGTAAAATTGCTGTCAGTTTCTTTTAAGAATCCATTCTTTTTTGCATAGTCATTAAAAGTTCTTGTTAAAGCAGACCTAAACCCAGTTAAATGAGTACCACCTTCCTGAGTATGAACATTATTAGCAAAAGTTTCTTCAACGCATTCAAGCTCATCAGTATAGCGAAAAGCTGATTCAACCAAAACTCCATTCTTTTCTCCTGAACAATAAAAAATTGTTTGATTAATAGACGCAGAACCTCTAGTTAAATATTTAATATAGGAAATTATGCCGCCTTCAAAATAAACAGTATAAGTTTTATGAGGTTTAATTCTTTGGTCAAAAAAAGTAATCTTTACTCCCTTTGTTAAATAAGCTTGCTGACGAAGGTAATTAAGTATTTTCTTTTCATTGAATTTTAATATGTCAAAAATCTGCCCATCAGGTTCAAAGGTAATAATTGTTCCAGTACTTCTAGATTTACCCACTTTTCTGACAGCTGTTTTTTTCTTGCCCCTTACATATTCCTGAGAATATCTATAACCATCCCTGCAAACCTCTACTTTCATGTATTTAGATAAAGCACAGACAACTGAAATACCAACACCATGAAGCCCTCCACTGGTAACATAAGCCTTTCCTCCAAACTTACCTCCAGCATGAAGGGTTGTCATTATTGTTTCCAAAGCTGATTTTTTTGTTGAGGTATGTCTGTCGACAGGAATTCCTCTTCCATTATCCTCAACCTTAACCCTGTTATCGGGCAAAAGCCAAATCTTAATATCATTACAATAACCCATTATTGCCTCATCAATACTATTTCCAACAATTTCTTTTATTAAATGATGCAAACCCTCAGGACTCGTTGATCCAATATACATTGCTGGTCTTTTTCTAACTGGCTCCAATCCTTTCAATACAAAAATATCCTTAGCAGTGTAAGTTGATTTAGTTTTCTTAACTCTCTCTGCTTTAACCTTTACTTTCTTTTTTGAAACTCTTTTTATTTTTTTAGCCATAATTCTTAATTGAATTAAAACAAAAAACAATTCTTAATTAAAACTAACATGATTATTTTCTTACTTCCCAGTCTAGTTCTTGTTCTAAAGCTTTAATGATTTTATTTTGAATCTCGTCTATTTCTTTTGAAGATAAGGTTTTGTCTTTCGCTTGGTAAATAATATGAAAAGCTAAATTCTTTTTTCCATCAGGAAGCTCTTCTCCTTCATAAATATCAAATAAATCAACATCTCTTATCAAAACACCTCCAATTACATTAATTTTATTTAGAACTTGTTCAACTAAAACGTCTTTAGGCACTAAAACCGCTATGTCTCTTATGGCTGAAGGATAAGGAGAAATTGGAATAAACTCAGCTTCTTCTGAAGCTAGTTTTTTTAATTTTTTAAAATCAAGATCGAATATCACTACTCTTGATTCAATTTTCAATTCCTCAATAATCTTTGGGGAAATCTCACCTAAAAACCCAATTTCTTCTTGACTAACTTTAATTTCAGCAATTTTTTTAGGATGCCATACAGATTTTTTTGAATCTTCTGGTGTTGGCTTGTACTGATCATACCAAACATCACTAATTCCTAATTTATTTAAAAGCGTATCAACTATTCCTTTCATTTCATAAAAAGAATCTCCACTCATAATTCCTGTTAACATTCTTTTTTCTTCTACTTTTCTTTTTTTTAAAAAAACATTACCAAGTTCAAAAATTTTAATATTTTTAAAATTCTTTTGATTTTCTTTAAAAACAGCTAACATATTTGGCATCAAACTTGGCCTTAGATACTGATAATTATCACTTAATGGATTTTCGAGCTCTAACATACTAGAAACATCATAGCCAAACATTTCCCCTTGTTTTTTATTAACAAAGGAATAATTATATAACTCACTAAATCCTGCTTCCTTTAAAATGTCTTTTATTTTATTCTTCCAAAAAACATTAAAGTTTCTTTTTGAAGGTATTAAGGCTCCGATAGGAAAAACTGATTCAATGTTCTCATAGCCATAAATCCTGCCTATTTCTTCAATTAAATCTTCGGGAATTGATATGTCTAACCTAAATGTTGGCACTCCAACTAAAAACTCTGAACTTGAACTTTTTAAAATATTAAATCCTAATTTCTTCAAAATAATTTTTATTTTTGATACAGGAATTTTTACTCCCAACAAGCTCTGGATATAATTCAAATCTAATTTGATTTTCTTGGCTACTGGTTTTTTGGGATAAAAATCAATTAATCCTTTGCAAACTTTCCCTTTTGCTATTTCCTGGATTAAATAAGCAGCTCTATTTATTGCGCTCTCTGTTAGATTCAAATCAATACCATGTTCAAAGCGCCAAGAAGCATCTGTTTTTAAATCTATTGTTTTGGAACCTTGACGCACTGTTTTGGCATTAAAATTAGCTGATTCTAAAACAACACTTTTTGTTTTTCTATCTATTTCTGTTTTCTTTCCACCTTTAATTCCTGCAATAGCTATTGGTCTTTTATTGTCAGCAATTACTAAAATGTTTTTATCTAAGGCATATCTCTCATTATCTAAAGTTGTAATTCTTTCCCCTCTTTGAGCACGCCTAACAATTATTTTTCTATCAGTTATTTTATCTAAATCAAAAGCATGAAGTGGCTGGCCAGTTTCAAGCATTACATAGTTTACAATATCAACAATGTTGTTAATTGGTTTAAGGCCTAAAACCTTTAACTTTTCTTTAATCCAGCCAGGCGAAGAACCAACCTTTACATTATTAATAACTCTTGCAGTATATCTGTTACAATCTTTTTTACTACTAACCTGAAGTTTTATAAAATCCTTAGCATTGTTATTTATTTCTTGAACTTCATCCTCAAATTCTTTTAGCTCAATATTTAAAAGAGTTGAAATTTCTCTTGCTATCCCTAAATGGGAAAAACAATCTGAGCCCCTGTTGGGCAATACATCAATGTCAAGCGTAAAATCATTGCCTTTCTTTTCCACCTCTTCAACTTCAAAAAAATGCATTGCTAAAACCTCTGCCAGTTTTTCTGGTTTCGGCAGTTTCTTTTTAAAAAATGATTGCAGCCAGTTATATGAAAACAACATAATTTTTAAAATTGTTTTAAAAATCTTAAATCTCCTTTATAAAACAACCTGATATCATTTATTTTGTATTTCATCATTGCTAATCTTTCCAATCCCATGCCGAAAGCAAATCCTTGCCAGTTTTTAGGATTAAGCCCAGAGTTTTTCAAAACATTAGGATGAACCATGCCAGCACCCATCATTTCCTGCCAGCCTGTTCTACCACAAGTCGGACATCCCTTGCCTAAACAAACTGTACAGCTCATGTCAACCTCAAAGCTAGGCTCAACAAATGGGAAGTAACTTGGTCTCATACGAATTTTTATTGGTTTTCTAAAGAATTGTCTGTAAAACTCCTGAAGAACTGCTTTAAAATTAGCAGCTGAAACTTGTTTATCAACCATTAAACCTTCTAATTGGTAAAAATTAAATTCATGATAAGCATCAGTAGCTTCATGGCGAAAAATCCTTCCAGGAACAATAATCCTAAGTGGTGGATTATTCTTCTCCATGTATCTTATCTGAACAGGTGAAGTATGAGTTCTAAGAAGTAATCTATTTTTTAAATAGAATGTATCCCATGAATCTCTTGCTGGATGGTCTTTGGGAATATTTAAAGCGTCAAAATTATACCACTCAGTTTCCACTTCAGGCCCCTCAATTACCGAAAAGCCCATTAATTGAAAAATCTCTTCTGTTTCTCTTTTTACTTGAGTCAAGGGGTGAAGATGACCTAAAACAGGCTTTCTTGCCGGAATAGTAATATCAATCCACTCTTTTTCATAAACTTGTTTTCTGGATCTTTCTTTAAGTTTTTTGTTTTTCTGTTCAATAATCTTTTTCAAATAAACTTTAAGCTCATTTGCTTCTTTGCCCAGCTTTATTCTTTTAGCCTTTGGCAATTTCTTTAAGGAACGCAAAACCTTGGACAATTCACCTTTTTTGTCCAAATACTTCTTATAAATATCATTCAAACCTTTGAGATTTTTGCTGTTTTTAATCTCTTTTTCAGCCCTTTTTTTAAGGCTTTTTAGATCAATTTTTGGCATAGATTTAACTAACCCTCACCCGTTAAAAGACAAGATCTCTAGTATTAATTTTAGCTTAAAAATAGCTTAAAATCAAGACAAGCTGTGAATAAAAAAAAGACCTACTTTTAGTGTAGGTAAAAAGACATCTATTGAGCTTTTTTAGCAAGATATTCTCGGCCCTTTCCAACATTTGTATTAATCGAAATTTTTTGGGCACAAAAAGGACATTCTTCCTCGTCAAAAGCTTCAAAAGTTACATTGACCAAGGAAAACACTTCTGGTACTCCTAAATCTTGACTTGTGATTGCACCACGGTTCCAAAGCAAACCTACGCCCATTACTATTCCACCCAAAGCCTCTACAGCCTCTACTGTTTTCTTGACTGAACCGCCAGTAGTGGTTATGTCCTCAGCAATTAAAACTGGTTTTCCTTTAATGTGCTTATCATAGCCGCGTTTGAAAATCTTTGTGTTATTTGGTCCATCTTCAGAATAAACTGCTAAGACCTCTTTGCCAGTAAGCTGCATTAGAGCAAAAGCTATCCATTGAGTTAAAGCTACGCCACCTATAGCTGGACCAGCAACAAGTTCTATATTTTTGTCTTCAAAGTGTTCAGCTATTATTTTGCAAAGCAATTTTACTTTTAAGACAAACATGTAAAGAAAGTCTTTGTTTACGTAAATTCTGCCGTGCTTGCCAGAAGTATACACAAAATGCCCTTCTAAAATTGCTCCTGTTCTTTCAAAAATCCTTATAATATCTTTTTCTTCCATTTTTAATAACCTCTAAATTTTAAAGGAGCTACAAAAACTCCTGTATTAAACATTAATCTCTTAAATAAAAAAGTCAAATAAAAAATCCACAAATGAATGTGAATTATTATAAATGAAAGAGAAAGAAAAACTACCATACCACTATTTCATCGAATATGTCTTTTCCATCTCTTTCTATGAAAAATTTTGTCCCTTGAAATCCAATTTCTAACTTAATCTTTTTCTCGTCAATGGTGGAATCATACAAATACATAACTATCCTTTTGTTATTGCCTTCATCGACTTCTTTATTAATCCGTAAGAAGGCGGGGCCTAATACTATTTTTCCCTCCTTCTTGCTTCTGTTGTCATGGAGATCAATCATGATTCCTTTTTTAAATACCTTTGTACTCACCGTTTCTCTGTTTTGATAAGTTACACTATTGCCAGGACAATTTTTTACTATCTTTACATCTCCAACCCATAACGTTGATCTTTTTACCATATTTACCTACCATTCCATTATCCTTTTTTTTTATTTTAAAGTACCAAGAGTGTAAAGCCAGGAAGATGCATTTTTTATTCGTATTTTCCTTTGTATTTACATTTTAAGTATGTCACACTTTTTCAATTTGTCAATAGCTCCTGCTCCATATAATTCAAAACCCCGCCAAGACGGGGCCTGAAATTTCTAAAGCTATTCCGAAGGATAACGGGGATGGTTGGACATAATTAGAACCTAATACTGGTCTAGGTTTTCAGCTGTAGAATCAGTAAAATCTTTCTCTTTTTAATCTCTCTTCCATTTCTCATTCTGGCAAAGGTTGTACGGGAGTAGCGCTAACAGTAGCAATTGAAAGAACGAGAAAACATTCGTCTGCGCTTGTTATTCCAAGTTCCCTACATCTACCCTCAAGCGATGCACATAGCTCTTGCGGTGCTCCCCACTGATCTATACAGTAAGTTTTAATCTGTTCAAATGATTCAAAATCCTGAGCAGGAAATTGCTCACATTGTTCTGATGACCCTCCTTTTTCTATACAGAAAGTC
>Ga0209976_10001617_pt1 | contig 13234 bp, 17 predicted proteins | sample SumtaG_FD_182806 | JGI IMG/M metagenome (GOLD analysis project Ga0209976, IMG submission 182806) | Deep subsurface microbial communities from Indian Ocean to uncover new lineages of life (NeLLi) - Sumatra_00157 metaG (SPAdes) (version 2) | ecosystem: Environmental > Aquatic > Marine > Oceanic >...
GGTTTACAGTTTATTTGGGTGTATTGGCTGTTGAAGGTTAATTTTTCCTTTTTCGGCACTTGGGAGGGATTTTATAGTTTAGCTCTATTGGTTTATTGGTTGATTCTGTTTTCCGGATCCTTGACGATTATGGTTTATGACCTGAAGTACATGATTATCCCTGATGAGATCTTGTGGCCGTTGGTGGTGGTGGCTTTTTTGAGGCTGTTTGTTTCCCATCAGTGGCAGGTGTTGTATGTGGCAGTGGGGTCAAGTTTGTTTCTGTTGAGTTTATGGATAATTACTCGGGGTAAAGGCATGGGTATGGGTGATGTGAAATTGGCTTTTTTAATGGGGTTGGTTTTGGGCTGGCCGTTGGTGCTGGTGGCATATTTTGTGGCTTTCTTGACAGGGGCAACAGCCGGTGTAATACTGATGTTACTTAACAAAAAGAAATTCAAAGATAAAATTGCCTTTGGGCCATTTTTGCTGTTGAGTATGCTGATAGTAAAACTGTGGGGGTGGTCTCTTTGGTATTGGTATATGGGACTGATATGAAAAAAGGCTTTACTCTTTTAGAGCTGTTAGTGACAATCTCAATCATCGGGATTTTATTGGCAATCGGTTCAGTCAGTTTTTCTACGGCTCAGAAAAGAGGTCGGGATTCAAGAAGGCAGGCGGACATGAAGGCGATCCAGAAGGCTTTAGAGCAGTGTTATGCTGTTGATAATTCTTATCCGCTTACAGGGAGTCTGGTGGAGGGGGAAAGTTTAGATTGTGTGGGTGGAACAACAGTCATGAATCAGCTACCAGATGACCCTCAAGCAGTCAGTAAGGATTATACCTATACGGCGGATGGAGATCCGGCAACGGCTTATTGTTTATGCGCTGGGCTGGAGAATCTGGCTACAGGTAATGCTAGTAATGTAGGGGCGGCAGGGGTTTGCACTTGGGATAGTGGTGGGGCGGATAATGATTATTTCTGTGTCAGTAATCAACAATGAAGAAAAACAGCGGCTTCACTTTTATTGAAATGTTGGTGGTGATCACCATTATTGCGGTCTTGACAATGGTGGGGGTGACCAATTTCAGGGTGGCTAACCAGAAAGCCAGGGACGGTAAAAGACAGGGAGATTTAGAGCAGATAAGAGCCGCCCTGGAACTTTATCGAACTGATGAGAAAATCTATCCTTTAGGGATTACTTTCGGCGATCCTTTGGAGTCACCGGCCGGAACAGTCTATATGGGAAAGGTGCCAGATGATCCCTTGGATGCTTACAGTTATTATTACTCCTCTGATGGTTTGGCCTACACTTTGTGCGCGGCTTTAGAGTTGGAAACTACTGGCAGTTGTACAGGTTCGCCCGGTTGTGGTACCGGAGTTGATTGTAATTACGAAGTAAGCAGTCCTTTATAATTCATGGTCAGGCTTGCCCGAGGCGACAAACGAGGTTTTACTTTAATTGAATTGTTGATAGCGGTGGCGATTGGAGCAGTTCTGTTTTCCGGCGGTTTAGCGGCTTACCGAGGCATGGGTGAAAGACAGAGTTTAAAGCAAGCAAGCACGAGTTTTCAATCAAATTTGAGATTATTCCAGCAGAAGGCTTTAGCTGGGGAGAAACCGACTGATTGTGAGCCGGCTATTTTTGAAGGTTTTGAGGTGAGTTTTGCGAATAAAACTAGTTACTCGGCTAGGCCGGTTTGTGGGTGGGCGATGCCAACGGATAAAACCTACAACTTGCCAGAAGAGGTGGAGTTTGGTGATGTTCCAGAGACGATCTTTTTTCCGGTTTTAAGATCAGAATTAACTGGAGCGCAGACGATTACCTTGGGGGTAGGTGGTTTTTATTATGATGTCGAAATTGAGTCAACAGGAGTAATTAGAGGTAAAATGCGTGAAATACTTTAAAGATAATACTGGTCAGTCTTTGGTGGAGGTGGTGGTGGCTGTTGGAGCCATGAGTTTGTTGCTGGTGGCTTTGTTGTCTTTGGTGGTTTTGGCAATTAAGAACAGTCGGATGGCCAAGGATAGAACCCAGGCAGTGGCTTTAGCTCAAGGAGGAGTGGAGTTGATGAGGGCTTACCGGGATTTTAGTTGGATTGAGTTTAGTGGGGCAGCCCGATTTAACGAGTATGGTCTATCTGAAGACTGGACAGTGGAGACGGGTTTATTTAGTAATTGCAATGATGTTGATTTGATTAGCGATCTTTATCGTCGCTGTGTTCGAGTACAAATGGTGGCACCACCTGAGGTAGCTGAAGTAGCGGTTCGGGTAGCTTGGCAGGAGGGTAGTCAGTGGCATGAGACAATACAAACTACGAGGTTGTCGGTATGGGCAAGATAAAAAAAAATACTGGTTTTACCTTGATGGAGGTGTTGGTGGTCAGCGGGATTATGGCTTTGTTTGCTTTGACAGTTATCAGTGTATTCTTGTCAACTATAAGAGGGGGGACTAAAGCTCAACTGTTGCAATCAGTCCATCAGGATGGTGATTTTGCTCTGGAGAGGATGGCGGCGATGATTCGTAATGGTTCGGAAGCAGATTGTCTAGGTGATTTTACGATTACTAATCCTGATGGTAGAACGACTACTTTTACGCGGGTAGAGGACGACTCGATTTACAGGATTGCCTCTAACAGCAGTCAGTTTTTGACTGGTAAGGTAGCTGAGATAGCTGAGGCGGCTGACTTAAGTTTTACTTGTTATGATGGTTATTTAGGTAATCAGGTGGTGACCATCAGATTTACCTTGACAGCTGGTCAAGAGGCCGGAGCTCAGGTTCAGGAGAAATTGACTCAGGGGTTTGCTACCTCGGTAGCGACAAGGCAATATTAAGGTAGACAAGATAAATTTCAAAAGTATATGATTAAGGTATGGTGATGAAGGAAATTTTAGAGAAAGGCCAGGCGGCCTTGATTGTTTTGCTGGTGGTGGCAGTGGCTTTGGGTTTTGGTATCTCGATCATTTCCCAGGCGACAACTGATATTAGGATTTCTCAGCAAGAGCAGGAAGCGGCCAGAGCTTTTAATGCAGCTGAAGCAGGGATTGAGGAGGCTTTGAAGGCGATTAGTCTTGGTCCAGGCAGCGTGACAGTAGATGAGATTGAGGCGAAGTATACAGTGACTGGAGAAACTTATCTTGGAGGGATGTTTAAGGAAAATGAGGCGGCCCAAGTGGTGCTGGACGGGGCTAACACCTTGAGGATTGAATGGGTGGACACTGGCAGTGAGGTAGAGGATCCAGGCAGCTGTGTGGCTGCCAGTGGTCAAGCACCGGCTTCACTTTTGATTAGCATTATTGATAACTCTAATCAGATTAGGCGGGTAGGCTGGAATGCTTGCGGCTTAAATGGCGATAATGGCATGCTTGATATAGGCGAGGGGGGTGACGACCCATATTTAAGAAGGGCTGATTTAGAGGTATATGCTGATGATTCCCTGGTAAGAATCAGGCCGGTGTATAACCGGACTAGTTTAAAGGTAACAGGTATAGTTGAGGATTTACCAATCCAGGCTTATTCGATTGACTCTGAAGCCCAGGCGCCAACATTGGAAACCAAAGCGATTGAGGTCACCCGGACCGAGGCAGCTACACCAGCGATTTTTGACTATGTTTTGTTTTCCGGAACAAATATTATTAAATAAACAAGAGGCCTGCCCATGGGAAGTTTTTTTGGCTTAGACATCGGATCTTCGCAGGTAAAAGTCTTACAGATTGAAAAAGAAAAGACAGGTTTTAGATTATCCCATTTTGCAGCGGTAACACATGGGGGTGGAGAAATAGCGGCGACGATTCAGAAGGCCCTTAAGGAGGCAGGGATTAAGGTGGCGGCAGAGGTTAACTTGGCTTTGCCGGAGAGTGATGTTTATACTCGGATTATTGAAACTCCTAGATTGTCAGAGACTGAGTTGGCTTCCTCGATTCAGTATGAGGCTGAGCAGTATGTGCCGGTTTCCTTGTCAGAGGTAGAGCTTTTCCATCAGTTGTTGGAGAAACCAGTTGAAGCAGCGGAGGGCAAGGCGATGAGAGTATTGTTGATAGCTGTCCCTAAAGAGAGGATTAAGAAGTTGAGTCAGTTAATGGATCAGGCCGGCTTGATTCCTAAGAGTTTAGAAACAGAATTGTTTTCTTTAAGAAGAATTTTTACTGATGAGCGTAAGTCGCAGCTTTTAATTTTGTTTGGTCATAGAAGTACAGATGTGATGATTCTTGAGAAGGGAGTACCTTTGTTTTTACATTCGCATGGTTCAGGCGGAATGGCCTTGACTAAGGCAATGATGAATGAGTTATCTCTATCACAAGATCAGGCTGAGCAGTACAAACGAACTTATGGTTTACGGGAAGATTTATTGGAAGGTAAAGTTTTTAATGTTTTGAAGCCCTTGATTGATGGAGTGGTGGATCAGATTAATAAAGCCTTTATTTATCTGCAGCAGCAGGGGAAGCATAAGTTGCCGGAGCAGTTGGTGATGGCTGGTGGTGGAGCCTTGTTGCCCGGGTTGAGCGGCTATTTGGTCAAAAAACTTAATATAGAGACGGTGGTGGGTGATCCTTTTGAAAGGTTTGTTAAAGATGAAGAGTTCAAAAAACGAATTACGACTGATAGTAACCCTCATCTGGCGACAGTGGCGGGGTTGGCAGTTAAGGATCGGATATGAATCCGGAGATAAGCCTTTTTCCCAAAAAGATTGCTGGGATTCGTCGGAAGCAGCAACTGAAAAAACTGACCACCAAGGTTTTATTTTTAGGCTTGTTGGTACTGGCTGGAGTAATGATTGTTTTGTCGGGTTGGAGTTTGATGTTGGCTAGAGGGAATAAGCAACTAGATAAGGATATTCAATCAATCAAGGGAAAGATTACTAGCTTGAGTGAGGTAGAAAGTAAGCAGGTTTATTTGTTGAGCAAGTTGGGATCGTTTAAGAGTTTGCTCAAAACTCATGAGGCGCATCAAGCTGTTACCGAGACAGTGTTTGCTTTGATTCCTAGTGGGACGACGCTTAAAGGCTTTCAGGTGAATGAGGAAGGAATAATTAGCTTATCTGGGAGTGTGCCGGATTTTCCTACTTTGGAGGAATTATTAAAGCGGGTCAGGAGTGTCTCAGACTATCGGTTGCCGATTGTTGAGGCTAAGGTTAGGCGAGTATCTTTTGGGGCTGAGGGGGCGATTAGTTTTGAGATTGATTTGGTGGTAGAAGTTAAGAGTTAATATGCCAGCAAAAACTACATTAGACTTATCTAAAATTTTAAAGAAGAAGAAGCCGATTATTTTAGCAGGCTTGGCGTTGGTGTTGTTAGTGGTAGTGTTGGGCCCGGTGTCAGGCAGATTGAAAGAGAGAATTGCTACCAGGAGGAAATTAGTCAAAAATCTGAAGGTGTTAGAGACAAAGCTGGATGTATTAGTAGGAGTTGACTCAATTTTGATTGACGAGCGGGTTAAAAAAATGGAGGCAGTTTTTCCTTCAAAGAAGCCGGTGGTGGAGCTGTTGGGAACCTTGTCTCAGTTATCGGGGCAGCATGGTTTGAGTTTTGGGGGGGTGAGTTTACAACCAGGTAGTTTAGATGAGGAGGAAGAGGTAAAGGATAAAAGGAAAAGTAAAAAGCAGAAAGCAACCCCGAGTGGCTTGGCTGGTTTGAAGTTCGGTTTTCAAGTGGGGGGAGATTTTGCTGATATTCTGGCTTTTATGAGTGATTTGGAGAATGTGGCGCCTTTGATGAAGATTGAAGAGGTAGCCTTGACGATTAAAACTAACCCTTTATTTGAGAGAGAGACGACATTGGTGGTGGCTGATATTGATGTGGAAGCTTTTTATCAGCCTCCTCCTAAAACCTTGGGAGCAGTGAGTAAGCCAGTAGAGCTTTTGAGTCGGGAGGATGAGGTGTTTTTGAATCAGTTGGTGGATTTTAAGACGTTTGAGGCGGTGTTTCCGGTGGCGCCGACGGGTAAGGTTGATCTGTTTGGGTCGGATCTTTGAGGGTAATTCTAACTCTTTTACCCTGTTTAATGGCTTTAACTTTGGTGAGTTCTCTGATGGCGGAAATAATTTTGCCGCCTTTACCAATGACTTTACCCATGTCGCTGGGGTCAACGGTAAGAGTAATAAGATGCGTGCCGGTTTCGTCGACAGTTTCTTCAATGGTGAGGCTGTCAGGATGGTCAATGATGGCGGAGACAATGAACTTAATTAGATCAACCATGAGTTTTAAGCAGGCGTCTAATGGTGTCGGTTGGTTGAGCACCTTGAGACAACCAGTAATCTAAGCGTTTTTTGTTGATTTTAATAGTGATGGGTTCAGTGTTAGGGTTGTAAAAACCTAAAGATTCAAGATAGCGACCATCGCGTTTACTGCGGGCTTCGTTAACAATGATTCTATAGGTGGCGAAACCTTTTTTTCCGATTCTTGATAGCTTGATTTTAAGCATAGGTTTTGAGTCTATCAAAGCTAAATGTTTTTCTCAAGGGCAGCTTGGGCAGCTTTTTGCTGGGCTTCTTGTTTTGATTTACCACTCCCCTCTCCTACGGCCCTGTTTTTGAGATAAACTTTAATTTTAAAGATCTTATGGTGATCGGGTCCTGAGGTTTTGATGATTTTGTAAGTTGGAGTGATTTTGGCTCTTTTTTGCCAGAATTCTTGGAGTTTGGATTTATAGTCAGTGATTTGGGCTTGTTTTAAGATGTCGCTGAGCTGATCGAGAAGATGCTTTCTGATGAAGCTGGTGGTAATTCTCAGGCCTTGATCGAGATAGACAGCGCCGATGACGGCCTCAAAACAGTTAGCTAGCAAAGAAGGGTTTTGTTGGCCGCCAGCTCGTTTTTCGCCTTTGGAAAGAATTAAGTGTTGACCTAGATTGAGTTTGGCAGCAGCAGTAGCTAAGGTTTTGGTTTGGACGATCTTGGCTCTAAGATGAGTCAGTTGACCTTCGGCTTTTTTAGGATAGTGGCGATAAAGATGATTGGAAACCACCAGTTCTAGAACAGCATCACCTAAGAATTCCAGGCGTTCGTTAGAGATAGTAGCGCCCTTTTTTTCGTTTAAGGCCGAGCGATGGGTTAAGGCGACGGTTAGGAGTTTTTGGTTCTTAATGGGAATGTTTTTAAGCTTTTTCATTTTGTTTTAAAACTGCTCCTAAAACGCCGTTGATGAATTTAGGAGTTTTGTCAGCGCCAAACTCTTTAGCTAGTTCAATGGCTTCATCAATGATGACTTTAGGCGGGTTTTTCTTGGCAAAATTCAATTCATAAACAGCCAGGCGTAGAATGGCTAGATCGACTTTATTGAGTTTTTCGACCGGCCATTCAGGGGCGTGTTGGGCAATAAGTTTGTCGATAGTTCCGAGCTTAGCCAAAATAGGCTGAATTGAGCTTGGTGATTTGCTTGGCTCTTTGAAGCTAAGAGAAAAAAGGGTTTTAAAAAGCTTGATGCGTTTTAAATGGCGAGGGTCAGCGGCAGTTTTCATTAGTATTGATTGCAGTTCGGACAAATCCGGTGAGGGATTTTGGGTTGGTTGCAATGAGGGCATTTTCCCAGATTGGGTTTGCCGAGTTTGATGGCGGCCCGGCGTTTGCCTTTGCGTCTGGTAGAAAGTTTGCGTTTAGGTAAGGCTGTCATAAGTTAGTTTGGGGCAATTTGGTGTATTTTACGCTGTTTGAGCTTATTCATCAAGAGTGGTGAGGGTTTTTTTAGGACTTCTAGGGCAGCTTTTCGAGTGATTTTTAGAAGTTTGGTGTTGGTAAAAGAAGCTAGTTTCAGGTCTAAAAAGCCGTGTTGTTTAAGACCATGAATGTCACCCGGTCCTCTGAGTTTAAGGTCGATCTCGGCCAATTTTAAGCCGGAAGTAGTGGTTTCCAGGCGTTTGAGGCGTTTGATGATGGCTGGTTTTTTGTGTTCAGAAAAAACCAGGCAATACGATGGTTTGTCTCCCCTACCGACTCGGCCCCTGAGTTGATGGAGTTGGGCTAGGCCGAATCTTTCGGCATCTTCAATCACCATGATGGTGGCGTTGGGGATGTCAATGCCGACTTCGATGACTGGGGTGGAGACTAAAATATGGGTTTTAGCTTTTTGGAATTTGGAGATAACTGCTTGTTTTTGTTTGCTTTTTAACCGGCCGTGAAGGAGGTCTAACTTTAATTGATTAAAGATTTGGTTTAAATTATTAAATTCTTGGGTGACGCTTTTAATATCTTTCATGGTTTCTTTGTCGGAAGACTCGATCAAGGGACAGACGATAAAGGCCTGGGAACGATGCTTTTTTATCTCTTTCTCGATCCAGTGGTAGGCATCCAAGCGTTTCTGGGGTGGGACTACCCAAGTTTTGACTGTTTTCCTGCCGGGTGGCATCTCATCTAAGACAGATAGATCAAGATCAGCGTAGGCAGTTAAAGTAATGGTCCGGGGGATGGGAGTGGCGGTCATGGTGAGGAGATGAGGCGTAATTTTAGCTTTGCTAATCAGCTGGGAACGTTGTTTGACGCCAAAACGGTGTTGTTCATCAATGACGAGAACGCCGAGTCTTTTAAGATTAAGTTGGCGATAAAGCAGGGCGTGAGTGCCGACATAGATATCTGTCTTTGAGTTTGGTTTTTTTGATTTAGTTGAAGCAGTGACCAGCTGAAGCTTGATGGGAGTATGGTTAAAGATGGTTTTTAGGCTATTAAAGTGTTGATTAGCTAGAATTTCAGTGGGGGCCATGAGGGCGGATTGGTAGCCATTGAGGAAACTGACATAGATGGTGACAGCGGCGACAACGGTTTTACCTGAGCCAACGTCGCCTTGAAGTAGTCGATTCATGGGTTTGTTTCGATCAAGGTCGGCCAAGATTTGTTTAAGGCAGCTATTTTGAGCAGGGGTAAGTTTAAAAGGTAAGCTGGAGATTAAATCCAGGACTTTATTCTGATTGATATGGAGCTGATGACTTAATTTTTTCTCTTGCCACTCTTTTTTGCGTAGAAGAGCTTCAAGTTGGAGTAAGAACATTTCATTAAAAGCCAAACGCTGACGGGCTTGGTTTAGGTTGGTTTGATTATCAGGAAAGTGGATTTGCTGGATGGCCTGATGGAGATCAATGAAGTGATGTTTTTCTTTAATGCTAGAAGGGAGCCAATCCTTTTTAAGCCCAAGCTTTAATTTTTCCAGCAAAAACTTAATTCTAGAGCGAAGCCATTTAGAGGAAACACCGGCAGTTTCCGGATAAATTGGCACCAATCGGCCAGTATGAATGGGTTTTTGATTTTTGATGATTTCGTATTCAGGCGAAACTAAGGTTAAGCGGCGATTAAACCAACCGACTTTGCCAGAGAGGTTAATGGTTAGGTCTGGTTTAAGGGCTTTAGGGAGAAAGGGTTGGTTAAACCAGATGGCTTCGATAGAGCCGGTGGAGTCTTCAATGACGGCCTTTTGGATTTTCTTGCCGTGCTTGGTGTAGATGTTTTGACAACTGACTACGTTACCCTGGAGGGTGATGATTTCATTTGGCTGGATTTTAGTGATGAGGCTGATTTGGGAGAGGTCCTGATGGCGGGCGGGATAATGATGGAGCAGGTCTTGAACGGTGAAGATGTTGAGTTTTTTTAAGCGGCGGGCATAAGTGGGACCGATCATAAAAACCTGGTCAATCGGGGTATTGAGGGTTAGTTTAGCCATTTTCACGACGATGGATTTACGTCCACGGCCGTGGAGTTAGATCCATATCTGTTAAAAAGAATAGAACAGAGGTAAAAGTGAGCCGATGAGTAAACTAACAGTGGCGATGGTCACTAGGACGGTGAAGAATTTGCGTTGTTTTTTGGTTAGTCTCATTTTTTCTTAACTTTGACAAAAGTTCTTTTACCAATTTTTATTCTTTCCCCTCCCCTTATTTTCCGGGTTGGGTCGTGAACTGTGGCTCCACTTATATCAACAGCTCCTTGCTTGATTAGTCTTTTAGCCTCAGATGTGCTGCCAACAGTTTTACTGATGGTTGCGGCTAGAGTTGGTTGAGGGGCTATGGCTGTTTTGTATTCAGGCTCTCTTTTTTGAAAGGTTTTTTCAAAATGTGCTTGGGCGGCTTGGGCTTTTTTCTGACCATGGAATTGGGAGGTGATGTCAAAGGCTAGTTGTTTTTTAACTTCCATGGGGTGAGTTTTACCGGATTTGAGGCTTTGTTCAAGTTTTTTAATTTCCTCTATGGGTTTATCAGTAAAGAATTCAAGGTAATCAGGCATGAGTTGGTCCTGGGTTTTCATCAGTTTGCCGAACATGTCGTTGGCAGTGTCGGTTAGCCAGATGCAGTTAGCTGAAGTTTTACTCATGGGTTTGCCGTCAGTGCCAGGGATCATTTTACCGGCTAAGACAAACTTTTCTTTTTGGTTCATTTTTTGCTGGAGTTCCCGGCCGATGAGCATATTAAAGGTTTGATCAGTGCCGCCGATTTCTAGATCCACATTCATGACAACCGAGTCATAGCCTTGGAGTAAGGGGTACATGGTTTCGTGGTACCAGATAGTATCGCCCTGTTTGAGCCGACGTTCAAACATGTCGCGTTTGAATAATTGCACGGCCGAGATTTGGGAACCGATTTTGATGATGTCTTTGAGAGTTAGTTTAAGTAGCCAATCGCCGTTGTGCTTGATTTTGACTTTATTAAAGTCAATGATCGATTTGACCTGGTCTTTCCAGGTAGCAATATTTCTTTCAATTTCTTTTTCGGTTATTAATTTTCTAGCCCGATTTTTTAGAGAAGGATCGCCGACCAGGACGGTGCCGGTACCAAAGAGTAGAATTGCTTCATGGCCAAGACTGGCAAACTGTTGGAGCTTTCTTAACATGACTGTATGGCCGAGGTGAAGCTGGGTGGCCGTCGGGTCAATGCCGATATATAGGCGGATTTTCTTTTTTTGCATCAGTTTCTTCAGGCCTTCTTTGCTGGGAAGGATTTGATCAACGGCTCTGCTGAGGATTTCGTTAATGGTCATGATTCGATTATACGGATTTTTTCCAGTTTCTTAAAGGAGATAATCAATTCTTAAGCCAGTTGACTCCCCAATAGGTAAAGGGAGTTTCGATGATGGACATGAGGCATTTTAAGAGCCAGTAAGGCCAGATAAGGGAGAGGATAAAGCTGGAGCTGCCAGGGGTGTAAAAGGCTAGGAACATAAAGATAATGGTGTCAAACAGTTGACCGAGGAAGTTGGAGGCATTGTTTCTGAGCCAGAGGCGTTTTTTACCGAGTTTTTGCCTGATTTTGGAGAAGATATAGATGTCAAAGCGTTCGCTCAACCAAAAAGCAGTCAGGCTGGCGATGATGATGCGAAGGGATTTAGCAAAGATGTGCTGGTAGGCTTGGTTAGAGGCAGCAAATCTGGTAGCTGGAGGCAGAGAGATGGCTAAAAGGGTGTAAACAGCTAGGCCAACCAGAATGTAAAAGCCTGATCTAACAAAGCTGCGGGCTCGGTCTTTGCCATAAACTTCAGCCACAATGTCGTTGATGGTAAAGGTTAAAGGAAAGACAAAGATAGCGACTGAGGCATTGATAATATTATTGATAGTAAAGATCTTGCTGCCTAAGAGTTCAGAGGCGACAATGGCAGTAATATAGACGGCTAAAAGGAGATCGAGCTTTTGAGGCCTGGTCATAACAGATTGGATTATACTCAGTTTGGATTTTTTCACAAGGGTTTGCTAGACTTAAACATATGGCTAATTGGCAGCGTGTTTGGCGACGTCGAGTATTGAAACTGAAACAGTTTTCCAAGAGATACAAGGTGAGAAGCCGGGCTGATTTAATCAGGCTAATAGCAGTAGTGGGATTTTTCGGGGTGTTGGGAATGTCTTTGTTGGGAGCGATTTTATTTGCCTGGTATGCCAAGGATTTACCCCAGCCCGATAAGGTGGTGAGGCGGGAGGGATTTTCAACTAAGATTTATGATAGGAATGATGAGTTGCTTTATGATGTGTTTGCTGATCAAAGGAGGACGCCGGTAACTTTGGATGAGGTGCCGCAAGATTTAAGGGAAGCGACAGTAGCGATTGAGGATAAGAACTTTTATAAACACCAGGGTTTTGATCCGACTGGTTGGCTGAGAGCGGTATTTAATACAATTTTCCGTGGCAGGCTTCAGGGAGGGTCAACTGTGACACAGCAATTGGTCAAGAATGTGCTTTTGACTCCTAGGCGGACGATTGGCAGAAAGATAAAGGAATTTGTTTTGGCGGTTCAGATAGAGAAAAAGTATTCCAAGGATGAGATTTTACAGATGTATTTGAATGAAGCGCCTTATGGCGGTACAGCCTGGGGAGTGCAGGCGGCGGCAGAAACATATTTTGCCAAAGATGTGGAAGAGCTTAATTTGATTGAGTCAGCGGTGTTGGCAGGTTTGCCTCAATCCCCTTCCCGCTACTCGCCATTCATGGGTGGTGAAGCGTATAAGTTCAGGACTAAAGATGTTTTGCGGCGGATGCGCGAGGATGGATACATTAGCAAAGATGAGGAAAAGGGAGCTTTAGAGGATTTGGAGAAAGTTGAGTTCGCCCCGGAAGGAGCCAGTTTTAAGGCGCCGCATTTTGTCATGTATGTCAGGCAAAAGTTAATTGATCGTTATGGTGAGGCTTTGGTTGAGGGAGGGGGTTTGCGGGTGACGACTACTTTGGATTGGGAGCTGCAAAAGGAGGCGCAGCAGATTGTGAGCAAGCAAATCGAGCAGGTAGAGAGTTTGCATATAACCAACGGAGCGGCGGTGACGATGGATCCGACCAATGGCGAGATTCTGGCCATGGTGGGGTCAAAGAATTATCATGCTGAGGATTATGACGGCAAGGTAAATGTGACTTTGTCTTTGCGGCAGCCCGGTTCATCGATCAAGCCAGTCAATTATGTAACAGCCTTTAAACAAGGCTATACACCGGCGACCATGATTGCGGATGTGACTACCGAGTTTCCAGGGGGAGCTAATAATCCGGTCTATAAGCCGAGGAATTATGATAACAAGCCTCATGGGCCGGTGCAGTTAAGACAGGCTTTGGGAAATTCTTTTAATATTGCAGCAGTCAAGCTGCTGCAGTTGGTGGGAGTGAAGAACATGCTGGAGACTGCTTACAAGCTGGGGTTTACTACTTTAGAGCCAACCACGGCTAATGTGAATCGGTTTGGGTTGTCTTTGACTTTAGGTGGAGGAGAGATCAGGTTGATTGACATGGTAGCGGGTTATTCAGCCTTTGCTAATGGCGGGATGAAGGCAGAACCAGTGAGCATTTTAAAGGTGGAGGATGATAAAGGGA
>Ga0209976_10001619_pt1 | contig 13230 bp, 10 predicted proteins | sample SumtaG_FD_182806 | JGI IMG/M metagenome (GOLD analysis project Ga0209976, IMG submission 182806) | Deep subsurface microbial communities from Indian Ocean to uncover new lineages of life (NeLLi) - Sumatra_00157 metaG (SPAdes) (version 2) | ecosystem: Environmental > Aquatic > Marine > Oceanic >...
AGAGACATTTCTGTTTCGAATACGGGGCTATTACCCTCTATGGCATACCTTTCCAGGTATCTTCTTCTACAGAAATATTTTATAACTCTATATAAAGTGGTTAATCCTAACCCCCTCAGTTAAATCAAAATATTGAGTCACGAATGTGACCCAATGTTCGATATAACCTTAGGTTTGGGCTAATCCCCTTTCGCTCGCCGCTACTTAGGGAATGCTTAATTTAGTTTCTTTTCCTCCGGCTACTAAGTTGTTTCAGTTCGCCGAGTTCCCTCTACACCACCTATGCTCAGAATAAATTCTAAGTTTCAGTGATGAGTATCAGCCAAAGGCTGATGGGTTCCCCCATTCGGAAATCCCCGAGTAATAACGTTTCTTGGCAACTCCTCGAGGCATAAAGCAGCCTGGCACTTCCTTCTTCGGCACGAAGACCCAAGGCATCCACTACATGCATTATTTTCTTCTTTAATTTACTAGGTAATATTAAATACCAATTTTGACAAATAAACTTTCTATTCAGTTCTCAAAGTACTCTATATGGTGGACCGTAGCGGAATTGAACCGCTGACCTCCTCGTTGCAAACGAGGCGCTCTACCAACTGAGCTAACGGCCCTAGGTAGAGACAAGATCCTTATTAATATGTGTGTGAAATCTAGAGCTTAAAGCCCCGATAAACGAGGGTAAGGTTAGCATTCCATTCCGTACTGGAGATTTTACTTTCTCTATGCTTTTCTGTCAATTATTTTTACCAACACTTTGGCTAGTTTGTCCGGGTCGTGGCGGATGAGGCTTCGTTTTGTACTGTCGTTTGATTTCCGCTTAAAAACATTCTTACTTAAAACATTAGCTCTAATTACTTTGGCTTCTACGGCATTCTTTTCATATAAGTCGTCTTTCACTAGATCGACATTATCTTTCTTTTTATACCATTCTAAAATCTTTCTAGAGGGAGCTTTGTTGTTTACAAGAACGTAATCCAAAAAACCAGATTTAAGATACTTGTCTATCTCCATTATATGGTCTGACACAGTAAAACCGTCAGTTTGACCAAGTTTTGTCATCAAATTTACGATATATATCTTCTTGGCAGCAGATTCTGCTATTACATCCGTGATATTAGAAATTAGCAAATTAGGAATAATGCTCGTATATAAATCACCAGGGCCTAGGACTATAAAATCTGCACTGGAAATAGCTTTGACTACTTTAGGATTTAGTTTTGCTTTAGGTTTTAAAAACAATCTTCTTATCCTAGGTCGTTTCGTATAAGATTTATCAATTTTATCCTCGCCTTCTACAATAGAACCGTCTGAATATTCCGCACATAATGAGCTGTTAGAAAAAGTTACAGGTACGACCGATCCTTGGATATTTAATATTTTTGAAGCTTCTTTTAGGGCTCGTCTCGAAGATCCTGTTGTTTTCTCTAGGGCGGATAGAAAAATGTTTCCAAAGCTGTGGCCGCCTAAATCTCCGAACTCGAATCTGTAGGTAAAAAGCTCTCTCCATAGTTCAGAAGATTCTGAAAGAGCAACCAAAGCTTGTCGTAAGTCGCCCGGTGGTAAAACACCCAATTGGTCGCGCAACCTTCCTGTTGATCCACCCGAATCCATAGTGCTGACTACCACGCTTAAATCAAGTGGATATTTTCTTAATCCTGTGAGGGCTACAAATGTACCCGTTCCTCCACCAATAACAACTACCTTCCGCCTGTTCATGCCTCGATTATACAGAAGACTGTGATAAAATTCCTTGTATTAAGGCCTGTTTATGTTCATTTAGGGCGATTAGCTCAGGTGGTTAGAGCGTTCCTCTGATAAGGGAAAGGTCCCAGGTTCGAGTCCTGGATCGCCCACCATGATTCGACAGGCTCATCATTTAGGTGAGGCTGACGAAGCATTTTGAGCCAGGACGAGAATAATTCGCAGCCCGCTATGCGGGCGAGAGGGGGTCGCGAGCCTACAGATGCTTGTGTGCAAAGCACATTAGCATGTGTTGGACTTGTGACCGAGTCCTGGATCGCCCACCAACAGTGATACTCAAAGATTCGAGCCTGCCTGCCGGCAGGCAGGTCCTGGATCGCCCACCATGATTCGACAAACTCATCATTTAGGTGAGACTGACAAAGCATCTTGGGCACAGAACGTGTTAATCTTTAATAAATATGAATATAGATAAGTCTAAACCTATCAAAGTTGCTGACTATATACCTTTACTTGGGATTGGGATAGTAATCCTATCTTTAGCAGCGAATGCGGCCGCTTACGTTATTCTTGACAGACTTGGCTTTGCGACAAACCCAATCCCAATCCCAATTTTAGGCGGTATTATATTATTTGTCGGAACTTACATTATTGCCAGAATCGTTTTTAATCTCCATGGCACAAACTATAAACTTGCTGCAACTGTTTCGATCATATCCATGCTTGTTTACTACACATTCATCAGTTTCTACGGCGCAATTTCGCCTTTTTTCAGCTCGAGTTTTATAACTTGGGATAAAGCTTTTGATTTGGGCATTAAGCTACTGAGCATTCTAGGAGGTATATTAACCACAAAAATCTTCAGGAAATAACTTGCACACTAATAGGTTATTATATGAGGTCCGCTTGGCAGTTATACAGCCTGACGTAGAGATCGAACTGATATAATGTTGCTATGGAGCTAACAGTGTACATGGCTATATCAATAGACGGTCTAATTACCAGAGGTAATAGTGATTCAAATTGGGTATCAGATACAGACTGGGACCAATTTCATTCGTTTATAAAATCTAGCGACTGCATAATCATGGGTAGAAAAACTATGGAAGAATTTGGAAATGATTTTCCAATCAAGGGTCCGTTTAATATCGTACTTTCTAACAATGAAGGGCTACAAAAAAATGACGACAACGTGTCGATAATTTCAGGAACTCCAGAACAAGTAATTAAGTTAGCAAAATCTAAGAATCTGAAAAGTTTGTTATTGATAGGTGGGTCTGATGTTAACAGTCAGTTTATAAAAGCAAACCTAGTGGACGAGATAGTTTTGAGTATACATCCCCTGGTTATTGGTAATGGGTTAAGTATTTTTGGTGAGGCAGCTCTTGATGTTAAGTTGGAACTTATCGAAACAAAAAATATAAAAAACGAATTAGTGCAAATACGGTACAAGGTGGTTAAATAAAAGTTCCTAACACAACCCGTATAAACCATTAAAGTAATTTCCGAAAATAAATTTTATATCTATTGGTCAGTTGAATCCTGCCTGCCCTTCGAAGCCCGAAGGGCGAAGGAGGGGATCGCCCACCATGTTACTTGAGATGTTCGAGCCTGCCTATCGGCAGGCAGGTCCTGGATCGCCCACCACGTGTATTATAATACCGCTATGAAAACTCTTGCAGATAATCTAGTTAGTAAGGAATTTTTGTTCAGGTTTGTTTCTGTTCTTTTTATTATTGCATCTCTAAATTACACTCAATATTCATTAAACCTGTTAGTTTTATCTGGAATTACGTTGGGTATTTACTACGGACTATATAACGATATTATTTGGAGACCGACTGGTGCACTTTCTGAATCTGTAACTTACAGAGCACACCAATTATGGATACATCTTATTTGTGGAATTGTTGGAAGTATTTCCCTTTATATTTTGTCGGGCTCGATTGATCTTGTTAGTGCCTCATACTCTATAACAAGATTGGGGGCGACTGAATTTGTTTTATTCGGAATTTCTCTTCTAGCATACGTCGGGTTACTTCCTAGAATTTTATGGTTTTTATCCTATGCTCAGAACATCAAATCGCCTAAAAAGTAGTACTCGTGACTAGTCTTTTACCCTAATATGACGCCAAATAGTCTTGATTAAAGTTTTAGTTTTTAGTATAATAATTGTGATGGAAAAAACGGAAATTATACTAATATCAAAAAGTGAAATATTAATTGATAGGTCTATTTGTACACCTTCATTATTGACAAAGGATACTGAAGGATATAGGATGCGGAGCATCCTATATCCTTAGTCATCCAATCCGAATTTATACCAAGTTCTTCAAATCAAAATAAAAAGTTTTCGAAGTTGCGCTTGACGGAGATACGCATAGTCTCAGGTGGTAAACCATCCGAATTCCCTAGCGCAACAAAAATAGACGTACCTCTCCCGCATAAACTACTAATATTAATTTCTGGAAAATAAGATTTAAGATCTAAAAAGCGAAAACAATACCCCGTTTGAAGGTTTTCGCCACGCTAAGCGTGGTCGGCTCACCTTCGAACCTGCTCGGCTATCCTGTAAGGCACGGGATAGCTAATACTTTGAACTATAGAGCTATTAAGCGCAAAGTGTGCTTACTTTTTTCTCAGTCATTTCTATCCGTAAGACAGAAATGGGTCTGAAAATCATAAACACGATTTTACTCCCTTAGAAAGGAGGTGATCCAGCCGCAGATTCCCCTACGGCTACCTTGTTACGACTTCATCCTCATCACTGATTCCACCTTGGGCCCATACAATATGAGACTTAGGGTGGCCCCAGCTTTGCTGACGTGACGGGCAGTGTGTGCAATTCCCGAGAACGTATTCACCGCTGTATAGCTGACCAGCGATTACTAGCGATTCCAACTTCATGGAGGCGAATTGCAGCCTCCAATCTGAACTGAGACCGGTTTTTAGAGATTGGCTCCACCTCGCGGTTTCGCGACTCGTTGTGCCGGCCATTGTAGCATGCTTCTGGCCCAGGACATAAGGGCAATACCGACTTGACGTCGTCCCCACCTTCCTCCGCGTTGCCGCGGCAGTTCCGCTAGAGTGATACAACTAACAGTAGGGGTTGCGCTCGTTAACCCACTTAAGGGTACGCCTCACGGTACGAGCTGACGACAGCCATGCAACACCTGTGAATCCTGAAGGCTTCCCCCTTTCGGGGGTCGCATACGGAAACATGTCAAGCCCTGGTAAGGTTCTTGGGTTATCAGCCAATTAAAGAGCATGCTCCACCGCTTGTGCGGGAACCCGCCAATTCCTTTGAGTTTCAACCTTGCGATCGTACTCCCCAGGCGGCCTGCTTAACGCGTTAGCTTCGACACCCACTACGTACTATCCTCCTCTTTTGTATCAAAGAAGGATAAAACGTAGCAGGCATCTAGCAGGCATCGTTTAGGGCGTGGACTACACGGGTATCTAATCCGTTTTGCTACCCACGCTTTCGTCTCTCAGCGTCAGGACGGCACCAGACAGCTGGCTTCCCCCTCGGTGTTCCATATGATATCAACGCATTTCACCGCTCCACCATATGTTCCGCTGTCCCCTAACCGCCTCTAGTTGTGTAGTATCAAAAACAGGCTTCGGGTTAGGCCCGAAGATTTTATCTCTGACTTTCACAACCGCCTACAGACTCTTTACGCCCAGTAAATCCGGGTAATGCTTGCACCCTACGTTTGACCGCTGCTGCTGGCACGTAGTTAGCCGGTGCTGTTTTCAGAAGTTTACAACCCGAAGGCATTCATCCTTCACGCGGCGTCGCTGCGTCAGGCTTTCGCCCATTGCGCAAAATTCCCGATTGCTGCCTCCCGTAGGAGTAGGGCCCGTGTCTCAGTGCCCTTCTGACTGGTCATGCGCTAACACCAGTTACCCGTCGTAGGCTTGGTAGGCTTTTACCCCACCAACAACCTGATAGGCCGCAGGCTCGTCCCCAAGCGATAAATCTTTGGAGTTGCCTCCACATAAGGAATTATTCCGCCTTTCGGCGGGTTATGCCTTACTTGAGGGTAGATTCCTACGTGTTACTCAGCCGTTCGCCATGTGCCATAGCTCCGCAAGCGGAGCAACGGCTCATTCGACTTGCATACCTTAGGCACGCCGCTAGCATTCACCCTGAACTAGGATCAAATTCTCACCATAAGTATTGTTTTCACTTTTTATGATCTTAAAAAAATAACCTTACATTAACTTTTCAAAGTTCGACTAATAGCAAGGGCAAATCTAACAACAAAAGATAGGTTAGTCAATCAACTTAAGCTCGACTAGTGATGTATTGAACAGCTCCGAAACAGTTTTAACTAGGACTTCTTTATCGTGAATAGGTTTACATGTTACCAAATCAATATGAACCGCATTCATCTCGGGCCACGTATGTACGAGCAAGTTTGAATTGGACAGTATAAACGTTACCGATAAGCCTTTTCCACTAAATTTAGTAATTTTTGTATCCACCACTTTTAGCTTGTGTTTTTTGCATAACATCCCAAGAACCTTAAGTAAAGAATTTTTTGAAAACTGGCTTTGTGGAACTTCCCCTAATTTTAAAACTACATGATCAACGTAAGGAAACTTCACATCCTTTTGCGACTGATACGTATAAATATTCTTGAGTGTGTATGGGTCTTTCAAAGTTTTTGTAAATGGTGTAGTTTTTAAAACATATAGGGAGCTCGCGTTACCTAACGACTCAGCACCCGTATATCGAGCAAACTTATGAATTCTATCTTCAACTACTAACCCCATTCTATTAATTATTTCTTGGATTTTTAAAACTTTCTCGGGAGTTTTGTGACTACTACCGAAATACAAAAAGATATACTTATTTTTCCCTCCCAATAGATCAATTGCTCTACTTAAAAAAGTACACATTCCATTTTTTGTATATGGAGGATCTGTTATAACTACATCGAACTTACCTAAATAATTGTCGGGTACTGAATCCCGTGCGTCGTAGAGTTGTGTTTTTATCTTGCCAAGACCCTCTTCTGAAAATATTCTATCTATACTAGACAATAGATTTTTATCAATATCGAATACAACCGTTGTTTTGTGGTTTTGTGAAAGCAACGAAAATACCACAGATACCAAATCATCATCTCCTAGCAAGGCGATGTGACTGTTATCTAATACGCCCTTGTACTCTAATATTTTTGCTTTAGAAACTGAGGTCTCCGCAGTTGCAAAAAACTGATCATACTCTCTTTTAGGCTTAATGACGTGTTTATCTCTAATACGAGTAAGTCTTTCCTCCAAATCCTGGTCTTTGTATTTCAACAGTGAATAATCGAAGGGTTTCGTAATTTCCGGAAGCTTATCCAAGTTTTCGATGTTGTTCTTTAGTTTTACAATTGTTTCTTTTGGGATTCCTGTTAATGTTATTAGTTCTTTTATCGAAAGGTTTTTCTTGGAGTGGAGTAAATATACAACTCCGCTAATTTCAGAGGATTTTAAATCTGGACTATGCCGTTTTAGTTCTTCTATCAATTTTTCCACGAGGGTATTATACGCAATCTAATTAAAATAGACACAAGTATCTTGATTGAATTAGCTTTATAGTGCAATTTAATATCATGCCATCCCGCCTTAAAAAACTACTGGTGCTAACAGTGGCAATTCTTTTTATACAAATGCACTATGTAAAAGCAGAAGAGGTGGGATGGACAAAAACACTCGTAGACTACCCACATTTAAAAGCAATTGAGAATTCACCTTGGGGAATATTTGTGGGAGAAGATTTTAGAAATCAAACGAATAACCCATACAACGGTGTGTTCCTATCTACTGATCTTGGGAATAGTTGGAAAATGGTAGGACTTGCAAGACGTGGAATAACCGATCTTAAATATTTTGATAACAAAGTATATGCCACCGCATACTACAGTACTTCGGAAGGCTCGGGGGGCCTGTTTGTAACTGAGGACAGGGGGATTTCGTGGGAAAGGATGGGTCCTAGTTTTTCGGGAGCAAAAATTGATAGAGATTCCAAATCAATTTATTACGGTGGTTATTCCCGCGGACTTTGGGTTTCGTTTGATGGGGGTGAAACTTTCGAACAAAAAATTGGAGAAGGAATATTTGGGCCAGACGTGCGAACCATAGAAAGTACAGAGGACCTAACACTAGTGTCAGCCGGAGATGACGTTTTTCTATCAAAAGACCATGGTGTTTCCTGGACAGAAATCCCCGCCCTTCGAAGGAAGGGTGTCGGATATTTTGTAATAGACAAAAATGTTCTTATAGCGGGTACTTACTCTATACAAGGTATATACATATCAAAAGATAGTGGAGTTACATGGAAAATACTCGATCCTTTTTACAACATTGTTACTCTGGGAATGGTAAAGCTAGATCACACTTACTTTGTTGCTTACAAAACAAGGAGTGAGGGGGTTGTTTATGTTTTAAAAAGCACGGATCTTATTAGTTGGGAAGATACAAAGTTACAGGTACCAAATCAGGAAAATATATATGAACTTATCGGTGTTCATTCGGATCCCAAATATATTTTTGCGGCAGGTGTGGGGGGAATACTTAAATACGAGGTCCCAAAGGACCAAACATTAACAAACCCGATTTTTAATGCACCGTGGAACATAAAAAACGAAAGGGAGCTTGTTGATAAAATATCAGCTTTTTTCGACCACTCATACCCCTTTTTAGGATATCCTTACCACAGAGAACCAGATATTGAATCTAACACGACACTCAATTTCTTTGGAAATAAAGAAAAAGAACCCGAAATTTATTACAGTTCACATAATGGAACTGACTACGCGTTACCGTACGGAACTGAGATAAAAGCAGTTTCAAGTGGATACGCACGTTATTATAATTGCGGCAGTTGTGGACACACTATTATTATTGAGCATCAAACAGGATACGAAACAACCTACCTACACTTGCAAAAAGATGGTTTGATAACAAGAGATACTCAAACATGGGTTACTGCCGGAGAAACCATAGGAAAAGTGGGAATGACTGGAAACACAACCGGCCCTCACTTACATTTTGGCGTAAACGATCTAAACAAAAATTTACCTACCGATCCATACGGGTGGTGGGATGGAAGAGACACTAAAGATCCTTGGAGTATTTATACGTGGAGTGACTCGTCTGGAGACCATACCGGAATGGAAAGTGAGTATTTATGGAAAGATGAGATACATCCAGTTTCATCATTTATTTCAAGTAAGGGAGGTACCGTAACAATGGAAAACACCTCTATTGTCTTTGAGACTTCTACAAACAGGCCAAATATTACGTTTTTCTTAAAGCCATATGCTAGACCCATTGTAGAAAAACTAATATTTATCAGTGGAACATCAATGATAATGGATGCGATAGATCAAACAGGAAAAACTGTAAGGAGGTTTGTTACACCTGCGAAACTAATAGTAAATTTCGCAGGACTTAATGTTTCTCAAATTATTCCCGAAACCCTGAGTCTTTACAGGTGGGATAGTGTTGAAAAGTTGTGGGTTTCGGTCACCACACTAGTTGATCATTCAAAAAAACTTCTTACGGCCAATATTGATCACTTATCAAGATTTGCCGTCATGGGAAAAGCTGCAAACGGGACTGTACCAACAACCCTATTTTCAATTACTGGTGAGTCAGACGAGAACAAGTGGTTTATACAATACCCTACTATTTCGCTTAGTTCCGGCATTATAGGTGATACTATTTTCTATTCCAACGAAGAGGGGGATTTTTGGAAAGAGTATAGAGATCCATTTTTGTATGACCGTGATGGAATAACAACTCTTTCTGTAAGAACACTTTCGTCTTCTGAGAATCTTGAAAAAAAGAGAAGCATCGTACTAAAAGTAAACACGAAAGGAGCTAGGACAAAAACTCTTAAAGTGGGGGCTTCGGTTTTTGGGTTGAATTAGTAGCCAAACAATCCGGCTCTAAAGAATTTCACATCCGTGAAAAACTTTGGTAAAACCGTTGCGGTAGCAAACAGAAGCACTACTACCATGGTTAGAAGAAGAAACGACAACCATACGGGAAAGGGTTGGTAGTTCTTCTTTTTTTTACTGGCAGATTTAAACATTGAACTAAGTTTAATGGTTTTTGATACTTTGTTCAAGGTCTAAGCGTGGATTAGAAAAACTAGTTTCTATCACACCGCCGCCTAGTACTACATCCCCATCGTAAAAAACTGCGCTTTGACCAGGAGCAACACCGAATACCGGTTTATTAAGAACCACTTTTGGTAAAGTTACATTTCCTTTATGAAACTCCCCTAAATGGCGAATCCTAACAAGCAGCTCCCCGCTAGCTTTAGTGTCCGTGGGAGAGTGGTAATCAGTAACTGTAAGCTTCTTAACCAAACATTCGTCTCTTACACCCACCACTAGCCGATTTTTCTTGATATCTTTCGAGATAACAAACAAAGGCGTGCCTTGATACTTCGTCAGCTTAAATCCACGTCTTTGACCAACAGTATAAAACCAAGCACCCTCATGTTCTCCAATCACCTTTCCTTCTTGAGTAACCACCTCACCCTTTTTTGGTTTAATTTTTTTCTTTAAAAAATCCTTAACATCCACCTTACCAATAAAACAAATGCCCACACTGTCTGGACGATCTTTAGTTGGAAGATTCACTTCTTTTGCGATTTTCCTAATTTCGGCCTTTCGTAACTCACCTACTGGAAAAAGGGTTTTTTTCAGATGTTTTTGAGTTAATAAATATAAAAAATACGACTGATCCTTACTCTCATCAACTCCCGTAAGTAAATTGTATTTGTTTCCTGTTTTCTTTGTTCTTGCGTAGTGACCAGTAGCAACGTAATCAAATCCGTTCTTTATTGCCCACTCAAAAAATAGTCCAAACTTAATTTCCTTATTGCAAACGATATCTGGATTAGGAGTCCTTCCTGCTTGGTACTCGTTATAAAAATAAGAAAGAACCTTATCGTTGTACTCTTTCATTAAATTTAGTTCTTTGAATTTAATATTCAAATGGGCCGCCGACTGTACTGCATACATCTTGTCTTCGCTACCGCCGCAGCCAGGCTCTTCTTCCCAACATTTTATGTATACACCAGTTACCTGATACCCTTGTTTTTTTAGCAAGTGGGCAGCGACAGAAGAATCCACCCCACCACTTAAACCAACCGCCACTTTTTCATTGGATTTCACAAATATGATTATACAGGGGGATAAAACAATGGTATCAAAACTTACAGCGTAGGAGGGCCTGGTCCATAACAGAGACTAGTTCGTCTACTATCTCCATGCTTTCCTCAAAACTAAGCTTTCGAAAATTATGTGGAAAATAGTGAAAAACCAAGTTTCTACCCCGTTTCCACACTCGCCATAAATCCTCGGAAACCTGTCTACCATCTTTAGCCTTTACACACACCTTTGCGAAAACATTACCTTTTTGCTTTATAAAATGTGGATTTAATATTCTTCCGATTCTCATGTCGTCACCATAATAATCACTCTCTTTTATTAGCTTCATGTCCAATAAAAACTTCTTTAGAAAACCTTCGTAGGCTTTAGAGAACGAAAAAACTAAAAGAGAAAAGTCAGAAACACCTGAGGTATGTCGGTGATCGTTAATAAGCTTGATCATCATTTCCCCATCTTCAATTAATCCCTGAAGTTCTGGAGTCAAATAATTCCACAAACGGGTATCTCGTTTAATTATTTGCATACCAAAATACTATCACAACCTTTTTTGTACCAGCTTAACCAACTCTATTATAATAAAGGTCACAACAGCCCCTAAGGCTATTATGAACCAATAAGATCCTAATGGCACCACTCCTAAAAATTTACCAACCCCTGGAAAAACAAAAGGTGCCATTTGAAGAACAAAACCAAGACCTACTGCTCCTAACAACCATTTATTATCAAACAATCCCTTTTTCCAAAAAGGTTCTTGTAAAGTACGGATAGAAAAAACATATACTAAAGAGTTTACGCCCACAGCCGCAAATGCAACAGAACGGGCGAGATCAATGTTCCCGGTGGATTTATATACATAGGTAAAAAAACTAAAGGCGAAGATCCCACACACGAGAGAGATTGTCGCGATCAGTCGATACATCCAGGACGAAACTAGAGGTTCCTTTGGAGATCTGGGCCCGTGGCGCATCGTACCAGCCATTTTTGAATCAACAGTCAGTGCCAAATCTGGAAATCCATCTGAAATAAGGTTTACCCACAAGATTTGGGCTGCCGTAATTGGTAGTGGAAATTTAAAAACAAAAGAGGCGATAACGATAAAGATCTCTTCAAAAGCGTCGCTCATTAGGTACAAAATAATCTTTCGAATATTATCAAAAATTCCCCTTCCCTCTTCTATAGCAGAAACTATCGTCGAAAAGCTTGAATCCAATAAAATCAAATCGGAAGACTCTTTTGCCACATCTGAGGCTTCTTCCACTACAATACCTATGTCGGCCTTCGACAGAGCCGGGGCGTCGTTTACACCGTCTCCCATCATAGCGACTACCTCCCCATTCTTTTTTAAAGACTCCACTATTCTTAATTTTTGGGTGGGTTTAGTACGTGCAAACAACAAAACATCTTTTGATTCTTGGATTTTCATGCCCAACTCACCTTCTGAAAAATGTTCGATCGCCGAACCTAAAATTACGTTCTTTCCCGAAATCTTAATTCCCAAGTTTTTCAAAACAGATATTGCCGTTTGTGCGTAATCACCAGTGATCACAATAAGCCTAATACCAGCGCGCTGGGTCCGCTCAAGTGACTCCTTCACGTCATGCCTGGTAGGATCTGAAAAGGCAAGTAATCCCGTCCACTTAAGAACTAACTTATCGTCCTTGGGTAATAGTTTCTTTTTGGAAGAAGATATAACCGTATGCGCAAAACCAAGAACCCGCTTTCCTTCCTTAGAAAATTTCTCGATATCTTTTAATATTTTCTTTTTATCTTCTCTTGAAAGTTTAGCTCTATCTAAAACAACTTCGGGTGCACCGTTAACAAAGATTATATTCTCTTTTTGCGTCCACTTGTTTAAACACGTGAAAGTTTGGGCATCTGAAGAAAAAGGAATACACTCAATTCTCGGAGACTTCTCGATAACTTCTTGCGTATCTTTAAGCATATATTTACCCCAGTCCCATGATGCAATTACAACAGGGTCGTCCAGATCGTTAGCAAGAAGCACTTGTTTTGCTAACAATTCTTCATCACCAACAGCGTCCGTAACTTTCATCAAACCCTCTGTTAGGGTACCTGTTTTATCCACGCAAATTGTGGTAACACCACCTAAAGTCTCGGCAGAAATCAAACTTCGAACAAGGCCTCTTTTCTTAAGAATACGCTGCATACCAATAGCCAACACTACAGTTAATCCAACTAAAAGACCTTCCGGTATAGCAGCTACTGCGAGAGCCACAGACGTGGAAAATACTTCAGTGGCGTCTTTCCCCAACAACACACCTGAAACAAAAATGATAATTGTGAGGGCAAAAACCAATATGGAAAGCTTTTTGCTAAATTTAGT
>Ga0209976_10001620_pt1 | contig 13226 bp, 6 predicted proteins | sample SumtaG_FD_182806 | JGI IMG/M metagenome (GOLD analysis project Ga0209976, IMG submission 182806) | Deep subsurface microbial communities from Indian Ocean to uncover new lineages of life (NeLLi) - Sumatra_00157 metaG (SPAdes) (version 2) | ecosystem: Environmental > Aquatic > Marine > Oceanic >...
AGTGAGAAAATTATGAATTTATTAAAAAATCCAAAAGAAGATTTTCAAAAGATCGTATCTTTGGTTGAGGAAAAAATAAAAAACAAGGTTACTGTAGAATCTAATAAATCCCTTAGAGAAGCACAGACAATTGCTCACATTGGACATTTCAACCTCAATGCTGAGACTTTAGAAGTAACTGGATCAGATGAACTCTTTAATATCTTCGGTCTTACTCGTGAGGAAGCGACGCTTGATGCTTTTGCAGGTGTTGTTCATCCTGATGATAGAGAATATGATCTTTATCATATTAGGAGAGGATTGGAAACTGGTGAGAGTTGGGACATTGAACATCGTTTAATTCTCAGAGATGGTAATGAAAAGTGGGTACACGCCATCGGTGAGGCAACAAGAGATGAATCTGGTAAAGTTTCTATGGTGTTAGGTACTGTACAAGATATTACCATTCGTAAAAATATAGAAAAATCACTGGAAAAGGAGAGAAATTTTACTGAAACTGCAATAAATTCTCAGAGAGATACTTTTTTTATCTTTGATCCATCTGAAGGTAAAGCGATACGCTGGAACCGTGCATTTCAAAAGGCTTCCGGATATAGTGATGAAGAAATTTCCACTATGAACGCCCCAGAATCATATTATGATGAGAATGATTTAAAAAAAGCAGCTTCATCAATAGAAAAAATACGAATCGAAGGAAGCGCATTAATTGAAATGAACTTAATAAATAAAGACGGCAAGAAAATACCTTTTGAATACATTGGCTCAAATATCAGTGATGACGAAGGAAATCCAAAGTTTATCGTTGCTATTGGTAGAAATATCAGCAAACGTAAAGAGTCAGAGCGCATATTAAAGCAAAGTGAAGAAAATCTCAACAGAGCCCAAACTTTGGCCCAATTAGGACATTGGGAACTTGATCCAGTAACCATGGAAGTGTCTGGATCAAAAGAGCTTTTTAAGATTTTTGGATTAACCAATCAAGAAGCTACACTTGATGCTTTTGGAGGTGTTGTTCACCCAGACGATAGAGGATATGATCTTTACCATATACAGAGAGGTATTGAAACAGGTGAGAGTTGGGACATTGAGCATCGATTAATTACCAAAGATGGTATCGAGAAGTGGGTTCATGCTATTGGTGAAACAAATAAGGATGATAATGGTAAAGTAATTTTGGTTTTAGGCACTATACAAGATATTACTGAGCGTAAGAATTTGGAGGAAATATTATACCAGGAGCGAGATCTCATCCGTACGCTTCTAGAAAATCATCCTGATTTTATTTACTTTAAAGATAAGAACGCTCGATTCAGACATTTAAGCACCCGTTTTGGTGACTTCTTAGGGCATACTATAGACGACATAGTTGGAAAAACTGACTTAGAGCTTTTTCCTGAAGAAGTAGCTAAACAGACCTATAGTGAGGATCTTAATGTTATACAAACCGGGACACCTCTAATTAATAAAGAGGAAGGCACAGGAGAAACATGGGTCCTAACAACGAAAATTCCCTGGTTCGACAAAGAAGGTAATATAAAAGGATTGTTTGGAATCTCAAGAGATATAACCGAACGCAAGAATGCTGAACAGAAACTAAGGGAATCTGAAGAAAAATATCGGGGTTTAGTAAATAATATAACAGATATCATTTACGAATTAAACATTAAAGGAAAGTGTACTTATGTGAGTAGTCAACTATTTGAAATATCCGGATTTTATCCAGAGGAGATGATTGGGCAAAATGTATTTAATTTTCTCCATCAAGATGATATTATGAGTGTTGCCGAAAAAGTTAAAGAAGCTTTCAATGATAGAACTAGGATTTCCACTGAATTTAATTTGAAACACAAGGATGGTCATTATGTGCCAGTCTCTTCAAATTTTAGTGCGACCCAAATTAAAGATGATCTTAAGATTATTGGTGTCTTAAGGGATATTACAGAAAAAAGAAAGGCAGAGTTAAAGTTAAAAGAATCTGAAGAGGAACTTAGAAGTCTAAATAATGAATTAGAAACAATTTTAGCTGTAATTCCAGGAATTCTATTTTGTAAAGATAGAAATGATGTAGTAACTCGTGTAAATCAGAATTTTGCTAATTCACTTAATCTGAAAAAGGAAGACCTTATTGGAAAATCTTCTCTCGATTTATTTCCAAGGGATCAAGTAGAAAAATTTCGAAAAGATGATTTAGAGATTTATGAAAGTGGAAAGCCGAAGTTAAATATTGAAGAATCTGCTGAATTCCCTGATGGAAATATCTGGGCGCTTACGAATAAGACTCCTTATTATAATGAGAAAGGTGAAATTATTGGTATTATTGGGCTGTCTATTGATATCACTGATCGAAAAAAGATTGAACAAAAATTAAAAGATTCTGAGAAAAAATATCGTTTATTATTTGATAAATCTCCAATTGGAATAAATCTATTTACTATAGATAGAAAACTTATTGATAGTAATAGTGCTATGGAAAAAATTACTGGTTATTCAATTGAAGAATTTAAAAACCTTGAAGCAATTTCAATGTATGCTGATCCAAATGATCGAGAAAAACTAAAAAAGCTTTTACAGGAATTTGGCAAAGTGCGTGATTATGAAACTAAATTCAAAAAGAAAAATAATACTGAGTATTTTGGTTCTATAAATCTTGATTTAATCGAACTTGATGGTGTAAAAACTGTACAATCAACACTAAGAGATATTACTGATCAAAAAAAAGCAGAAATTTTGGTTAAAAATGAAATGAAACGATTAAAAGAAATCGATAAAATGAAATCTGAATTTCTCAGAAGAACATCGCATGAGTTAAAAACTCCTTTAGTTTCAATTCTGGGATTTACAAATCTCTTATTAGAATTTCATAGTGAGAAGCTTGATTATGATATTGCATCCAATCTTAATGAAATAAAGCAAGGATGTAAACGCCTTGAATCTCTAATTGCTGATATTTTGAAAACTGCCGAATTGGAATCATCTGCCATAAAACCACGGAAAAAAGAAGAAGATTTATCTTTTTTAATCAAACTCTGTGTTAATGAACAACGAGGTTCAGCCAAATTAAGAAATCACAATCTTGATTTGAAAATTCAAGATAACCTAATAGCATTAATCGAAAAAGAGCAAATCCATCAAGTAATAAGCAATCTTTTAAGTAATGCCATAAAGTATACACCCCCAAATGGGATAATAGAGATCAATTCAGAGATAAAAAATAACTATCTAGTTGTTTCTATTAAAGATAATGGTATCGGATTTAGTACCGAAGAGAAAAGCGGATTGTTCAGACAGTTTGGTAAAATTGAAAGGTTTGGCAAAGGATGGGATATAGATGGTGAAGGTTCTGGTTTAGGCCTTTATATATCTAAGAAAATCATGGAAATGCACGATGGAGATATTTGGGTTGAGTCTGAAGGTAGAAATAAAGGATCAACGTTTTATTTCTCGCTACCATTAAATAATAATTAAGATTTTCCAGAAATCTCTCGTGAAGGGAATCGATTTAATCCACGTAAATTTATTTCCAAATAATTACACCTTTTGCTTCTAGACGTTTAAAGATATTATCAACCTCAATATCTCTTTTGGAAGCGAGTGGTGTGTTTATGATATATAAATCTGATAAAGATTGAAGATCAAATAAAGATTCTGTAACAGTATCTATTGGATTATTATTTAACCATAGAAACTTTAACGATTTTAAATTGCTGACCGTTTCTGGTATTGTTTTAATTTTATTATTACTTAAATCTAAATTTTCGAGATTTCTAAAACTTGATGAAAGATTAGGGAATTTTTCCAATTGGTTAAAACTTAAACCTAAAACTTTTAGAGAATCCAACTTATTCAAGTTATCGGGCAATTTCCTTAATTGGTTGCCCCATATTGATATAATTTCTAAGTTACTTAATTTGATCATTGATTCAGGCAAAAATTGAATGATATTATGGTTTAAATATAATTCTTTTAGGTTTATTAAGTTCCCAATTTCATTTGGAAGCTCTATTAAATGATTCTCGCTCAAATTGAGTATTTTTAAATGAATTAAATTTCCTATTGATTCTGGAAGATTACCTAATCTATTTTCAGTCATGTAGAGTTCGCTTAAATGTTCTAAATTTCCTATGGAAGAGGGTAAGGTTTTTAATCCGCAACGATTAAATCCTACAGCAGTAATGTGATTTTCTTTTAATAAGAAACCTAAATGAGTTTCCTTGTTAATAGAATCAACAGGTTTTAAGCGATTAAGTAAAAAAGTTTTTGAATTAGCTATATTACATTTTATAATATTCAATAACGCTTCGATTTCAATATTGGCGATAAGGGAATCTTGTTTTTGTTTAAATTCCTTTTCTATTTGCTCAAAAAATATTTCCATCAATAATCCCAGTTCCTCTTTATCAAAATATTCAAGATAATTCTCTTGAATTAAATATTGAGAAACATTTGTAGAACCACTGGTTAACCTTTCAGCAATTTCATCTTTGAAAACTCTCCTGGCGACAGGATCTCCTACATCAGTCAATCTTTTTAGGAGTGGAAAAGCTAAATTACTATGAAGCAAATTTGTGTCATAAAAATTTTCAGACCAGGCTTGTAGATTAGAGCTATGCCCCCAAAATTCGATTTCAGGCTTAATTTGAAAGAGGTTATTGTTTCTTTCAAATGAGTGGTCAAGTGATTCGCTCACGTCATCGATTGATAAGAAATCATCAAATTTTTCGATACTCTCTGCTGGAATTTCTATTAACAAATATTTGCATTGGATAAATTTTTCCCCTTTAATGTAAATTACGGTTTTATTGTTTTCAAGTTTCAAAGTAATGAATTTATTTATCTTGTTTTCAAAAACTTCCTGCTTTGGTGGTTCAAAATCCATTGAGTGTTTGATCTTAGTACCACAACGACGACAAAAATTATACGTTGTTTTATTTCTTGTTCCACATTTAGGGCAGAAAAGCATTTTATCTAAATAGTTAAATACAGTTCTTTTAACTTATAATAGGATATGTTTTTTTTTAATTTTTCCTTCTTCAATTAAGAGATTAAACCAAAAATTGAGGAATTTTTTAAGCTAATCTTTCACTTCCACACAAAATAATATTCTATCTTTGTTTGACATTAATATATAATGAGGTTAAAAACGAATTGGTTTAAACAATTTCAATTCTATACCCAACCAATCCCTACTAGGACTCCTTGGAAATCAAGAATCTCATACCGAGTAAATCCAGCTGCATTCAAGTCTTCCTTTAATTCTTCCTCTGTAAACATTCTTCCCGATATGGATTCTTCAAACTTATTTAATAATACTTTTGCATAAAAATTATCAACTTGTGAAATTTTTGATCTAACGATTATCGTAACCATACCTCCTTGTTTCACGACCCGGATTAGCTCTTTGAGCATCTCAATTCGTGATAATCCAAAGAAATCAGGCTCTTTTTCATACTCTGGAACGATGGATATTTCAAATATATCATTCGGTTCCCTAATACCGTTATTAAACATGATTGTAGACTTCAATTTATCAAATCCCATCTTAACCATGCTCTCATATATACCTTTGTTGCCGAGAAAATATACCTCATCCCCTGTTCTAAATGATAATTCCATTAGCCTATTATCAATTGTTTCTTTTAAATTTACAACTAACATGTTAGAAAAATGAGTAATACCTGTTATCCTCATAACTTCTGCGAAAATTTTTATCATGTAATTGACATCATCTATTGTCATCGTTAAAAAATGACCCGTTATTCCCTTAATTACCAATTTAGCCTTTTCGGTAGCTTCCACTGCAATTATCTTATCTATACCCTTTTGTTTCCTCTTAATGAATAAAACAAGTCCATCAGCTTCAAGTGTTTTAAGACTATTATAAAAACTAGAAGTAGATAGATTAGTTTGCTGAAAGGTATCTAAAAAGATCCCCTCTCCGTTATCGGTGATTCTGTTGGGATTAACAAATTGGTTAATTTCCTGATATAAAATAAACCTTACTACCGGACGTCTGTGATCTATAAGTTTTTGAAGCGTTACTAATTCAAGATATGAGAGTTGTGATAAAGCCTTAGTGATCTTGAATTTTGACATTTTGAAAAAATTTTGATACTATTTTTTTTTGCTTAATAAAATTATAATAAAACAAGTATATTAATCTTTTTCAAATTTGAAATTAATATTCGACAAGAAAAAAAAGTATAATCAAAGATTTTTGAAATTTTTTTGACTTTTTTATTTGGCTTATTCTACTTTTAAACAAGAGATAAAATATTTGAAAGGTGATATTTTCCCTCAGAAACTCATTATCTTGAATAGAATTAACATATATCACTTTTAGAACTTGAATTCTATGATTTCCAAAAGTGAAACTAAAACGGATCGCAATCAAAAATAACTAAGAATTTAAATATGAAATTTTTGATATATTCATTAGCAATATATTATTTTTTAAATTAAATTGAAACACCAGAAAAATAGAGATATTAATTCGGAGATTATAGAAATGAAAAGAATAAGCTATTTTATCAACGAATTCAAAGTCAGGAAATACACAAATGGTATTTGCGAAGAGGAAATCTTTTTCAACACATTGTCTCCAAAGAAATTCTTAGAATTAGTTTATATGATTAAAAACTCAATAACTAATGAAGACAAACCCAATCTAAACATAATTAACTTAATGATTGAATTGTTTAAAATTGAGTATTCCACGGTGTGATTATTGAAAAAAGAATTCATTTATGTAGAATCTTTAAAAAAAAATGATTAATATGAAAAAAAATAACAAGAAAGGTCGATTATTCGGCTTAATCGGATTACTAATGTTCTTAATTACTATTTTAACAAGCACTCAAATATTAAATTTGGGTAATTACAATAATAATGAAAAAATAAACAGTTATATTGAACTGGAGAATCTTTTTTTCTCTGCTTCTCGGGGAGAGATCAAAATATACAATGATTCTGCATTTATCCTAGCAAATGGTGTAAGGAGCGGTTCTGGAACGAAGGCTGATCCCTATGTTATTTCAAATTGGGTTATAAATTCCCCTGTTTCGGGAATTAATATAGAAATTGTAAATACCACAAGTTATTTTGAGATAAAAGATTGCTCCTTTTCTAACGGTATCATGGGTATTATGCTTCAAAATGTCACTAATGGAAAATTGTTCAATAATATCTTTCAAGTCTTTAATAATACGGGAGTGAGAGTTTTAAACAGTAGTAAGATCAATATAACTAGTAATGTAATATCTGATATTTACGGATATGATGGAATTAATGGTACTAATGGCACAGCTGGAGATTCTCCCACAGATGGAGTATCTGGAACTGATGGAGGAGATGTTTCAGGTATTTATACAACTAATTCAACCTTCTTATCTATATTTTATAATAATATTTCTGATATATATGGAGGATTAGGAGGAAATGGAGGTAATGGGGGAGATTGTTTTCAAGACCATTCATGGAGGGCCGGAGGATCAGGTGCCAATGGAGGAATAGGAGGATCTGGAGTTGGAATTCTTCTCGAAAGTTCAAACCATTCTGTTATATTTAATAATAATATTCAAGATCTTTTCGGGGGTACTGGTGGTTCTGGAGGTGGAAGTGGAGATGGGAGTTCTATAATAACTTTTATGGGGGATGGAGGTGTGGGTGGTACAAGTGGTGCAGGAGGTACAGGCGGAAAAGTTATTGGTGTTTTTGTAGATCCTTCAAATAATATTAGTACTTGTTATAATAATATCTCAAATCTTTTTGGTGGATCAGGAGGACCTTCAAATGATGCAGGTAGTGGTGGTCTTGGAAATGGGGATTCTGGTTTAGGAGGATGGGGTGGTTTTGCTAACGAAGGCGGGAAAGGTGGTTTAGCGAGTGGTATGTTCTTTGAAAATGTCCAAGGAAGTGTTAACTTTTTAAATAATATTGGGAATATATTTGGTGGAAATGGCGGTGATGGAGGAAAAGGAGGAGATGGAGGGGATGTCACAGATGATGATGAGGTCTGGGGTGGAGGAGGAGAATGGGGGGGATTGGGAGGTAATGGTGGGTATGCTTATGGTTTAAATTTCAGGAATAATCAAGGTTTTAATAATAGCTTAAATGATATAGATAAAGTTATAGGAGGAGATGGGGGAGATGGAGGAGATGGAGGAGATGGAGGAGATGTGAATGAAGCGTCCATATTCTCAAATGCGGGGGGAGATGGCGGTTGGGGCCATGATGGAGGAGATGGCGGTTGGGGATTTGGAATTTATTACGATAGCTCCAATAATAGCATTAATGAGTATAATAATATTTCTACAATTATAGGTGGACTTGGCGGCTCTGGAGGAAGTGGTGCTGTTGGACAGGATACAGTAGGAATTGATTGGATGGGAATTGGAGGGGGATGGGGTGGTGGTGCTGGTGCTGGAGGAGATGGAGGTTCAGGCATAGGGATATTTGCCCAGGATTCAATAAATATTAATAGCACATTAAATCACATTTTGAATATCAAGGGCGCCAACGGTAATTTACCAGGACTAGCAGGTTCGGGAGGATCAGGACAAATTGAGGGTGGTGGAGGTGGTGGAAACGGCGGAAATGGCGGAAATGGCGGGGATGCATCTGGGTTAAGATTTACTAACTGTCAATATATAAATAATAATTGGAACAATGTTTCAAATATAAAAGCAGGGACTGGATTTTATGGAAGCAATGGGGGAAATGGAAATGATGGTGATCTTCGAGGAGCTGGTAGTGGAGATGGTGGAATGGGAGGTAGTGGTGGTACTGGAGGTTCTGATGGAGCAGTATACGGTCAGTTTATATCATTAACGAATTTTACATCATCTATAGGAAATTCTTTTACCAATATTACAGGTAGTGAGGGAGGAGATGGTGGTGTTGGTGGTAATGGTGGTAATTCAGTCCTTGGAACTGGAGGTGATTCTGGATGGGGAGGCGATGGTGGAGATAGTAATGAGGAGATTTTGATGTATTACTCAGCTTCTAATAATATTACAAACCTCATGAATCTCTTATCTAATGCATCTGCAGGATATGGAGGGACAGGAGGGTCAGCTGGAATACCTGGTACGGGAGGAACATCTGGAACTTCAGGTACTATAGGTCAAAATTCAACAATTTTTGGTTTTTATTATGTAAATTCTGAGAGTAGTAAAAGTTGGCAAAACGAAATCTATATCTTAAATAACACAGATATAGGGGGAAACTATAATACATGGAATGTTTCCATTAGGGGTAATTATTGGGATTATTACGGGGGTTCTGACCTAAATGATGACGGTATTGGAGATATTCCATACCAATCTGCGGAGATAACTGATTACCTACCAATTTGGGATGATGGGGATGATATAGCTCCCCTTATTACTATTAATTTACCTGCTAATGACACAACTTGGTCGGTTGCTCCTATGATTAATGTAACTGTAATCGATAAAACCTTAGATTCGATATGGTATAATGTTACAGGAAATCCTACAAAATATTTCCTTGTAAATAATTCTGTTCAATTATTTGATACTAGTGCTTGGAATCTTTTACCAGAAGGGATATTTAACATTAGTTTCTATGCTAATGATTCATTCGGGAGATTAAATGATAAATATAGTTTAACCTTATTTAAGGACACAAACCCTCCACATGTTACCTTGAATTCTCCTTTAAATAATACAGTACTGGATTCGGCACCCATAATAAATATAACTGCTTCAGATTTTAACTTAGATTCAATTTGGTATCGAATTGGAGCAGTAAATGAGATCTTAATTAACAATACTGAAGAAACTCTCTTACCAGAAATATGGAGTAGCTTACCAGAAGGTTTATTTATGCTCTATATTTATGCCAATGATTCTGTCGGAAATGTTAACAATCCTGTAATATTAAATCTAATAAAAGATACAATTACCCCACAAATGACTATTATAAATCCAATAAACTTATCTTTTTCGAATATTGCACCATGGATTCACCTAATTGTGAATGATACAACTCTGGATTCAATATGGTATAACGTAACAGGAGACCCCACTGAGTACTTCCTTTTAAATAATACAGGGGTACAACTCAATAACGTTGCATGGAAGGGATTACCTCAAGGGTGGGTTAACATTGATTTTTTTGCAAATGATTCACTGGGTAGAGTTAATGATACCTTTAGATTACAGATCTGCAAGGACACAATTAATCCTTTAGTTTCAGTGTCGTCTCTTCCAGCTAATAATAGTTTCATTTATGTAGATGTTGCTCCACAGATAAATGTAAGTGTTATTGATAATAATTATGATTCCATCTGGTACACAATTACTGGGAACTCGACAAAACAATTTTTACTCAATAATACTCTCAGCTCAATTGATCAGTATATCTGGAAAAATTTAGGACAGGGAATGTTTCAAATCTTCATATTAGCAGATGATACCGCAGGCAATCTCAATGATTCATTGGTTTTGACGTTTTATAAAGACACTTTAGCCCCTCAGATAACCATAATTAATCCACTTGCAAATGAAAAATTTGGAGGATCTGCACCAAGCTTTAATCTAAGTATCGTTGAAGTTTCTCTTAATACGACTTGGTATTCATTAGATGGTGGGTTGAATAATACTACCTTCATAGGGTTGAATGGTATTATACTTCAAGTTCTTTGGGATGCAATTCCTGATCTTCAAGAAATCACCATAACCTTCTACGCAAACGATAGTCAAGGAAGGATTGGATTTGTAAGTATCGTTGTTCAGAAAGACCTATCAATTGATGGTCTAGCAGGACAATTCGATCTTATCGGATTCCTTACGAGTCCAGTTGGATTAGTTGTTATAGGTGTCCCTCTAAGCATTATCATACTTGCATCTGTTTTAAAGAAAAAAAGTAGAAGCCATAGAGGTGGCGGTGAAGAAAAAGAAAGAATCGAGGAAATGTTGAGAGAAACTTGGTGGAAATCTAACGAATAGGTTTTAGCTTATCTTTCATTTTTATTTAGAAATCTAAAGAATCCGTTTCAAGGATGTAATTCAACATATTTTTTTATCTGCGAAGTGGAATGACTGTTGGGTAGATCAATTACTTAGAACAAAATGAAAAAATTTGATCAGATTACTTTCCCAAATATCAACCAAATGGAAAATAATTTGGTATTTTTTGTATTAATTCATATCCATTTCGGTGTAAAATATGGGTAATTCTAAGGAATTTTTTATTTTAAACTTTTTAAATTTCGATGATAAATTATTATTCTTTCTATTTAATGACTATAAGCCCCTATTGTTTAATCTTTTCCGTGTCAGTGAACATGCTCTTATTAGAACCTCAATCTGTATTATTATTAACAAATAAAAATGTAGTGTTAAAAAAATGATGTCAATATCTAAACAAAATGAAATATTAGAAGAAAATTTAGTCTTAGATTTGGAATGGTTAAATGAGGAATTTGAAATTTTATTTGATTCTAATAGGGGAATTCACAGTGAAATGGATAAAGAAGTTGCTAATGATGTTTTCGATTACTTTCTCGAAAATTCTGATGTAGAGGGTAATATTGAGCTGTTTAATTTCTTAGATGAGGTCTTAGAAAATATCGAGAAAAAATATCCTATCTTACTTAAATGATTGATTTGACATCTAGTAATTTTATGGGAAAAAAAGAAAAAAGGAGTGATGAAAAAATGGTCCAACAAGTAAAGGAAAAATTGGTATGGAATGACATTGTTGAAAGAAAGTCAAGAAACTTAAATAAACAGATAGAACGGAAAAAGGCTCAGGTAAAAATGGAAGAATTTTTAAAAAAACTAAACAAAGAACATAAACAAGTTAGAAAAGACTTGGAAAGAAGAAGGAAGAAGGTCGAGATGAACTCAAAATATCTTGAATTTACAGTTTCAATTCAGAAAATAGGTTATCAACAAGTCTACAGGAATATTGGAATATTTTAATTAAAAATATTTTTTAAAAAAAGAGATGATAAAAAATTAATCATTATAAAAAATATGATTGGAAAAGTCCTGATGTAAAAGAAAAACCGGATTTTAATAAAATTAATTTGGTTTATGCGGGGATGTGGATGGTTTTACTGATAATTATGTGCTGGATTAACAATATATTTCATAAAGAATAAGGTGAACATGTTGTTATTGGGGCTAAAATCTGGATTAAAATTAATTATTATAAGGACAACTTAATAATCTGATATTATTTATTATTCCAATCAAAACTCTTTCCAGATATCTATCAGTACTAAATGGTAGAGAAAAATCTTTTTTTTAATCATTTCAAAGTTTTTAATTAAATCTTAATGAGATATTAATTATATTTGACGAGAAAATTATTATTATCAAGAAAAATTAATATTCATAGAAGCTTTATGGATGAAATTGACTTATTCATTATTAAAAAGTTATTAGAAAACTCTCGCTCGACTTACAGAGAATTAGCGGATATGAACGATATATCTGTCAGCGCAATGCACAAACGTATAAAAAATCTTGAAGAAAATGGCATTATTAACGCCTATATTGCAAGACCAAGTCTAATAGCATTAAAATATTTATGGGTTGCGATTTTTGGCACTTCTAATGCAAAATCGATGGATGCAGTTAGTAGAGAGCTTGGTCAACATGAAAGTATCAGCATGGTGTCCATAACTGGAGGCAAATTTCTCTATATCAAAGCTTATTTAAGAAATATATCAGAACTTCAAGAATATAGTAGTTATGTGACAAAGGTGGCTCAAATTAGTGAGTCTTCTGTAGGAATTGTCAATGTACCTTACATTACAACACCAGAATCCCTTACAAGTATTGATTATAAAATATTAAAGACTCTTAACAGAGACGCAAGGAATCCTATAACAGATATTGCAGATGATGTAGGGATCTCAGCTAAAACGGTTAGAAAGCGATTAAATCGCATGATTGAACATAAACTAGTTTCATTTACCATTCAATGGACTCCAATGTATGAAAATAGTTACTTTACTCTTTTTTATCTATATTTAAACGAAGGTACTAATCTAAATTCTACGATTCAACATCTCAACAAGAAATTTTCTAAGAATATTGCATATTGCTTAACCTTTAGCAACATACCTCACTTAATTTTATTGTGTACTTTGACAAAAACTTCTAAAGACTCCCAAAGAATTCAGAAAGAATTGCAAACAGAGGGATTCAAGGATATGATTCCACGTATCTTTTTCTCTATAAAGTGGTATG
>Ga0209976_10001621_pt1 | contig 13223 bp, 19 predicted proteins | sample SumtaG_FD_182806 | JGI IMG/M metagenome (GOLD analysis project Ga0209976, IMG submission 182806) | Deep subsurface microbial communities from Indian Ocean to uncover new lineages of life (NeLLi) - Sumatra_00157 metaG (SPAdes) (version 2) | ecosystem: Environmental > Aquatic > Marine > Oceanic >...
ATCTCCTCGAAAAAATCAAGTTTCTGTTCAGTTTTTTTCAATTCAGACACACTTCCCTCATCATAAACAGATGCCATGTATCCAAGCCAAACACGTTCGCGTAAAATACGAAGAATAAAACTCAATCTATTCTTATGCATTTCATCCAATTTATGACCGGTATAATCCATTACATTTAGATCATCGTCATAACCTAGAATCTGTACAATGGCTTCCTGTATGATTGCCAGTTCGGCTTGTTTTTGGTTCATGAGTTACCTTATATGCAGTATAATCTTACCGGTTTTACTAAGCGAATGCAAGCTCAAATTTTCTCAGGAAAAACTCTTCTTTCGCTGCTTGGAGTTCTTCAGATGTGATTATTCTTTTCTTGACGGTCCTGGTTGAGATGGTAAGCCTTCCTTTATCAATGAAATAGGAGTTTATTTCTTTCAACTGTCTGAGATTTGAACTGTTTTGTAGTTGTCCCATTTTAATCTCCATTCTCAGGTTTAAGTTAGTTGGGTAATCGTAAAATTTTGATCTTTCTTAAATCGTTTTGCACAGTAACCACAAATTTTGAATTTTTGACTATCACTTTTTCTAGTCATTATTTTGGTAGCGGTTCTATCGCATTCAGACGGTTCCCCATATCTATTCCATGGATGAGGAGACATATTTTCGCATTTTGACATTAACTCAATCTCCTTTCAAGTTGGTTAAGATTCTAAATAACGATGTTTGGATACATAAATAGTCTCACCATCACGTTTCCATCTAAGATACTCAGACATCAACATAGGCTTCCATTTACCGTATTTATTTTTGAAATGTTTTAACCCGGAAGGTTGAACCTTCCAAATGGTCTTTGATACTGATCCGTTCTTTTTTGTCCGAGTTGGGAATTTCCTGCCAGTGACATGCTCAATACACTCTGATCCATAATATTCCCCATTATGTTCATAAGCGTATTCTAATTCTCTACCACATCTATGACAGGTAATCATCCCTCGGTCTCCATTAAAGGTTAAGGTTATGTGTTACTATGGGTGAATTATTCCAGACCAAGTTTTACGGCAATATGTCTGCAATCATAGCAGGGTTCTATGCCGTCCTTTTTCTTCATTTCGTGGTGGTGTTCACGGTTACTTTTAAAGGCGGACAACGTAGGCGCATCGGTAGTCTCTTTGATGTGCTTCAGTTCGCCTTTATTGAGCTTCTTTTGCCATTTCATCTTCTCATCTCCAAAAGTGGTTGAGTTAAGCCGGAGTAATCCGGCTGGGTTTGTTAGTTAAGAAAGTCAGACCAAAGATTTGGCCAGTTGATTGAATCGGCTTTTTCTGCCAATTCTTTTTCATGGTTGCCTTGATATTTCCAATCAAAACCAATGTGAGAATAAAAGTTAACATCAAAGTAGTCAGTCATTGTCTCTGACCCGTCGTAGTTGTAGCTTCCAACCATGGATTTCAAAGTTTCCAAGGCTTTTTTGGCTAGCGGTGTATAAAGTTCATATGCCGGATGTTCATCGGGAAGGTTACCAACGAAAACATTGGAGTTTTCGGTTTGTAGCTTCATTCTGTAGATGTTGATAAACTGGATGGGGAATTCTTTGATATTCAAGTTCAGAGATTGTCCGCCTGAATAACGCTCGATTGTTACACTGACTTTCATCCGTGGGAGAGTCTTGGCTTTTTGAGCGTCTTTAATGTCTTGCCTAACTGCCTTGGCGATATCTTTGATGTCCATGCTGTTGTCATGTTTTTCACCGTATGTTCGTTCGTACATTTTAATCTCCGTTTGAGTTTTGGTTTGTTTTGTTTCCATGATTTAACTATCTCAAATCGGGATTGTTTTTGTCAACAAAAAAATACAATAAAATACAGATTAATCCATTAACTTACGGCACAATCCCTCTAAAGTGTCTTGAATACTGGCTTCAAGACCGGTCAGTTTTCTTATGTTTTTTTGCTCTTTTTCTAAAAATTGATGTATATCATGAGGAATTGACCAGTGAATTGGGTTTGACTTGTTTTCCAAGGGTGGTCGACCACGTCTTTTTTCTTGATTCTGATCCATTTTTTACCTGTTTTTGATTAATTATTGATTTTACCGATTTATTCCGATTATTACAAACATTAAATCATTTTGTCAACAATAAACCTTGACAAAATATTAAAACCGAGTAGGGTAATAGGTAGAGTCAGTGAGCAGCTCCTTAGTCTCTGGCTCTTTGCTACTCGTGGCGGAAGCGGAAGGGCACCATAAGCGATCCGATAAATAGACGCATGGCAAGATATATGGTGGAAAGCCGTAGCATCCGAAGGCGTATTTCTAGAATATAGCCTGCAACATACATATATCATATTGGTATCGAATCCAGTCGAGTAGCTAAAACAAAAACATCAATCAGAACATACGGGCGAGATATGAAGACCTTGACTGTTGAGGGAAAGAAATACAAGGTTTCGGAATATTTGGGGTTTCAACATTCAACCGGGACATATAATTATTTTGTATATGATGAGCATGGTGACGAAAAGAATGCTTATAGATTTCCAGGTTCAAAAGAATGGAAATTTTGGACCGCAAATAATAGATTAGGCAAACTATGAAAACAATCAGAGAAACAGAACACATAAAAGTAACCGTTAAAGACAATGAATACTTAATATCTGCTAGCTCTGATAAAATTCTAAGAGTTTCAAGAGTTGGGTTTATCCAGTTCCAAAAAGGCCCAATCAAAGAGAGCGGTGTCAATGGATGTCAGATAGAAGATTTACTGGCTATTTGTATTCATCGGCTTGAGGGATTTGCAGATGGAGGTTGGGTTGAAAAAGAAAACGCGCTTGCCATAAAATGCATCCAAGACGGATTGGCATGGTTAGATCTTAGAACCAAAGATCGCAAGAAAAGGGGTGTTGAAGGAACAAATAAAAAATGAAATCTCGATTCTATAAATGGATCTGGAGAAAACGCCTAAAAACTAACCGATATAAAGTCATTAAAGTAAAAGGCTGGAGAACCTTTTTAATTAATGATCAATGGAACTCTAGGCAGACGATAACTTTTTGTAATAGGTTTTTGAAGTGACCAAAATAATCTTGCTGTTTCTTTTATTAATTCCCTTTCAGCTATCAGCCACAGTTTTTACTAAGCAACAATGGATTAATTTCTATTTGCGAGGTTGTTCAACTGTTTCTATTAATGCGGCATGTAAGCAAAAATTAGAAAAGTCACTCGGTAAGATGATCGAATATCGAGGTATGATTTTAAGGCATCTCAAAAAAGAACAACTCCCATTATGGTTCATAATCATTCCCATTGTTGAATCTGATTACAATGAACGTGCAGTCAGCCCGGCTTCAGCTACGGGAATGTGGCAAATCATGCCTTACAACATTGAGGCATATCTGACAAAGAAAATAGTATTTCTTAATAACGAAATAGAACTAACACCAACCAGTGCAAGGATCAGGAAATATGGATTCGACCCAAAAGTAAGTACTCAAATAGCGACTTTGCACTTAAGTAAGCTGTTTCTAATTTACCGTGACCGTAAAGACTGTGAAAAACTCTCTTTAATGGCTTACAATGCAGGCACTAAACGGGTAAATTCTTGGTTGCTCGGTAAATCCAAGTTGCCAGACGAGACCCAAAACTATTATAATAAGATCATGGCTGTTAAATATATTATTCGGAATATGAAGAGATTAAGTATTGAACCTGATGTAAAAGTGACACTTTTTGATCGAATTAAACGGATTGTAACTAGATGACACCGGAACAAAGAAAGGCCATAAAAAACGTATTATCAAAACAATTCCAGCGTGAGCAATTGCGAAGAGTAATAAGGATAAAACTTAAAAATAAGAACCGGTATAAAAAATATCATACTCCAAAACCTAGATATGATGAGGTTTATTTTAAAGGTGTTGAATGGTTGGATAGTCTATAAATAAGGGGAATTCATGTTATTTAAGCAGCATCTCATGGCAGGCATGGCAACCGGTCTAATAGTCGGTGGAATATCAATGTATATGACCAGAGATATTAAGGTAGCCGGTATTTTTGCAGTTGTCACAATAGCCGGATCTCTTGCACCTGATCTTGATTGCCATTCAATCCCATCCAGAATAGTTTCATTCATCGGAGCATTACTTACAGGATTTCTGATTTATTCAAAAACATATCAACCGGCTGCATGGATTGGGTGCATATTTTTTATTATAAAAGCACAGAAACATCGAGGACTCACACATTCTTATTTTCTTCCAATTCTATGTCTTGTATTGTTTAAATTCGATATTTACCCAGCGTTACCGTTCGGTATCGGGCTTATGGTTCACTTTATTTTAGACGGAATGATTTTAACATCAAGGAAAAACTGGATAAGTATATGAATAACACTATAAAGGTGAGTTTCGGGAAGAGTGGCAGACCGTTAAAGAATGACTTGACCAATAAAAAGTTCGGAAAATTAACAGTATTATACAGGACACGCTATCACCTAAAAGGTGTTAAGTGGATGTGTGTTTGTGATTGTGGTAATTTTAGTATTCCCGAATCGAATGATCTAAAAAGCGGGCATACTACTAGTTGTGGATGTTATGGTAGGTCAATGCTTGAAAAAACGACACATGGTCACACAAAAGGAAGAAAACACACTACTGAATACGAGGCTTGGGCAGGTATGATAGCAAGATGCAAAAACAAAAACAGAAAACAATACAAGGACTACGGGGGTCGAGGTATTGCCGTGTGTGAAAGATGGAAAAACTATGACAATTTCTACTCGGATATGGGAGAAAAACCGAAAGGCATGACGATTGAAAGAATTGATAACGACAAAGGATATTCTCCTGATAACTGTAAGTGGGCAACGAGAGAGGAGCAAGGTAATAATACTAGAAAAAACATATTCATAACCCACAACGGAAAAACTCAGACAATCGCACAATGGGCAAGGGAAAAAAATATATACCCACAAACGCTATACAACAGAATATGCACTCTGAAATGGCCACATAAAAGGGCATTAACGGAGCCGGTTAACCCGACAAACAGAATATATTAACGGTGGAGAATCCCACCTTATAAGATCATATGAGCTTTGAAATAAAACTAGTCTTATTCCTGCTTACTATTTTAATAATCCTTAAAATATCCGGGTTACATTTAAGCGTCTAAATCTTGTAAAAACGCAAGTTTTCCTGCTTATGTCTGCAAAGCCTTTATTCATGAATATTCCAAAGCCTATCCAACCGCAACTTTTCCTGCAAAATGTAAAGTTTTCCTGCGTGGGTTCGATCAGGCTTGAAAGTCAATAATAGCTTAATTTAACACGCACCCGCGCAAGTATAACTGCACTACCGCAAGGTTTCCTTACAGTTTTCATGCGAAATTTATTATTTAATTTATTTAGATAATCAGAAATAATCTTGTAATACATACCAGCATTGAGTTTAAGAGTTTTGTATATTTTATTGATCCAGTGGCACAACGGTTGCAACTATATAACTATGAAACGCAAACAAACAAAAACTCAAACGGAGACTGAAATGGAACTTACAAAAGAAAAAATGATCGAGATGGGCGGGAAGCACTGGGAAAAAGGTCAGATTGAAAGAGTTTACCTGAATGACTCAGTGATGGTAAAAATGGGTATGAAAATAGTTGATTCACCTAGATTCGCAAATGAGATAAAAAGCCTTGGTAAAAACAAACTTTGGTTTGATTGTGAAAGTGGAATTCTTCATTCCGATAAGGGTTTAATAAGAACGGCGTTTAATGCATCTGGTTTTGAGTGTAAAAAATAACAAATCAAATAAACCTCAAACGGAGAAGAAAATGAAATACTCACTTAATCAGATCAGCGTGGAATACGGCGAAAAAATAATGATAGCATATGAGTCTTACTTAGACGCTATCCTTAGTAATGTCGACTGTACAAAACTTGAGTTTGATACACTGGCAAGTGCAGTTGACGACATGGTATTGATGAGTAAAATAACTGCTTACGCTCATCAGCATGCGTCTCAGATCTTAAAAGAGAATAGAGAATATGATTTGAATCAACTCGCAATAAAACAAGCAGTCGGTAGAGTCGAACCGGTAGGTATTTATACGTCCAGGCTAATGGATGCAGCGGCACAAAGTATTGATCTGGTCTATGAGGATTATGATCGAGAAACAGGACGTAAGCGGATTGGAAGTCATACGGCTCGGACTAATAAAGAACTGTATATAATGATAGCAAGTGAAGTACAAAAAGTTGGAGATCGAGACATCTTAGCCAACGCAAAATACAGCAATACTTTTAATTGTTTTAGAATTATAAAATGAAACAGAGTGATTACTTAACCGGGGAGGTGAGTCTTTTTGATTATCTCGATCACCTATTACACGGTAACGACATGGAAGAAACAAAAGAATACCTCGAAAAAGTTCAGGCAGCTTTTCCAAGGCTGAAACTTTTCCAGATAAAAGAAGGATCTGGATATTTAATCACAGGTAAATTTGGTGTATTACCCGAAAAAGAAACCGACAAAAAGACGAGTTGACAAAAGAAAACACCCTGCTATAATCAAAGAAAAACAAATAGCAGGGAACCATGCCACAATCAAATGCGTTAGCAGACAAGCGCTTAGAATTAGCTGCAAAAGGCTACGACCTTCCTCCACTTCCAAAAGATATCGATCCAGCGCTTAGAATTCCACACAGCAGAATGGATGCATGGGCGAATCTAACAACCGGATTCGGTAGAGCATCGCAACATCCTGTCGCAAATTCACAATATGAAGCAGTAGATAAAATAGACTCTGATCAATTAGAGCAAATGTACCGTTCTGATTGGGTGACTCGAAAAGGAGTTGACGCACCTGCTGAAGATATGACCCGTAACGGTATCTCCTACCAACATAATGACGATGACGAAGATCAAGACGAAAACGACGGCAAAGAACAAATAAAGATTCAAAAAGAAGTTGAAGATTTTGACGATCTCCTAAATGAACAATTCAAACTATGGCAAACCGCTTTCCAGGCTATTGCCCTGGCCAGGGCTTCAGGTGGATCTCTTACCTTATTTAACTTCGATGACATTCAAATCGCTGAAGAATTCGCAGAACCATTAAACGAAAATCAAGTCTCTGAGATTAAATGGGTCCGTGTTGTACCTGCCTGGTTTGCGTTGCCTCTCACCTATTACAGAGATATAAATCATCCAAAATGGGGCTTTCCTGAGCATTATCAAGTTGTAATTCGTGAGCCTGGATTCGGTATTACTCTTCAGGTTCATGAAACTAGAATGATCCGAATGGACGGACGCTTCACCACTCAAACACCACGAACACAAAACAGAGGATTTAACGATTCTGAGATTCAAGCAGTTTATACAGCGTTAAGGGATTATGGAATATGTGTTACTGAATCAAACAGTACCATGGAGACCTTTACTCAAGACTACCTTGGTATGAAAGGATTAGCCGAAAAAGTCATGATGGGTGAAACTGATTTTGTCCTTGACCGATTGATGTTGACCCATATGAACATGACCAGCAATCGGTTAAATGTGTATGATAATGAGTCTGAATCAATGGAACGTAAAGGCACCCCGATCACCGGGTTAGCCGATTTATGGGATCGATACACAGAAGCTATATGTGGAGCGTGGGGAATTCCTAGATCTCGTTTCTTTTCTTCAGAATCCGGAGCTTTAGGTGGCAATGCTGCTGAATCAGACACAAGAAACTATTTTAACGGTGTTCACTCAAAACAAGAGCTTCAATTAAGGCCATGGCTAAATGATTTCATGGATTTTGTGAATTTGGCAGCTAAAACACTTACTGAATTACCTTCATATATATTTAATCCACTCCAAGAACAATCAGACAAAGAAAGAGCAGAAACCTCGTTAGCAGTTGCTCAAAGAGATGAAATCTATATACAAGAAGGTGTTGTTTCCCCTGAAGAGGTTACAATATCAAGATTCTCAAAAGATAAACCAGATCTCGAATCAATGGTAATTGACTTTAAAGCCCGTGAAGAAATGGAAGAAGAAACATCACCGGAAGAAGTCGAAGAAATGAGAGAAACGATTGCAAATATGGAACTTGAAAACGCAATAAAAGAAGAAGCTGCACAGCAAAGCTTTCAACAACAACCAGAACAACTAAAAGAAAAACAGGATTCAGACGATATTCATATGCTTGACTTTCATCCCCCGGGAAGTATTGGCGGAATGTCAAAAGAAAGCATCAAAGAGTCTATTATTGAAGCGGTCAAAGAGTTTCATTCAAATGAGGAAATAACTTTTGTGATAGAGGGTGAAGATGAGTAGCAAAATCACCATTCCAAAAACACTGGTTGAAACAATCAAGAAGGGGGTTATATCTGAGATCATCTTAAGTAAAAAGGGCAAATTTGACGCGAAAAAAGATTTAAGATTGTCTCCTATCGATCACAGAATAATTTCAGATTCTGTACTCGAAAAAATAAAAACACCAAAGGATGGAAACGATGGCAAGGACGGTAAAAACGGTAAAAACTTAATTTTTACTGAAGAAATTAGAAACGATCTTGTAAGGGAGATCATTCCACGAATTCCAGAACCTCTTGACGGTGTCAGGGGAGAAGTTGGGAGAAAAGGAGAAAAGGGAAGTAGCTATATCTTAACTGAACAAGACAAGCTCGATGTTTCCGAAATAACAAAAAAAGTTACGCAAAAAAGTGTAAACTCATTACTTAATAAAATAATTTCTGATATTAAATCAGGTAAGATAAGCAGTTCTGGCTTCGGAATAGGTCCGAAAGATGCCGGTGATTTAATTAATAAATTTATAGGGAACACAGACTGGCAATCAGGCAATGAAAATCATACTGGTGATGTAACCGGAAATATAGAATTAACAATAGCTAATGATGCCGTAACGTATGCCAAGATGCAAAATATTGTCTCTGATCAAAGGTTACTGGGAAATATCGCCGGTGACGGTGAAGTAATTGCGGAACTCACAGATACACAAGTAAGAACATTGCTTAGTTTAGTAGTCGGAACCGATGTTCAAAAATACATTCCAGAAGTGGAGTCTGCAAACGAGGCAGCTTTTAACTCTGGAAATCCAGACGGGACACTTTATATTTTAGTACCTGATCCATAGGATAAAAATGCCATATACAGCAACAATAACAAAGCAATCTGTTACGAAACAAAAAGACGGGTTTATTATCAATATTAGTGTCGTTGTTAATGACGGGGCTAATGATATTTTTGAACAATCATTTAAAAAACGACACTATACTGGTGATCCCTTAAGCGAAATAGAGGCGGTTTTTCAGGAAAAAATAAAAAACGCATGGGATAAATATATCTCAGAACAAACCATTTTTGAAAATGCTTCGTTTGATTCATTGTGTTCTGATTTAGATTCATCATTGACAACATACATTAACCAATAAGGATATATGTTAGCAAAATATTGGAGATTGCGTTTTTATTGGGTTGCCGATCAAACATTAACCTATGCAGACGGTGCTAGAGTTAATGTGCGGTCATCTCCCTGGAAATTGTCTAGCGGAAATCTGACGTATGGAACAACAATCACCGACGATATGGGATTCACGTCCGGCACTATCGTGACAACTGGTGAATCCGAGGGCGATGTCAACGACAACACATCTGACTTAAATTGGGGTATTAAAGGATTTTTTGAAGTAATCGCAGATTTATCAAGTACTGATGGGTCGGGTTATTTATATTTGGAAGAATCAGACGATAATACAAACTGGCCAAGCGATGCCGCTGATTTTGATATTTTGACAGATATGAGGTTGGTCGGGGTTGTTACTCTTACAACAGATGCAGTTGACGAAGATCACTCTGTAAACTTTGAATTTTAATGAAGCCAATACTTGGAACACAATTAAATCCTTATCATCCACTCAACCAGGGGTTAGTGGCTTGCTATGAATTTAACGAAAGGGCTGGATTGATTGCCAGTGATATCAGCAAATATAGGAATCACAGCGTCCTGATTAATAACCCCGAATGGGCACCAAATGTTTTTGGCGGTGGTTTGGATTTTGTTACAGCATCAAATCAATATATAGATGCTGGAACAGCAATAGGGAATGCATTGGGTAATGGTATTTCATCTTTAAGTGTTTCGTTGTGGTTTAAAATGGATACTGGTGGAGGATTATTTTATATAGGGGATTTATTATCGACTTTTGGTGAAATGCATTTACTTTTACAGACCAATCTTGTTTATCTTAGATTATCAAATGTTGCCTTTAATGAGTCAGCGGCTTTTACAGATACAGCATCATGGAATCACATAATTGCACAATATACAGGTTCAAAAGGACAGTTATATTTAAATAATTCTTTGGTGATTGACGAAAATTGGTCTACAGATTTAGATCTTAGTGGTTTAAAAACTGTCATAGGAACATATTATAATGGTACACTAAGCACTTTTGATGGTAAAATAGGTCAAGTAAGAATCTATAATAGAGTGTTATCACCAAGTGAAATAACACAATTATCATTAAGACCAGATGATTTATATCTAAAAGATGATATTACATCATGGGCGTTTATTCCAGGGTACGGTCTAAAATATACAAACGGATCAACGGGAGTACTGACACATATGAGAGAAACAAACGGGGTTTCCGGCGCTGAAATTGTTTTAAAAAGAACGAATGGGAGTACAGGGGATGTTATCAATACAGCAGGTGTATGAAAAGAATAGCAATAACAGAAGAAGCAATACAATATATAATAGACTCGATATATGATAAGATAATCGAAAACGACAAAATCCCGGTTCCTGATTCTAGTCAAATAAAACTGGATTATGCACGATTGAGCGATGTGGTGTTATCTAGGATTCCAAAGGTAATTAGTAATGAAATAAAAGTATCCTTCGATCCGGCAAAAATAGAATCAGAAATTAAAGAACTTAAAACCAAACTCGACAGCATTGAAGAAAAACTGAATGAAGACAAAGAAGTGATAATCGATGATAAGGTTAACACGTGAGCAAGTAGAAAAACTTAAAAAGGAAATCATAGACGAATTAGATAATAAAAATATTCGACTTGATAAACTTAATGATGAAGAGATAAATCATATTATATCAAGAGTAAAACAAAATTTACAGGAAATAAAACTAGATTCAGAAGAAGTTATTGTAGGACTTTTAAAAAACATCCAAACAACAGAAGAAGAAAAGAAAATTGATTTTTACCGCGACGAAGTATTCTCTCCTAGAATAAAAAGCGCCTTCCAAAAGTCAGTATTAGATCAAATAACAACTCCAAAAAACGGTCAGCCCGGACCACCTGGCCCGCAAGGTAAAAAAGGGAAAGACGCACTTCCTATACCACTCACCGAAAGAGACAAAAAAGAAATTGCTAACCTGATTGACGTTACCAAATTAGTAAAAGATCGGAAAAAAGATCTGGCAATTTTAGTCGAGCAATTAAAAACCGGTAAAATAAAACTTCCGTCTGGTGCCGGAATTGATGTAAAAGAAATTTTAGCAGAAATAAACAAAGCTGGAGCTAATTTCAATTACATTAATTTTGGTGAAAATGTTGAAGAAAGTAGTATTCCACAGGAAGCTGGAGTTGTAGATTGGAATGATGATGAGTTAGCGCTAAATGTCCAGACTGGTATTGGTCCCGTTATGCAAGTGGGACAAGAGATGTATATATTAATCTATAATGATCTTGGGTCTGAAATAACAAATGGTTCAGCATTGAGACCGGTATCAGCCTTCATGGTCAATAGTCTAGTTGTTCCAACAGTTGAGAAAGCCAAAAGTGACATTTTTTCTACTGTTGAAGGAACGATAATGGTTGCTACTATGACAATACCAGATGGTACAGTTGGTCTTGCAACTAGATTTGGAAGGGTTAGAGATATAGACACTAGCGCTTTTTCTCCAGGAGATTCTATTTTTGTATCAGCCGATACCGCTGGAGAATTGGTTAATGTTAGGCCAGAATTCCCAAATTATGACATTTCAATTGGTGGCGTTGTCGTTGTAGATGAAAACGATGGAGAAATAATAATATCTGTAACAAGAGATATATTTGATACGGTAAATAACTTTTGGAATGGTACTTTCCGTGAAACAATAAAGTTTGAAATCTTAAGCGATGGAGCAACGGTAACTGGCATTTTAGAGCCAAGTAACGGTCACCCTGATATGACTATGATGTTTAGTGACGGGTTCACCATGCTTGACACAACACCACCTGTGACTATTGAATTAATACCAGGGACGGCAAACAATCCACAAGAAAATTTTGTTTATGTTCCGAAGGCTACAAAAGTTTTAACTGTTTCATCGTCTGGGTGGCCAGATGCAGAACATATAAAAGTTGCAAATACAATACTAAGAACAGCCGCAATAACACAAACTGATGGGGAATTAGCCAATAGGAATTGGAATGACCACATTGAAGATACGGCTTCATTCCAAGGACACCTTTCACACATAGCAGAAAAATTAAGACAATTTGAAGCTCAATGGGATAGTGGAGTCCAAGGGTCTGCAACAATAAATACCGGTCCGACTCCGGATGATGTTTTCGTATCGAATACAGCGGGCTTTGTTTATCAACTACATAGACATCCGTTTCCTGCGTTAGATACCGAAGTCAGTGACGATGTACACATAGTAAACCATTTTGTGAACCAATTTTTAACGGTCTCTAATTTAAACGGGCAAACAAGTGATGCGTTAGGAGTCACCCTTACTAATTCCAGTTTTAGTTTTGTTATGTGGGGTATCCAAAATAGAGCTGGTTGTCCATCTCATTTAATGATTAATTTGCCTACTGGTAAATACGCAAGGCTATCTCCGGAAAATGCCGTTTCAGATGCTTTTAATTTTTCAGTATATGATATAGAAAATAAATTTCAAGGTTTTGCATTCTTAATTGCGAGATTTACTTTCACACTCGATGCAACCGGTCAAATATGGACACTATTTGATACTGAGGATTTGCGTGGTAAAATACCAAATACAACAGCAGGCGGCGGGGCTGGTGGAACTGGTGTTACAACTTGGGCAGGATTAAGCGATACTCCTAATACGCATGTAGCACAACAGATACCAAGGGTTAATGTGGGTGCATCTGCTTTAGATTTTACAACTCTTTTAAAATCAGGTGCCACACAAGTAGCTGCCGGAGCGGTAGCCGGTGAATTCTGGAGAACTTCCGGTCAT
>Ga0209976_10001624_pt1 | contig 13208 bp, 15 predicted proteins | sample SumtaG_FD_182806 | JGI IMG/M metagenome (GOLD analysis project Ga0209976, IMG submission 182806) | Deep subsurface microbial communities from Indian Ocean to uncover new lineages of life (NeLLi) - Sumatra_00157 metaG (SPAdes) (version 2) | ecosystem: Environmental > Aquatic > Marine > Oceanic >...
CATAGGCCCGTGTGTAAATGTGAATAGGAGGCTCTTCAAGCTGAAAGTACTTCTCCAGCGAGATTTCAGGCTGTTTTTTCTTTGGTTTAGCAGGTGCATCTTTAGGCATTTCTTTAGGTATTTCCGTAGCCATCTCTTCCTTAATTGTTGATTTCGCTTTCTTAGCCATACTATCTCCTTTACAAACTTACGGGGTATATGTAGGATCTGTCTCTATAGTAGCGATAAAATCGACCACAGGATTGACTGACATAGTTGTATTCCGCGTCTTCGCCTGTATTGAAACGCTCGATCCGTACAAGATTCTTCCGAAATCAATATTAAGATCCCCGGAACGCCGTCCTGATTTAGTTCCTAGATCGATGCCCTTAATATGTAGAGCTTCTACATTTATATCTGCTAGGAATGAATCCGTAAGATCGAAAATGATACTCGCTACGTCCTTATTCGTTGACCAAATATCGAATACATATGTATTGTTTGCAGTATGTGTATTCATAATGCCTGCTAGAGACAATTCACCCGCTGTACTAGTTTCTAGCGCGGCCAAGCCCGTATCCGAAATGAACCACTCTTTCTTAGCAACCTGCGATCTTATTATCTCTACAAACGCCGCATCAACTTCAATCTCTGTACGGTCTCTCCCTAACGTTTCGTCTGTCTCTGTTGTAGATGTCTCCACAACCGTAATAGATGGCAAAATATTAAAGTCTAGCTTGTCGCCTTTGGATTCTGCAAATAGCAGCAAGGCAAACGGATGAACTGTTCCAATATTGATAGTCCCAAAGTTAGGGTATGCTTCAGAGAATCCGATCTCGTTAAAAAAATCAGCTAGATAGTTTACAAATACGGCTTCCGGGTTTTCGACTTCGATAACACGTATCACTCTGTTGGCAGTTGTCTCCCGGACCTCTGCAGCACTCGCTTTATTTATAACAACACTACTCATGATATGTCCGCCTTTATTGCTTGTTTTAGCATATCTTGAAGTACCCCTCCGTAGGTACTGTCTACAAAATCTACAACAGCCTGTCGAATGGGTATCGGATCTGCAGCAGGTACGATCCACGATCTCGGATCGCTTCTAGCAGATACAACTCTAAATGTTCGGTATTGTGTACGAGTCTCTTTCTGCCCGCTTGGGCTTTCCATACGTACCATGCCCGCACGCTTTCCAGTCTTCCACTGGTACCCAGTCTTTGAGGTTTTACGCGGACCCCCTAGTTTAGCATCAAGCCGCTGCCCCCATTCATAACTGCGGTTCTCCGGCCTACGTCCAGCTGTCAACTGTACAGATCTCCCACCTATATGAGACAATCCCTTAGACTTTTCTTGATCGGCTTTATCCGTCATACTTCGCATAAAGTTATATAGATTCTGCGACATAGCACGCCCTGTAAGCTGCCCTCTTTTAGAATCAGGTGTCAAATGCCGAAACGACACGATATTATATGGGCCATTTTTCCCTTGCCTGGCCTGGGGGCCGCTCAACAATCCCGGCTTTAGATCGATCTCCGGGTGTCCATCTTCAATATATTTGTGAGGAGGATAATCAGTAAATATTGATTTCTCCAATGGTTTAGAATCGTCGATCTGTATAGATCTAGCATACGGTCCAGAAGAGAATATTGGCTTAGACCCAGGCACAGCCATTTGACCGTATGCATAAGATCTCCAAGTCTTCTGATAAATCTGAGCTATAGACGATAGCGCCGCACGTACGTTGCTGAACAGTGCATCGCTATATCCCCTTTTCAGCAATCTGATAAACTCGGGAGATCGTTCAATTACTTTGACTTCCAGTGTCTTAGCCATTAGAACCTCGTCATATCAGTCAATTGGTCATGAAGTTTTACGCTAATCCTATTTGCAAATACCTTGTTTTCCGATGTCCTCAGTGTCGGTAATTGAGTCAATGCAACATAGGTTGAATTATATAGAAAATGTATTGTGTATCTTTGAGTCGGCTTAGACGCCCACTTGATTTGATTATGATTCGCAATAGAAAATCCAGAAGTTAATTCGGTTCCATCTAGCAAGATGATTTTTATTATCTTCGATATATCATAGTAATTCCGTATCACATCATTACCAGCAGTGTGTGTAGGATCGATAATCGCGCTTCCACGTTGCTCAGATGATTGAACTGTAAACAAATCGTTTGAGGAAGGTTTGGCCCAATACGGAGTTATGAGTACCGCTTCTGCTTCCTCTAGCAACCACGGTTGCTCATAGCGAAGTTTAGGAGTCACCCCTATCAACATGAACGAAAACGGTTTCTCGTATTTGTAGTCTACTTCCAATACATCCCCTACTTCCCACGTACCCATAGCTGATAGATAGATTTTATCTCTGTCAAAACTCGACACGGTATAGGTCTCGGTTTTAGTCGTATTGTAGACTTCGGTGACTTCAACAATTGTACCGATGTACGTTGTATCTCGCTCAGTAAATACAGGAGTCGTAACCTGTAGAACAAAGTTAGTCGAGTCGTATACGGTGCTATCCTCATCAGTCACTGTAAGCACAGTGTCATGATCATAGCTTAGTAGCAATGGCTCATACTGTTTAGGATACGAGGAACTACTTAACTGAAGCGAACCATCAAAAGGTGAAGTAACAGCTACAGTCAAACCCGTTCCCTTCAGAGTCACTATAGGATTCGGGCTCGTTGCAATGTCGAACTTTGGATAGAGTTTTCCATTTAAATCACATCGAATAGGCTCCTGGACAATTCTAAACGGATAAGGATTGTATGCCTGCGTATTCGGTGGATAGTAGATATACCCATGCCCACTACATAGAGAGCACTGCGGATCAGGCTGTCTTGTAGTAGCGTTTAAACATGGGCAAAGGATAGCGCGTGTCCATCGAATATACTGTGCATGTCTAGTTAAAGCCTGCTCATATCGGGCAACACTTTGAAACGTGCGAAATTGCGATTCTGCTCCAGGCACTATACTATCCTCAAACTCCCACGAAACTCATTGGGATTGGTGCATACTTATATCGATTATGTTTGAACCACTCTTTAATCTCATCGCTATATTCTTTTATACGAGCCCCAAAAAAAGCCGAAGTTGCACTTTGTGTCGATGAAAAACTTTCTGACAAACCATCCAGTGATACACTCTGAGAACTGAAACCTGCTAGCAATCCATCGCCAACTACAGCCAACGCTTTAATCGTTGCATACTTTGCAACCGTCGATCTAAGTCCTTCAGGTACAAAATCACTAGTCTCAAAACCAGTGGTATAATCAAGACTGAAGCCTTGTGCATACCTACCGCCTACCGCACGAGTCCATATCGGTCCATATACAGAATAGGGTCCATATGTAAATCCATCTTGAGGATATGCGTTAATTGTCCAAGACTTCCTATCAATACGAAGCCAATTATTTTCGATCAAATCCATGATCTCGCCATTTACTAGATTTTTCCATATCGCACGTTCTACAGATATAATTGGCCCGTGTCTCAATCTCAAAAATCCTTGATTGGACCACTGTGTAAAGTCATAAGCATAGTCATCCTCTATATGAGTATAATCTACACCTTCCCGCCATAATCTCGCACGCACTAAACTACTTGCCGGGTCAGTTTTGTATACCTTCTTACGAATATCCATCGTAAGATAATCTTCGAACTCCCCCAGAGCTTCGAGCACAAGTTGATCGAATTGCACATCTGTGAACGTGCTCTCAGCAACATCCGCAGCTGTAGAGTCGATACCGAATAACATCGTGTAGCGCATATCATCAGCGGTATAGAGCTTTCCCCATTCACCCGATGGCGGCGAATAGTTATCAAAAGTGTATCCGATCTTTTCAACCTCGGTCTGCCCACGTATCGCGCTCGATTTCGCACTCTCAGCAAGAGTACTTGAATTAAAATATGTAGTCTCATACCAGTGCGATGAAGTCCCGGCAGTATCAGTATAGGTATAGATTGTTCGCTCAGGTATGATGTCTATTCGAGTATCAGCGTCAGTTATCTCAGCGTAAACACCACCTTCGGAAGTAGCGCGATAAACTTTTATCTGATCGTATACAGAGAGTACCAGTAATACATCTCCTACTCTAGCAGATATCCGATTCATTCTGCAATCTCCTCTACGTCTAGCATAATAGGCACAAGACTTTTACCAACCTCGATCACAGCAGGAAGCATTTCCCCATTGATAGATACGGTAGGTTCACTAAGATTAGATATTGCCACTAATCCTGCGTCTAGCGATCCAGCTAATGTGCTTGTGATTTCACCTATTGTGTATACAGCTGCAACTATGCTTGGGGTCATTATCTCTCATCCTTCCATACCCACTGAGTGCCATCGGTGGAGATATGCAAAAACACGTACTTGGTCTCGTCTTTCACAGTACCAACAAAGCCTAGTAGATATGATACCCTTTTGGCTTTTTCCTTTATGATATTGTTACCAACCCCGATGTCTTGGGAGACTCGTCGTCTATAGAAGATCTTCAGATCACGGCATTCCTTGTACTCGCCAAAAGCGATCTTTCTGCCGCCGTTGATAATGATAAACCGTTTGTCACGGTTCACCATATAGCTGTTGGTATCCCATAACAGAGTCAAAGATTGTAACTCGTCTTTAATTGGAAAAATATCCTCGAACCGGATAGGCCGAGGTGAAGGTTCGCTTTTTATTCGAATGATAAACTCAGGTTCACCCATCTCTCTTTCCTATCGTGCACACGAGCCAATAATTCGTTATTGCTCGTCGTATTGGAACGTGTAAACTTTCGTGTTCAACGATCCAGCCGGTGTATTCTCAGTCACGTCCTGTTGAATCACTAACCAGTCGCTATAGCTTGTGACAGTGGTTATGATCCCTGACAACGATCCTGCAATACCTATATTCGGTCCTGCGGGCTCTGCGACTGGCATTACTTGCGTAGCGACAGCCGAATCAGTCTCTATCGGTGGCCCAGGATTCGGGTAGGTTGCTGCAGAGTACCCGGATAATCTCGCATTGGTACTCACACCCTCTTCCGTTTTATAGGCTCCACTGCTTTTCCACACTTTGAGATTATCTATTTGAGAGCTACCACCCAGAGCTGATACCCGGTATCTAATCCATTTCTCAAAAGAGTGTCCGTCAACTTGAGCGGTTATCGGATAGGTTGCTGGAACCAATTCTGCAGAATCATCACTTCCAAGATTAAGGTTGCTTATGTCTACAGTCTCTACGGAAGCGGCGAAAGTCCCATTTGTCTCGGAAATGTCAACAGTTGCGGCCATTTGCTTTACCTCTTTCCTTGAATGGAAAAATAGGCAGACTTTTTAGGTCTGCCCATATCCATTAGATCGGTTTAATTCAAGTCTCGCACAAAACGGCTACTGTTACACAGTTGTAGCAATACCACCAGCACCAGTGGCTACGGCAGCACTATTGGCGACATAGACTGTATCATTGCCTGCCTGATCGTCCCACGCAGCCCAACCGAACAAGGAACAAGCATCCATAAGGAAGTAACCGGAATTGGGTTTAGTTCCGATGAACGCACTCGCCAAAGCTGGAGCACCATTTGGCTTCCAAGCAATGAACCGGCAACGTGTATAGACTTCCATCCCATTAAGAGAAGTAGCTCCCTCAGTCTTGATAGCGCCCTTTCCACTTGCCGCCGAGTGGCAATAGATCTCACAATCTACGAACTTGTTCTGTGCACCAGCGGCTCCATAGAGAATGTTTCCACTCAAGCCCGACCGCTCTGTCGTATTACCACCGAAAACACATCCATAGAACGTATTCTCATTAGCTCCACTTAACCGCAGATCATAGGCACCTGCTGCAGCCGCTGGTGTCGCGTGTCCCGCACCATAAACGTGACAGCTGATGAAAGCATTTCTGTTGCCTGTCAGCAGCAATGCTCCTACCCCAAGAACATTAGGATCGGAGTTGAACATCTGTAGGTTGATAAAAGTGTTGTTGCTTCCACTCACTTCGATCAAGTGCGTTACGTATGAGGCTATGGTTGTCGATAACGTTGTACCGGCTACCTCGATTGTAAATGTCGCTCCACCACATGTAATCGTACCAGCGGTAACTGCTGTGATTATTTCCTGACCATCATTGACGTTCGATGTCGTATCGATCTCGATCAGGTTTCCAACCTCGAAACCCGCTGTCAGAAATCCTTCATCCGAATCCGTGATAGTCGTTGAGCTAGGAAAGGCGATTGTAGTAATTGCACCAGTGGTTCTTACTACATTTGAAACTCTAGATCTCTGTGACATTTTCGTAGGCGCAGAGATACCTACAACGGTGATACCCCACTTACTCCATGTCAATGGAGTGTCAAGATACGAGGTAGTACCTGCACCAGTAGTCCCCCGACTGTAAACTCGAATACCATCACCGGCCCCGGATACACACTTGCCGTAAGCTGTCTGTATATCCTTCAGTGCCGTGGCTAGGGTCAGGCCATCGGCACTATTGCTCCCGTCTGTAGGGTCAACGTAGTACCACGTCCCGGCAATTTCGTTAGACAGTGATTCTTCCAGGCTTTGCATAAGTGTCCCGAGTCCTACGCCGTAGCTAAGACTTCGTACAGGATCACTTCTGTTTAGCCGGTCTCTCACTGCATTTGGGAATAACATCCTATTCATCCTCCCTTTGAAGAATACTGCAGCCTAATCTAGTAGACCGCAGTACTCAATCAAATTGTAATTAAAACCAGCCCAGACCGGACGGCGCGATGTTCTTGATCCTGACATGCTGCACGGGTTTCTTGATAGCCAAGAATCCAAAAAGCAGCATCAGGAAAGGATACACGGCGGCGTTCGTCGGGTAGAGATCGAACTTCATCAGGGGAAGAAACTGTGCCCACTCGATAGCATCATAGATCTGCTCCAGCGTGAGCAAGTACCCGTCCGAAGTAGCCGGAAGATCCGCATTCGTGTCGATAAGCGGATCGTCTACACCGTCGACGTATGCGTAGAAACCGATGAACCGGCAATCTGTTGCATCTGAAGCACCCTTCTTTGAGCGGTACAGCGCGTAAGCCGAAGCCGCAGGAGCTGCACAATCCAACTGAAAGGTAACTTGCTGACCTGCCGCAATGGTCACCGCTGAACTAGCGGTAGGTGCACCTTCTCCATAGCGGTTCACACCGGCAACTTTGTAGTAGTAATCTCCAGCATCACCCGCAGCGAACGAAGAGCCCGAACCAGCCGCAGTTGCGCTGTCGATTGTGATTGCTCCTGGGCGCTTTGCAGTGAGTGCCGATGCAGCCGGAACCGCACCTTCCTTGATGAAAATGTCATCCTTAAGGGAGGGAGTGCCGAACGGAGTAACGTACTCCGTGAAGATCGAAGATCCTTGGTTTACACCAGGACCGAAGCGAGTCCTATCCCTGAGAAGCTTCTGCACATCTTCCATGACTTTCGTCGAAACGAAGAAGTTTGAAGCACGACCGTAGTTGTCACGAATCTGGCGACAACCTTCGCTTATGGCGTCCTCGAAAGTGACACTTGACGCCGGGGCTCCCCGCACATCGATGACGTTACCGGCAGGAATGAGGGTTTCCAAACCATCAGGCTGATACGGAAAAAAGGTCGAGTTACCATAGAACAGAGTCTTCTCCACGTTTCGAATGACCCACAGCGTCCCGGCATTCTGCTCCAGGACCATGGCGGGCTCGATCATATTCGAAATGGTGGCCTGCAGAGTCACTTTTCTGAGAGTCTGCAGGTACTTCGCGGTGCCATACTTCCGCGCGATGGTCTGATCAGCTTCCTCGGAGTCGCCACCTTCTGGTATCCACGCTCCGTCATCGGCACCGACTTCCGTCCGTTCATCCCACTGGTGTACAGGGGATTTTATCGGAAGCTTTTTCAGCGTCTGAAACAGACGCGCCTCATCCTGCGTGTGCAGGATATTCACGAGGGTGTTGTCAAGGCTCTCAGGAATGAGTGCACGACCGCCTTCAAAAGCACCGGCGTTTACGCCGGAACCTGCAGACAGAGCTTTCTGCAAAGTTTCCAGCATCGCGGCATTGCCCTGGGCAAACCCTGTGTATTTTTCGTCAATGAGATTCATCAACTGGCCTCCTTAATCAATCTCTCAACCTTGTTGTCGAGATCGTCCTTGTAAGTCCCGAGATTGCCATGGTTGACCCGCTGCTCAATCAATCCCGCTTCGAGGACATCGATCTTTTTCTCCGCGATCCACTGTCTCGACTTTTCGAGAACGGTGGGGCCGTCGATGTTGACCGCTTCCTCACCATCGAACCTAGACTTTCGCATCCTCATCATACCACTGACTTCTCGATCCTCTTTAGCAATCGATTCGACCGTGGTTCTCTGAGATTTCTGCAACTCCATTTGAAGGTACGTTGCCTTGCCCTGCGCTTTGAGCATGGTCTCTACTCCGACCATCTTATCGGAGATCGATTTCTGCAGACCATCGACACGCTCTTCGATAGCCTTGATAGCCTTGGCGAGCTGAGCAAGAAACGGTGAGACATCCATCGCGGCCTCGGCCTCCGGGTCTTCGGCCAGGAAGTCATCGATAGATTTCTTCACACCCTTCGCTTCCTCATCGTCAACCTCTTCCTCTTCCTCGGCTTCGTCGTCTTCGTTCTCTTCGAAGTCCGGGGCGTTGAGTTTGGCTTTCTTCCCACCTTTAGCTTTTTCCAACTGAGCTTCAGACCCCTCAATCTCTTCCGAACCGCCGTAGGCTTTCTTGAACTCCTCCAGCTGCTCATCGAAGGCTTTCGTAAGGTCTTCGAAGTTCAGTGTTTCGGTCCCATTACCTTCCATAGATAACTCCTTATGGTTTTTATCGCAAACTTAGATTTTCTGCGACGTGGGATATTATTTCTCGGGTAACACCCTCGGAATAACCATGGTCTAATACAAAGTTCACAGCGTCATTCGTGTTTGCGATATCGCCTGTCATAATGCTTTTGAGCATATCGCCTAAAAGTTGATCTAGTTCATCCTTGTGAATGATATTGACTGTTGAACCTTGTAGTGATTCGGGAGCCAATGCACGACCCCCAGTGAAATTAGCAGCATCTACACCTGAACCCGCTGTCAGAGCTTTCACAAACTCTTCGAGTGAGGTGCCGCCTTCCGAATATGATACGGCTTTGGCAAATGCAGCGAACGGTATTACGCTCACATTTCCAAACGTTCCGTCATTTATGGGTTTGTGCGTTATCGCTACTTCATCCCATATAACCCGTTTGATTCGATCCGACGCTTTCTGGAGTATACCTCCCCCAACAGAGGAACCGAGTTTCTGCGCACCGGAGCGGATATTGTTCCAGACTTTTTTTGCTTTGTCATTGTGTTGATACAACCAGCCTTTCACAAGCGTTTTTCTATCCTCGGTAAACTTGACCTCCAGAGGCTCACCGATAATCGCTTCAGGATCTTTTTCTTGCTTATGCTGATGATCCCACGAGAGAATACCGTGCGATAAGTAGTAATCGGCTGCTTTTTCAAGAGCGCCCATATCTACCGTTTCGCCATCCTGATCCTTCAACTCGTTTGAGGCTTCAAGATAGACGATCCATTTGCCGTTCTCTTCTACACCCTTAACGAGCACTTCTCCGAACGGAGCGTAAAATGGAAACGTCATCTGATCTACTGATTGCTCTACCAATTTCACACCTCTCAAATAAAAAAAGCCGTAAGCTCTACTAGAGGTTCTGGACGTGAACAACCTCTCGCAGAACTGACGGCTTTCAATGAAGCTCTATGTCAGCTAAATCAATTTATATTTAGCGTCCCGCATCTGCGGCATTTCACTTCGATAAAACTCTTGTGAAGTTGCACCCCTTTGAATAGAAGCGCCTTACACTTGCCGCACCGAAACGCATCAAAACTTCCCCCTTTCAGGATAAGTTTTATTCTCGTATCCTTAGTATACACCCGCCCTACGCAGCTGTCAACAACTGATTTTTCTATATGTGCCAACTCTTTATAGATTGACATAATATAGGCCCAGTCGTTTGTATGACCTGCTTCAGCAGCCAAAGCTTTAGCACGTGACCACTTTTCTTCGTCTACTGGCTGTCCATGAACCGTTTTAGGCACGTGACACTCCGCTATTATTTGAAAATGTTTGGAAAGTTTCGCTGGATCTCTTCGAACTCAGCCTGGGACGCCAGCTGTGCCGCGAGAAACTTGAAAGCAGCCTTCAGTTCACGAATGACCGGGACATCGGTAATGAACTCCGACGCTTCCATTTTCATGTCATCGTCATCCGTTCTCGGCCTACTGTCAGCCATTGCTTCGGCCTTACTGCCATCATTTGCATCCGGCGCTGCATGCGGCCCGATTTCATCTTCGATAATATCTACAACTGAAGAGACATTATCCGTTTGAGGAGCAACACCAATACCGAGAACATCTTCGACACTACCAACGTCATCCGGGGAAATCTCAACCCTCTCAGAATTACTCTCCGTAGCATCCTCCGGCTCTTCGTCGTCCATCTCAGGAACATCCCCCAGCTCTTCGTCACTCATTTCAGGAACATCGTCTCCAGGTTCTTCGTCGGGCTCATCTCCGTCCGCGCTCTCAATCGTAGGCACAGGCCCTACAGCCACTTCAGCTGCAGCCGATAGCTCTTGATCTGTAGGCTCTTCCGCGTTTTGCGTAGTCAACATTTCGTCATCCTTGCTCGTGTCTTTCTTAGCCATCCCGGCCCCCTGTTCAAGCCACTGCCGAGGAGTTATCCCCGGCAGCACGTCGTTCACGATTACGCGCAAACTTGCGTTCTCGCTTTGCCATTTGTCGAGTTTTGTTTTTCTCTCGACAACCCCCTGCTTTGTATCGTTCGCAACTCTTCTGATTGCGCCCATACTTGGCAGTGCCACTTTTGCCCTTTCGGGTTTTTCCCGTTGTTGCCATGATTATAGCCTCCTTAGCTAGTCTTCATGGCACTCTCTCTTATTAAAATATCTCATACTCTGATTATAAACCCTTTCATCACGGCAGTATACCCTTTTCTTTTTGTTCTTTTGAAGCTGCAGCTATAGCAGCGTCTAACATATCATAGAGTTTTTCGTATCCTGGAGTGTATCTAATCCAACTGCACTGGCAGTGGGGGTGCTGTGTTCCTGCAGCTATCCACCAGTCCACACGCGGTCTACCTACATTATTTTTACCAGGCCATATCGCTACATACTCTTTGTCGTCTACTTCGATCTGATCTCCAGAGCCTGTAGGCGGCTCATCCAGCAACACGACCACTTTTTCATTAACTTCAGTAGCACACCACGGACACGCCATAGGGCTAGACAATCCCTGCATGAATATATATTCGCCCTCGGCCAGTGGCTTTTCTAATTCTGTTATAAGCTGTCCATTATTGACATTGTTTGCTATTTCAGTTTCGGCTATCCTGCGCCAATCACGGTTCATTTCACCGAAACTGTAGAATAGATCTCGCTCCAATTCCCGTGGGGAGATCCTGTTTATTTGTCCTACCGCAATACGATCATGAATCCTTTTAAATGATCGTTGAGTAAGATCTACAATATCCTCCCCCGCGAACTGTGCAGCGAATTGCATTGCAGCTCTATATGCTGGGTCAGTGTCTATTATACGTATTGCACTACCAAGTTTAGCCGCTCCCAGACTCACACTTATAGCGGTACTCACCGAAGAGCTAGCTATGATTTTACCCAAAGCAACAGCCGTCTCAGCAAGCATCTTCTCCTGAGATCCATACACATACGCGAATGACTGCATAAGATCTTTTTTGATTATCGCCCACTGAGCTTTTGTCAGTGGTTTCCCAGTCTTTGGGTTTAAGAATATTTTGCCATTCAATTTGAAAGTCGTCGAAGCTTTCTGTAAGCCTAACCACCGTTCAACTATCTCACTGTGCAACGCTAGTAGATTCTTTTCAACATCGTCTTTCACTTTATCGATCAGCTGTCGAACCGATTTGTAGGGTGATATCTCAACTGCTCCCGAAGCAGTACTGTACCCCAAAGCCTTTTCTATAGCTCCGATTGCAGCGTCATATTTCTTATTGCTTTTATGCAGCGGATCGCGTACTTCGACAATTAGACCTTGACACATTTCACACATAATTATCTCAACCCATGTAGGTCTCGCATCCCACCCATAGTCATATATGTACAAAGTGATCTATATACCAACGGGTTGTCAGAATCGAAGTGTATAGCTTGACGGCCCTCATCCGGGCTTTCATTCAAGAGTATCACTTTTGGATTACTAGGCGATTCCCTTCCGCGTAGTTGACACCATTTTTTAAACTTGTCACCCTCTCCCATTGGATCTTCGGTTTTCTCTAGACGGACTACAGACACCCTCACTTGATGTATCTTTTGAATATTCGCTGCATCGACTTCAAGAGTAGAAATGCGGCGCTTGGATTTTAATAGTGTCTTCATCTTTTTAGATGGTCTAAGAATCCCACTATTTCCACAATACTCATCATAAGCATCAATAATATTCATCGACTCCCCCTCCTTACGCTATTTTTTTAACTTTCTCACCTATCGCTTTCTTGTATCCTGCCGACCTCTCCATCTGGCCGATCAGTTCATTCCTCGTACGTGCACTCTTCATCTGATTCGTCAGAAATTGTCTCGCGTACGCATACGGAATTGTCAACTCTACAGTAGCAACCTGTCTCGTCCTCTTAGCTCCAGATTTAAATTGTCGCATCCTTACTGTGATGCCTTTCTCGTTACTTCTAAAGGGCACTACCACATCACTCGACTTCTGATATACATCCCACTTTTTCTTTGAGTCTATCTTCCCATTTATCAGTTTGCCAGATTTGTTCTTTATCATAGCGCGGACCTGGGCATTCGTCGGCACCTTTTTCATGTCGGTCCACGTACCAAGCTTAGACCTACCAAAACGTATCGCAGTAGCAGAAAACACAGGCTCGGTCTTTTTGTATTTGTATGGAACCTTTCCAGATTCTTGCTTGACCATGAGTTTTACTTTTGGCTGAGCATACGCATCGCGCAGTTTGATTAAGGTCTGGGCAATCCGGCCCTGTGCGACATGCTTCAAACCGGTAGAGATACTAAGCGAGTCGATATACTTTTTAGTTGACCGATATATCTTGCTAGCCTCAGCACCAGGATTCTTTTTGATGTGAGACTTCAGACCTTCGAAATCATATATTTTGTACTCGTCCTCTAAGTGCTCTACTATTCCAATCCCGGCCCAGGACATCTTTCCC
>Ga0209976_10001625_pt1 | contig 13204 bp, 8 predicted proteins | sample SumtaG_FD_182806 | JGI IMG/M metagenome (GOLD analysis project Ga0209976, IMG submission 182806) | Deep subsurface microbial communities from Indian Ocean to uncover new lineages of life (NeLLi) - Sumatra_00157 metaG (SPAdes) (version 2) | ecosystem: Environmental > Aquatic > Marine > Oceanic >...
TAGGCCCTACCTGTGCCGGGACCATGATGATAAAATATGGCCGTGCCGCGGGCCTGGTGTCCAAAACCACCCCCTGCATGAATGCTGAGAAATATGTCGGCACAGTAATGGTTTGCCAGTGCGGTCCGATGTTCAATATCTACCCTGTAATCGTCGTTGCGGGTTAAGTGGACTTCATGTGTCCAGAAAAGAGTGTCCTTGATTTTGTCGGCGATCGAAAGCGTTACAATCTTTTCGGCCAGGCCGGAGGGCCCAACGGCACCTGGGTCGTGCCCCCCGTGTCCGGGGTCTATCACGATGACTTTTCGGCGTGGCAGTTCCTCTGAGAGGGATATGGCTTTGGCTAAGGGTGCATTGTTGACAACCAGCACCGATATCAGGAGGGCAGGCCATATCAAGTGCGAAATTATTCGCCCGTATTTAAGGAGGAAATCATTCATAAACGGTCTTCGGCCCCGGTTTCTCTTGACAGGATTTGGGCTTGACATTATTTTACAACACTTGGTACGGTTGCTGCATATTTCACAGAGAGGGCTCGGCACTTTAATTATAGCTGAATCCTTTCATTCCAATTCCAATTGCATGGCGAATATTAAACGATCGCTACACCATATGTAGACTTGTCTGAAGGACTTGGCAACCGATCAAACCCTTTATTATGCTTGTGTATTCATGTTCTCGACATGTTGTTTATGCAATGTCAGGGTTTAGATTATTATCCATTGTACAAAAAATCAATATTATTTGTGCGAGGGTGGCGAAATTGGCAAACGCACTGGACTTAGGATCCAGCTCCCGTTTCGGGATTGGGGGTTCAAGTCCCCCCTCTCGCACCAAACAAACACGATAGCCTGAGAAAGGAATTTGATGAAAGTAGACGTTGAAGATATTAGCACTGTAAAGAAAATTCTGCACGTGGAAATTCCGAAAGCCGATGTAACCAAGGAACTGAACAAGGCATACACAACCCTCAAAAAGAATGTCAGGATCAAAGGATTTCGTCCCGGTAAAGTGCCGCTTTCTATTTTAGAACGGCGTTTCAAGAAAGACATGGATGCAGAAGTTTCCGGTCAATTGATTCAGAATTCCTATGTTGAGGCACTTCGCAAGACCGAGCTTGCCCCTCTTGGTGAGCCGATTGTTGACCGACCGGATCTCGAGCAAGACCGGCCTTATCATTATTCCGTCACGGTCGAGGTGCGGCCTTCTGTCCTGGATTTAAACCTAAGCGGCTTCAAGCTTAAGAAGAAGGTGTACAGGGTTACTGATGAAGAGGTCGAGACACAACTTAAAATACTCCAGAAAAGCCAGGCCCAACTCAGGGTCGTTGAAGAAGATCGCCCGGTTGAAAAAGGAGACTTCGTCCTTATAGATTACGAAGGATTTAAAGACGGCAAACCTTTTACACCGGCATCCAAAACCGAGAACTTTCTTGTTGAGGTTGGCTCGGAACGGATATTAAAGGATTTTGACCAGCAACTCCTTGGGATGCGCCCCAATACGAGCAAGGAATTTCCGGTACATTTCCCGGCCGATTATTACAACAAGGAATTGGCCGGCCTCGACATTACCTTCAAGGTTGCCCTTAAGGAGATAAAGGAAGAGATATTGCCTGAAATCGATGATGAATTTGCAAAGGATTTAGGAGAACATGAGGCATTAGCAGAGCTTAAACAGGCCATTAAAGGGGAATTAGAACGAAGATACAAGGCTCAATCCGAACAGAAACTCCGCCGTGATATTATTGACATGTTGGTTGAACAGGCGGACTTTGAACTCCCGGAGGTCCTGGTTAAGCATGAGTTGTCTGCCTTGGTGAGCGATGCCCGAAACGCGTTATCCAATAGAGGGCTCTCTTTGGATGAGGCCGGTCAGACCGAGGAGGGCCTTTCTAAAGAGTACTATCCAATTGCAGAAAAGAAGGTGCGAGAGTATCTGCTTTTACAGAAGATAGTTGAGCAGGAAGGGATTACTGCAACAGACGAAATGCTGGAGCAGGCGTACAAGGAGATGGCCGAGGCCATAAATCAGCCGGTAGACAAGATCAAGCAATTTCATGACAGCTACAAGGAAGCTTATGGGGCTTTCAAGCAGAGGACCCTTGAGGAACAGGCTATCAAATCAATCATCCAAAAAAGCACAATTGAAACAATAGAAACCGATAAGGCAGACATCGTGAACCGCGAATCGGACACGAAGTGAAATGTTCTGGCGCAACCCTTGCGCTCAATCGGGTAACGTTTTTCGAATAACGAATAAGGAGACAGATTATGCCACTTATTCCCATAGTTGTCGAACAGACTAGTCGAGGGGAACGGGCCTACGATATATATTCCAGGCTGCTCAAAGATCGGATTGTCTTTCTTGGTACACCCCTGACCGATGAAGTTGCCAATCTTCTGATTGCCCAGTTTCTTTTTCTGGAATCGGATGATCCGGACAAAGACATCAATTTCTATATCAATTCGCCGGGTGGTATGGTGACCGCCGGATTGGCCATATATGATACCATGCGTTACGTGAAGCCCGACATATGTACACTGTGTATGGGCCAGGCAGCCAGTATGAGTGCAGTGCTGTTGGCCGCGGGAGCAGAGGGGAAACGATACGCGCTCCCAAATGCCAGGATTCTGATCCATCAACCCATGGGTTCGTTTCAAGGCCAGGCGTCGGATGTAGCTATCCAGGCGAAGGAGATCTTGAGGATGCGAGAGTCCTTAAACGAGATCCTTGCCTTCCACACGCACCAGGATATTATAAGAATTCAAAAGGATACAGACCGCGATTTTTTCATGGGCGGCCAGGAGGGCAAGGAATACGGTGTCGTAGATCATGTAATCACCCAGCGGGAAGCTGCACCGGTCTCCAAAGACAAAAAAGATAAAGATAAATAGCACTCCGAGGATGTTGGTAGTTGGATTAAACCGGCCCGCTATTTGCACTTAATGTCCCGAAATTAGAAAGGAAATGATTTTGGGATTGCCTTTTCGGCAAATATCTTATATTATGATATAATCGACTGATAACAAGGGAGGAACAAATCCTGTTTCTAAATATTGTTTGCAATAAATTAATGTCCGGCTGTTTGGGTAACGGCATGTTTAGATGTAAATTATTGGTAAGTAGAACAAAGGATATATCCGGAGGAACACATGGCCAAACGAAGAGGCACTAATAATGGCAACAGTTTACGGTGTTCGTTTTGCGGTAAGAGCCAGGATGAGGTCAAGAAGCTGATTGCGGGACCTGCGGTCTATGTCTGTGACGAGTGTATTGAACTGTGCAATGAGATTATTGAGGAAGAATACGAAAAAGAGGGGCGAACGCAGAAAGAGGGAGGATGCCCCGAGCCGTCTACTATCAAGGTGTTTTTAGATGAGTATGTGGTTGAGCAGGAACAGGCCAAGAAGATCTTGGCAGTAGCTGTTTATAACCACTACAAACGCATTGAGACATCGGTAAATACGGCCGATGTGGAGCTACAGAAGAGCAACGTCATTCTGATCGGCCCCACGGGCTGCGGTAAAACGCTTATGGCTCAAACGTTGGCCAAGTTTCTTGACGTACCGTTTACAATTGCAGATGCAACCTCCTTGACCGAAGCGGGATATGTAGGAGAAGATGTTGAAAATATTATTTTGTCGCTCCTTCAGAACGCTGATTATGATCTGGAACGGACCTCCAGAGGGATTGTCTACATTGATGAGATCGATAAGATTGCCCGCAAGGGGGACAACCCATCCATTACCCGCGATGTTTCAGGTGAAGGGGTGCAGCAGGCTCTTCTTAAGATCATTGAGGGAACGACTGCAAGTGTACCGCCAAAAGGAGGACGAAAGCATCCGCAGCAGGATTTCCTCAAAGTTGACACCTCCAACATCCTATTTATATGTGGCGGGACATTTAACGGGCTGGAGGAAATCATACAGCATAGACTAGGTGGCAAGGTGATGGGTTTTGGGGCTGATATCCGAGGTCGAGATGAGCGAAACATCGGTGAGGTACTCCGGATGACTCAGCCTGAAGACCTTGTAAGATTTGGCCTGATTCCCGAGTTTGTGGGTCGGCTTCCCGTGATTGCCACGCTGGGCGAACTAAATGAGGCTGCTCTGGTCAAGATACTCACAGAACCCAAAAATGCCCTGGTGAAACAATTCCAGAAGCTTTTTGAGTTAGAGAACGTAGCCCTTCGTTTTACGGATAGCGCCTTAAAGGCTATCGGGAGAAAATCTTTGGAACGCAAATCCGGTGCCAGAGGTCTTAGGGCCATCATGGAAGGGGCCATGCTTGACATTATGTATGAGATTCCTTCCATGGATGCGGTTAAGGAATGCGTTGTAAACGAGGAGGTTATTTTGAACAACGAAGAGCCGATTTTACTATTTGAACAATCCAAGGAAGTGGCTCTATCTCAATAGTGGTGCCGGATTGTAGTATTGGTATAATTCTAAAAAATTACGAGACGTTCATCTATGTTATCGAAACTAAAGAAACCAATGAGTGATTCAGGACAAAAGATTGCCCTCCCCCTTCTTCCGCTCAGGGATGTTGTGGTCTTTCCTCATATGGTGGTCCCACTCTTTGTAGGTCGTTCCAAGTCGGTTAATGCCTTATCTAATGCGATGAGTCTGGACAAGAAGATATTGCTGTCCACCCAGAAGAATGCCGGAGTAGACTCGCCCGGCGAAAAAGACATGTATGACGTGGGGACAATCGGGATAGTACTACAACTGCTTCGGCTCCCGGACGGAACGGTTAAAGCGCTGGTCGAAGGTAAAAAACGGGCGCGTATAACCCGTTATACCGACAAAGAAAAATATATTATGGCTGAGGTTGAGGCGATTGCCGAGCCCGACATAGCGGATACGGAGAGTGAAGCCATCAGCCGAACGGTCATAGAGATGTTTGAAGAGTATGCCAAGATTAACAAGAGCATTTCCAGGGATCTCATAAATAACATATCAGCCATAAGCGACGTGTCTCAACTGGCGGACACGGTAGCTGCACACTTTAATTTCAAGATCCAGGATAAGCAGCAGTTGCTCGAGACTGTCCAGCCGATGGAGCGTATGCATTTCCTTTTCCATTTGATGCAGTCCGAAATTGAAATCTACAAGATGGAGCAGAGAATTAAAGGGCGTGTAAAGAAGCAGATGGAAAAGACCCAGAAGGACTATTATCTCAATGAACAGATGCGTGCTATACAGAAGGAGATGGGGGCCAAAGATGATTACAAGAGCGAGTTGGGCGAACTCCAGAGCCGCATCAAACGCAAGCGGATGTCTAAGGAATCGGCTGCAAAGACAAGGCAGGAATTCAAAAAGCTTAAACTCATGGCCCCCATGTCGGCAGAAGGGACAGTGGTTCGGAATTATATTGAATGGCTCATAGGTCTCCCTTGGTTTGATCGAAGCAAGCTCCAGATGGATATCGGTCAGGCGGAAACGATCCTGGAAGAAGATCACTATGGGCTGGAAAAACCGAAAGAGCGTATCTTAGAGTATCTGGCTGTTCAAAAGCTGGTCAAGAAGATAAGGGGCCCGATCCTGTGTTTTGTGGGTCCGCCCGGGGTAGGAAAAACATCTTTGGCCAAATCTGTGTCGAGGGCTACAGGGCGAGCTTTTGTCCGGCTTTCTTTGGGTGGGGTCCGGGATGAGGCCGAGATCCGAGGGCATAGACGTACCTATATCGGGGCGATGCCTGGAAAGATCATACAATTCCTTAAAAAGGCCAAGGTTAATAATCCTGTATTTTGTTTAGACGAAGTGGACAAGATGAGCGTGGATTTTCGAGGCGACCCGTCGGCGGCTTTGCTCGAGGTCCTTGACCCTGAACAAAATTTTGCGTTTAATGATCATTACTTGGATGTGGATTATGATCTTTCGGATATTCTTTTCATTACCACTGCCAACAATCTGCACGGGATTCCGCTTCCCCTCCAGGACCGCATGGAGATTATTCGATTACCCGGATACACGGAGTATGAGAAACTCCACATAGCTGAAGGTTTTTTGGTCCCCAAACAGACAGAAATGAACGGATTATCTAAAGAGAACATCCAGTATACCGGAAACGCTATCCAGACTATTATTCGTCGTTATACCCATGAGGCGGGTGTGCGGAATCTGGAGCGTGAAATTGCATCTGTCTGTCGGAAGGTAGCAAGAGAGCTCACGAAAGAGGATGGGAAAAAGCGTTTCAAAATAACAGCCCAGTCCATACAAAAATACTTGGGTGTACCTCGGTTCCGTTATGGACAGGTTGAAGAGAAGGATGAGGTCGGTCTTGCCACGGGTATGGCCTGGACACAAGCGGGAGGAGAGTTGCTGACCATTGAGACCGTCATCATGCCCGGCAGGGGAAAGCTTACAGTAACAGGAAAGCTGGGAGAGGTTATGCAGGAATCCGCCCAGGCCGCCTTGAGCTATGTTCGATCGAGGGCGGGGAGGCTTGGCCTAAATAAAAATTTTTATAAAAAGGTGGATATCCATGTCCACATACCCGAGGGGGCTACGCCGAAGGATGGACCATCGGCAGGTATAACCATGGCAACGTCCATTGTATCTGCGCTGATTAAAAAGCCGGTCCGTCGTGATCTGTCCATGACCGGAGAGATTACCCTTCGAGGTCGTATTCTGCCCATTGGCGGGCTAAAAGAGAAGATTCTGGCGGCCCATCGAGGAGGGATATCTCAGGTTATTATTCCTGATGAAAGCAGTAAGGATTTGAAGGAGATCCCCGCAAAGATCCTGAAGCAGATCGAAGTGATAACGGCAAGCCATATGGATGATGTCTTGTCCCGTGCCATCATTTTACCACCCAACGAGACGCTTTTCAAAGAAGAACAGGATGAAGTCATCCCGCCGGAGTTGATCCCAAAGGGGGAGGAAGCAATAAGGCCCCATCAAGTGAACTGAACCTGCCGCATCCTTGAATTTTGCAACATTAGGGTTGACATGGATTCGGTTATTCGTTTATCTTACTTTAACAGAGCTGGACGCGATTGACGAATAACGAATAACCATCTCGCGGGCGGGTAGCTCAGTTGGGAGAGCGCCGGCCTTACAAGCCGGAGGTCACAGGTTCAAGCCCTGTTCCGCCTACCATAAACCCAATAAACTCAACAAACCGAGACCGTTGCATAACCTCTTTGAGCGGTAATTATGAACTTTTTGGGGCACCCATCCGGGCGAAGCGAACGGCCCGTTTTATCTGTTGGCAGTCAAGGGGGATCTCTTTTTGAGAGACGAGATTTGACCTGACTCAAAAAAAGATCCCCCTTGGCTGCTAATGCACTATTTAGTGAAGTAAGTCCATGGATGGGTCAAAAAGTTCATACAAAGGAGTGAAAAGGGGTTATGCAAAGGTTTCAAACCGAGTAGACCGTGTTCCGGGGGCGTAGTTCAGTTTGGTTAGAACGCCGGCCTGTCACGCCGGAGGTCGCGAGTTCGAGTCTCGTCGTCCCCGCCAGCTTAAAATAAGAGCTTTGCATAACCCCTTTTCATGAAAAACCAACCCCGGAGACACCCCGTGCGGAAGCACTGGATCCTTTACTGAGTTTCCCCTTTGGGGAAGGGGGTTGAGGGGATCTTCAATAATGAATAGTGGTAACGATTTAAAATTATAAGAATGTTTAAGAAAAAGTGTTGACAAGATATCGGCGATTTGTTATTTTTAAAAATACTTTTGTTCATAACAGGAGTTTGAATTTTTATGATCAGGTCCCGAGCCATTACGAGCACCACCGAGATAATTCTTGGAGTAGTAGTAATAGTAGGGATTATTATATCCCTGCTACCAGCTGGAGGCTTGGTAATGGCTTAAGTTTGCTGACATAGAAAGCACGAAAATCCGTTATCAGGCCTTATGATAACGGATTTTTTTTGTTACAAAGTAGCACTACGAAAACTTGGAGATGAGACGCTATGAAATCGATCTTGGTCTACGACACAACGCTCAGAGACGGTTCGCAGGGAGAAAAGATCAATTTTTCTGCTGAGGACCAACTCCGGATCACCAAAAGACTCGATGCCATGGGTATACATTACGTCGAAGGCGGGTGGCCCGGTTCCAATCCCAGGGATGTGCAGTTTTTTGAACTGGCTAAAAAAGTGTCCTTTAAACATACATGCCTTGCAGCCTTTGGGAGCACGAGGCGTCCGAAAACCAGCACGGGAAAAGATAAAAGCATCATGGCCCTTCTCAAGGCCGAGACCCCTGCCGTGACTATCTTCGGCAAAAGCTGGGATCTCCACGTCAAGAAAGTTTTGGCAACTACTCTGAAGGAAAACCTGGAGATGATTTGTGACAGCGTTGCCTACCTTCATTCTCGGGGCCGCGAGATCATTTACGACGCCGAGCATTTCTTTGACGGCTACAAGAACAATCCAAACTATGCCGTGAAGACAATAGAGGCGGCCATTGCAGGCGGGGCCGATGTGATCGTGTTGTGTGATACAAATGGGGGGACTATGCCTTTTGAGGTAGAAGAAATCATGGACAAAGTCTGCCCGAAGATTCCGGTCAAGGTCGGCATCCATGCCCACAATGACTGTGGTCTTGCGGTGGCCAACACGCTTGCGGCGGTCCGCGCCGGTGCAGTTATGGTTCAAGGAACTGTCAACGGGTATGGGGAGCGATGCGGCAATGCGGATTTGACCTCGGTCATTCCTAACTTGCAGCTTAAGATGGGATTGTCATGTATGACAAACAAAAATCTCCATCGTCTCACAGAGCTGTCTCGCTATGTCAGCGAGGTGGCAAACATGACCCCGTTTAATGGGCGACCCTTTGTGGGGAAAAGCGCCTTTGCCCACAAAGGGGGGATCCACGTGAACGCCATCATGAAAACACCAAAGGCCTATGAACACATAAAGCCCGAGATCCTTGGAAATGAGCGCCGCGTCCTTATGTCCGATCTTTGTGGGAAAAGTAACGTAGATTACAAGGCCAGAGAACTAGGAATAGAGCTGGGAGGACATGGATTTGACAGCAAGAGAATTTCCAAAGAGATAAAACGATTGGAGCATGAAGGGTATCAGTTTGATGCGGGCGAGGGGTCATTTGAACTCTTGTTGAAAAAGCTCACCGGCCAATTCAAACCCCTTTTCGAGTTAGAGTCGTTTCGGGTGGCCGTTGAAAAGGAGAAGGATCTGCCATGCAGGGCATATGCCACCATCAAGATTTCGGTGGGGGATCAACAGGAGATTACTGCTGCAGAGGGAAGCGGCCCGGTGGGCGCCCTGGATAATGCCTTGAGAAAAGCCCTGAACAAATTCTTTCGGGTGAATTTGGAAAAGATGCACCTTGTCGATTTTAAGGTGCGAGTGATTGATGGTCGCGATGGAACATCAGCCCGGGTAAAGGTTTTTATCGATTCCCGCGACCAAAAGCGCGTGTGGAGTACCATTGGGGTTTCTACGGATATTATTGAGGCAAGCTGGCAGGCCCTGGAGGACAGCTTTCAGTACAAACTTTCGCACACTTGATCGGATTGATGATTGATGGCTTCGTAAAAAGTCGAAAAGCATGTCATTGCGGGCCGCTCGCTTCGCCCGGATGGGTGCCCCAAAAAGTTCATAATTACCGCTCAAAGGAGTTATGCAAAGGTCTTGATTGATGATCGATGATTGAAAAAAAAACAATCGACAATCGACAATCAACAATCAACAATCGAATAACGAACCCGGAGGATGTGGATGAAAAGTGACAGCGTAAAATCGGGTATAGAACGTGCACCCCATCGCTCCCTGTTTAAGGCCATGGGGTATACGGATGAGGAATTGCGCAGGCCGCTGGTAGGGATTGCCAATTCAGCCAACGATATCATACCGGGGCACGTGGAACTCGACCGGATCGTCAATGCGGTGAAGGCTGGTGTATACATGGCAGGCGGCACACCCATCACATTTGGTACCATCGGGATTTGTGACGGGATAGCTATGAACCACATAGGGATGAAGTATTCACTGGGAAGCCGCGAGCTGATTGCGGACTCGATTGAGGTGATGGCGATTGCCCATGCCTTCGATGCCATGGTAATGGTTACCAACTGTGACAAGATTGTACCTGGTATGCTCATGGCGGCAGCCCGATTGAACCTGCCTGCCGTTATAGTCAGCGGCGGTCCGATGCTGACCGGTACCCGTGAAGGGGAAAAGATAGACCTTATAAGCGTGTTTGAAGGGGTTGGGGCGGTCAGCTCAGGCAAAATGAGTAAAGCGGAACTGGCGGATATTGAAAACAGCGCATGCCCCACGTGCGGCTCCTGTGCCGGCATGTTCACGGCCAATTCCATGAATTGCCTGACCGAGGCCATCGGCATGGGTCTTCCAGGAAACGGTACAATTCCGGCTGTTATGGCCGCTCGAACACGCCTGGCCAAAGAGGCGGGTATGAAGGTCATGATGCTCTTGAAGAAGAGAATAACTCCCAAGAAGATCATGACGAAAAAGGCTTTTGCAAATGCTATGGCAATAGATATGGCCTTAGGATGCTCTACCAATACGGTCCTGCATTTGATGGCCATTGCTCGAGAGACGGGAGTCAGGCTTGACCTTGATGCCTTTAATCGCGTAAGTGAAAAAACGCCTCACCTTTGTAACATGAGCCCTGGAGGAAGACACCACATGGAGGATCTTGACCGGGCAGGCGGCGTGAGTGCCGTGATGAAGGAGCTTTCTCGCAAAAGGCTGATCCATGCCGACTGCATCACGGTCACAGGCAGATCGGTCAAAGAGAACATTAAAGACAGCCGGATCAGAGAAAAAAGTGTCATTCGTCCAATGGAAAGGCCGTACCACAAGGAGGGGGGGCTTGCCGTGCTGTTCGGCAATCTGGCCCCTTCGGGATGTGTGGTGAAGCAATCGGCCGTGGTTCGGCAAATGCTCCGCCATGAGGGCCCTGCCCGGGTATTTGACACTGAAGAAGAGGCCACGTCTGCTATCATGGCAGGCAGGATAAAGAAGTGGGACGTGGTAATCATCCGCTATGAGGGTCCCAGGGGAGGACCGGGCATGCGGGAGATGTTGATGCCTACCTCGGCCATTGCCGGCATGGGCCTTGACACTGATGTGGCTTTAATCACTGACGGCAGATTTTCAGGGGGGACCCGCGGGGCTGCCATAGGGCACGTCTCACCAGAGGCCATGGAGGGAGGGCCTATTGCTGTTGTTATGGACGGGGACGCGATAGCTATAGATATTCCCAAACGACGCGTCACCTTGAAGGTTGCTGAAAAAGAGATTAAAGCGAGGCTTTCAAAATGGCGTCCCCCTAAATCCAAGATATCCAAGGGATACATGGCACGGTATGCCCGGGCGGTCTCTTCGGGTGGCGAAGGGGCTGTGGTGAAGTGAGTTTGTTGGATTCCCCGCATGGGGCATAGTGCAGAGCACAAAGCGCAGAGGGTATAAGGATAAAAACGCCATGCGCTATGCGCTTTGCTCATTAAACACAACAAACACAACCAGGAGGAGATAAATTGAAAACACTGACAGGAGCGCAAATCATCATGTCCGTCCTGAAGCAGGAAGGCGTGGACACTATCTTTGGCTTCCCGGGCGGGGTTGTCATTGACATCTTTGACGAACTCAGCAGGACGGACATCAAGCATATCCTGGTTCGCCATGAACAGGGGGCAGCCCATGCAGCAGACGGCTACGCGCGGGCAAAGGGGAGTGTGGGCGTTTGTCTGGTGACCTCCGGCCCAGGGGCTACCAATACTGTTAGCGGGCTTGCTTCTGCCTATATGGATTCTATTCCGGTGGTTGTCTTGACAGGCCAGGTGCCTACTGCACTTATCGGAAACGATGCCTTCCAGGAAGTCGACATCGTAGGGATCACCCGGCCTTGCACCAAGCACAACTATCTTGTGAAACGTACTGAGGACCTGGCGCGGGTGTTGAGGGAGGCCTTCCACATAGCCCGATCAGGTCGCCCGGGCCCGGTTCTGGTGGATCTCCCAAAGGACGTTACCCAAGGAAAAGCAGGGTACAAGCCCTTGCCGGAGCCACGGATGCCCTCCTACAATCCCACGTATAAGCCCAATGTTAAACAATTGCGACGGGCAATAGAGCTTATTAAGGGAGCAAAAAAACCTGTTATCTTTTCCGGAGGCGGGGTCATCCTTTCAGGAGCATCAAAGGAATTGACGAAATTTGCCAAGAAGTTGCACACTCCGGTCACGGCTTCTCTGATGGGTCTCGGCAGCTTTCCGGGAACCGATCCTCTCTGGCTGGGAATGCCGGGGATGCACGGAACCTATCGGGCCAATATGGCCATCGGGGCATGCGATCTGCTGATCGGCATTGGTGTGCGCTTTGATGACAGGGTAACGGGCAAGGTTGAGACGTTTGCGCCGAATGCAAAGATCATCCATATTGACATCGACCCTACTTCTATCGGCAAGAATATCCCCGTTACGGTCCCGATCGTGGGTGATTGCAAGAGCGCCATAAAAGGGCTTAACAGCTTGCTTAACGAAAAGAAAGTAAAGATCACCAAGAAGAGCCGCAAGTCCTGGCTTGACCGGATAGAGGAATGGAAAAGTACCCAGCCGCTAAGATATAAACAGAAGGATGTTATAAAGCCGCAGTATGTGATTGAAAAGCTGTACGAACTGACAAAGGGCCAGGCCATCATTACCACCGAGGTGGGACAAAACCAGATGTGGGCGGCCCAGTATTACCACTTTGATCGTCCCAACTGTTTTATCACCTCCGGCGGACTCGGGTGTATGGGCTTTGGCCTCCCTGCCGCCATTGGAGCCCAGGTGGCTTGTCCGGACAAACTGGTTGTCGATGTGGCCGGAGACGGCAGTATTCAGATGAACATCCAGGAACTGGCCACGGCAGTGCAATACAAGTTGCCGGTCAAGGTGGTTATCTTAAACAACAGGTATCTTGGGATGGTAAGGCAGTGGCAGCAACTCTTTTATGAAAAGCGTTACGCTGCCACAGATATGAAATACGCCCCTGATTTTGCAAGGCTTGCCGAGTCATACGGTGCTCTGGGCCTGAAGGCCACAAAGCCGGGAGAGGTGGAGGCCGTGCTAAAGAAAGGGCTGAGCAGCCCGGGTCCTGCTTTCATGGATTTTTGGGTGGCTCGTGAAGAATGCGTATACCCCATGGTCCCTGCCGGGGCAGCCATAACCGAAATGCTTTTGGCTTAGAACGGAGACGAATTATGCAGAAACATATCATAT
>Ga0209976_10001626_pt1 | contig 13199 bp, 13 predicted proteins | sample SumtaG_FD_182806 | JGI IMG/M metagenome (GOLD analysis project Ga0209976, IMG submission 182806) | Deep subsurface microbial communities from Indian Ocean to uncover new lineages of life (NeLLi) - Sumatra_00157 metaG (SPAdes) (version 2) | ecosystem: Environmental > Aquatic > Marine > Oceanic >...
AAAATTTAATCCCTACGATGAGGCTAACTCTGACAATGAAGAATTGAAGAAAAAATGGGATTTACCGGATAAGGCAGAATGGGTATATTATATTGGATGTACGTCAAATTATCGTCAGCAAGTCATTAGAAACGCCACCATCAAGTTTCTAAAAGACGCGGGTATCGATTTTACCTTAGTAGACGAGCATTGCTGTACCAGTCCAATTGTGAGAACCGGTCAGGTTTCTATAGCCAAGGAATTTATGAATTATAACATCGCACAGATAGAGAACGCAGGAGCTTCTAAAGTGGTGACTTCGTGTGCGGGGTGTTATAGAACAATGCAAAAAGATTTCGAAAAATTTGGTGCGCATATGAATTTTGAAGTTTATCACACGGTCGAATTGATAAAACTAATACTTGACGAGAAGAAAATAAAATTTAAAGGAGAATACAATAAAACAGTTACTTACCACGACCCTTGCCATCTAGGGCGTCATATGAAAATTTATGAAATTCCCCGAGATGTATATAAAAAGATTCCCGGACTTAAACTTGTTGAGATGAAAAGAAATAGAAATCATGCGTGGTGTTGCGGTGCTGGAGGGGGAGTAAAAATTGGATATCCGGAATGGGCAGTGGAAATCTCTGGCGAGAGGATCAATGAAGCTAAGGAAACGGGTGCGACAATTTTGTCTTCTGTGTGCCCTTTTTGCCGTACCAATTTAAGTGATGCCAACGAAAAGTATGGTGGAGATTTCGAGGTTCTCGATTTATTAGAGATTATCGATGAAGTAGGGATTGAAAAAGTCGAAAATTAATTGATTATTAGATTAGCAGCTGAAGAACACTTATTTATTTTCAAATATTATTATTTTTTTAAAAACATATTTCTATTTTTAGTAATGAGGCTACAAGATCTTTTTGGCATGTATTATGTATATGATTATCGAACTAAATCTCACGGTCAAGAATACATGTTAGAAATAATGGCTACGATTAAGGATAAAATAGAATTTATCTTTCAAACCACAACAAGCGGAGATTTTGGGAGCTCGGGCATCATATGGAAAGGTAATTGCATATTACAGGATAATCAATTATCTTTGGAGACTTTTGAAAAAAACGATTGGAATTTTACAGCCGTACAGGAAGAGAAAGAAGAAAATGTTCAAAAAATCTCTAATCTGTTCAATTTTGAGATACTTAAAGAAAATGATAATATTTTTCTCATCTCGGTACTGTATGAGAAAACAATCAAATTAGTTAGACTAAATAAAAACATTGATAGAAATAAATTATATTCAATCGTATTCTGGATTATCCAAGAAATAATGAATCGAAATGAGCTCAGGGGAGATACCTTAGAATTCGAGCCGAGTCGGTTTTGGAGAATTTCAAATCTTCTGTTAAAATCTTATAATGAAATTAAGATTAATGAAAAGGATGCTATTGAAATAATTTGCGAATACGATTTAGAATTTGTAAAAGAAGAGAAAAGAGTGGTCGAGAACGATGAAATACTCGCGGAACATCATGTTGATAGGATAATTTTTAATAAAAAATTTAAAATAATTAAGTATGAAAATTTAGAATAAGGTCTTGAAAACAAAGTGTTTACTCTTTTTTGAGGAATAATTTATAAAAGATTGATACAATATATTACGATAAGAGAGAAGGTGATTAACATGGATGTAATTGAGATATTAAAGAAATGCAAGAAAAAAATTGAAAAAGAATATTCGGTAAAGAAAATCGGAGTTTTTGGTTCTTATGCTAAAGGAACTCAAACAGAATCAAGTGATATTGATATTTCAGTCGAATTTAAAGACCCAACTTACGATAATCTCATAGACTTGGCCTTTTATTTAGAGGATTTATATAGAAAGAAAATTAATCTAATCACCTTAAAAGGGATGAGCCCATATCTTCTTCCCATTGTAGAAAAAGAGGTTTGTTGGTGCTAAATAATTAAGAAACACTCTTAAAATATTTAAATAGAAGATATTGAAAAAATTCTAAAAAGCGAATAAATTCATTAAAAGTGCTGAAATGTTATACAAACTAGAGGATTATGATAGTACTGTCTCACGGGTTTATTATGCAATGTTCTTTGTTGTTGAAGCACTTCTTTTAACTAAAAATATTAAAATAAAAACTCATAGTGGGCTAATTTCTAAATTTGGAGAGAATTTCATTAAAACTAAGATATTTCCTAAAGATTTAGGAAAGAGATTTAGAAAAGCATTTGATAAGAGATTAGTTGGAGATTATGACTATTCAGAAGCGATTCCAAAAGGAGATGCTGAAGAAGTCTTAAATTCTGGAAAAGAATTCATTAAATATATTAAGGATTATCTTAGACAAACAAATTTTATTCAATAAAATGAAATGGTTATTAATAGTGATAAATATTATATAGTATCACTTTACAAAATGTTTCACACTGATTTTAAATGGCAAAGAGATCAAAACCGCACAGTCCAGAGAAATACGAAGAGATGATATTAGACTATGTTAAACAATATCCTTCGGGTATCACTATTACAGATATTTCAAAAGGAATTAAAGTGTCCCGTATTACGGTAAATAAATATGTATTAGTTTTGGATGCTAAAGAAAAATTATTTTCTAAAACGATCGGCGCTTATAGATTATATTTTGCATCGGAGAGACGATTTATACCGAAAAAATCCATTATAGCTTTTTATCAAGGATTATTATCTGGTTTCGTAGAGGGATTATCCGGAAATGAAATGAGGAGAAATGAGGAGAAAGTATTCAAAAATACTGGACTAAACATGGATAAATTTATTACTTTTCCAGTAGGATCTCATTTTCCTAAGGAGGTAAGAAAACCAGAAAATGGATCCTATCGAGGATTATTTGAGTATTATGCCGAGATTTATAACTCTATGGATTTTGTAATTGGAGAGTATGCTGAAATTGAAGTGACCATTAATGAAAAGGGTAATAAAGCTATTTTTACTTTTAAAGATGTAGAGCTTTTAGAAAATGATAGAAATTTTGCTGTCCACTTTTTTATTGTTTCCGGGATGATAGAAAAAACACTTTCAAAGTTGTTAAACAAGAGCGTTATTTGTAAAGTAGAGAAAGTATATGAAAATAATGTAGATCTTTCTATTGAAATTCCTAAATAATTTTTAATTGTACTAAAATGCCAAGGGATATTCTTCTAGAGATAAAAAATGGCAGTATAAGTAAATCTGAAGCAACTGAACTTTTAATATCTTTAACTGAAAATAGTGAGGATGTTGATTTTAGAGTAAAATGCTTGAAAATTTTAGCTAAAATCGAATTTAATAATAATAAGACATTTAAAGTACTTGAAAATTATTTAATTTCCGATGAGAACTTACTAATAAGAGCGACTGCTGCTAAAATTTTAATTGATAAATTCTTAAATGAAGCACGTGTCGCACTAAATTGGACAATTGAAAATGAAGAATCACTTTTAGTTTTAACATCGATATTTAAAAGTCTTAAAGAGAATAAATTATCCGAGAAATTAAAAAATGAAATCATTAAGAAATTCTCTGGAATTTATGATGTAGTATTTGAAGAAGCTAACTTTATTTTAGATTTATATTCCTTGGCTATCGAAAATGTTGATGAGTTCAAAAAGTTTGCTAAAACTCATAGATTTGATGGGGGACCATTTCAAATTCCTAAATTTTATAACTATTTTCTGACCCCCCGATTGGAAATTAAAAATAAACATATAACCTCCCTTGATCTTTTCTTTTGGAAATTAAAGGAATTACCTGAATCACTCGGATCACTTTCAAAACTAAAATATTTAACATTAGGAAGCGAAAATTTACAAAAAGTCCCCAGTTCCTTTAACCATCTTAAAGAACTTAAATGGGTTGAATTAAGCAGTATTCCTAAATTTGACTCCATTCCTAACTGGATTTTATCTATAGCTAAAAAATGTTATTCGAAGGGATATATTAGAGATGGAGTAAATGAAAATGAAGCCACAATATTGGGGCTTTTTGATTTATTAATTGGATATGAACTTTATATGCTTGGAAAATATCAAGATATTCAAAGTCATTCCCAAATATGTGCTTATAGGTTAAATCAAAATGGACATATATCTGAAATTTATCTTTCTAATCCGAAAAAATTCAAATTATACATATTACCAGAACAACTTACGATACTTACTTCTCTTGAGATACTGGATTTGAACAACAATAATATTACACATTTGCCTGATTCAATAGGGACTCTTAATACTCTTAAATATTTGGATCTAAGCAACAACAATATCAAAACACTTCCAAATTCGATTGGATTGCTTAATTCCCTGGAATATTTAGATTTAAGCGGAAATAATATTAAAGAATTCCCTACATCATTTATGAAATTAAAATCGTTAAAAACTTTAAAAATAGATAATGAACTTATTGAATTCATACCTCAAACTTTAAAGTCAGCAATTAAAAATACAAATTATAGTTAATTTTTTCGCTACCTTAATTAATTATTCTCTTCTCCGGTTTTCAATAGTCTCGAAATACTCAATAATTGATTCTTTTATTTCAACCGCGGGATAAATTAAACGTGATTTAGAAACATATTCAACCGCATCTTTCCATGTCCAATGATGATGTTCTTTCAACAACCATGCTACAATAACACCCCCACTTCTTGAAACTCCCCGTGCACAGTGGACTAAAACCTTACCATGCTTAATATGATTATCGATAAACTCAAAAATTTCATCTAAATACCCATGTGGTACATACCAATCATCGGCAAATCCCCTGAATAAATAAGCAAATCCCTGAGGACGGGGATCATATACGTTCTCGTCCATAAGGTTGACGATTGCAGTAATACCTTTTTCTTTTAATTTTTGAAAATCTAATTTGGGCCAGTAACCCCCGATGTATAAGTTTTTATGAACCTCAAATACGTAATTCAGCTCTGACATACCAAAATATTGTTCTTAGAAAATAAGTTAATAGTTAATTTAGTCAATTAAGCATTTTATCTAAAATTTTGGGAAATATATCAAGAAAAAAAAAGATTAAAGAAGTAAAAATAATAAAAACTAATTAATTAAAAACTAAGTTGATAAAAAAATGAAAGTTTTAGCATTAGGAGGAGCAGGTGATATGGGGAGAATGGCAGTAGCAGTTCTTTTAGATTCTCCCCGTGTTACTTCCGTCACAGTGGCAGATATCAATTCTGAACTGGTTAAGATATTTGTTGAGATGGTTGATTCGCCGAATCTGTCGGGTGTTCAAATAGATATTACTGAAAAAGAGAAATTAATTGATTTGATATCTTCTCACGATGTTGTAATTAACACAGTCGGGCCATTTTATAAATTTGATGTCCTGATTATGGAAGCTGTAATTGAGGCAAAAAAGCACTTTCTTGATATCTGCGATGATTGGAAACCAACTTTAGATGCACTTGAATTTAATGATAAAGCAAAAGAGGCCGATATGACAGCTGTTATAGGGATAGGAGCAAGTCCAGGAATAACAAATATCTTGGCGGTTCAGGCTTGCTCAAAGCTCGATAGAATAGACGAGTTAATTACCGCTTGGGGAGTTGATATTGACATTAAGGCAGGGAAAAAGCCAAAATATTTTATTAAACCTGAAAAATTGAGGAAAAAATTAGGTAAAACTGAAAGGAAGCCTAATGCAGCATTTATGCATCTTCTTTATGAAACGATTGAAAAAGTTCCTACATTTAAGGATGGTAAAATGATAGAAATTGATCCTCTTACCGAAACCGAACCATATGAATTTCCAGGTTTTAAAAGTATGTATGCATGTCATATAGGGCATCCTGAACCGGTAACTCTGCCAAGAACAATAAAAGCCAAGAGTATTTCCAATGTAATGTATATTGGAGAGACTGCAACAGACATTACTCGTAAATACAGTCAGAAAATAAAAGAAAAAGAACTTACAATTGAAGAGGCTACGCTTGCATTAACACAAGAATGGGCTAAATTGAATGAGAAAGCTTTACAAGATAAAAATTTCGTGAATCAATATTTTGGTGGTCCACCAACTTTATCTGTCATTGCTACAGGAACTAAAGGTGGTAAACGAAAAAGGATTGGAGTTGCGCTTGCTCGAGAACCATTTGGAGCAATGGCAGGTGTTACAAGTATTCCACTCGGGATTGCAACGATTATGCTTATAGAGGGAAAAATCACTCAAAAGGGAGTATTAACTCCTGAAGAGGTTTTTAAAAATAATCCAATGGAATTTTTCGACAGAATTGCCCCATATTGCGGAAAGAATTTAACAGGTAAAGATGTTTTGATAGAAAGGGAAGAAGATCTATAATTTATTTTTTTTATAATTTTTTTTTATATAATTAACAGATGGAGCATTAATCACTTGTCCTCACCTAGTTTACTCCATTCTTCACCATATTTCTTCATAAATTTTTTTGTAATAACTTGATCTTTTTCCAATTCATCCAGTGTTTCTTTCTTTACTCCTTCTAAATGTTCTCTATAATAATTTTGGATTAAAAAATGAATGACTTCCACATCATTTTTGATTCTTAGTTTGGATTTAATTATGTCGAACTGGGATGATAGAAATCCTTTAAGTTCTATATTGACAATTTTAGATTTTTCATTCTCTACCTTTATCATGGTTAAAAAATAATAAACCATTAAATTAAAATAACATTACCAGAAATTTGAAATTTAATTTCAAAAAAAATTATGTGAGGAAATAGATATATGAGTCCAAATTTTGAAACTGTACTATATAATAAGAAAGAAAGAGTGGCCGTCATTACATTAAATCGCCCCGAAAAAATGAATGCGATAAATCTACAAATGAACAAAGATTTGAAGTTAGCTTTAAAAGAAGCTAAAGATGATAACGAAATAAGAGCTATTGTAATAACTGGAGCTGGAAAGGCATTTTGTGCTGGAGGGGATGTCGCTGAATTTGCAAGTGGTGAATTTTCAAGCGGTTCAAAAGGAGGAGCAGAAAAAATGTTAATACATCCGTATGATTTATACAAATTATACAAACCGATCATAGCTGCTGTTAATGGCGTTGCTGTGGGTTTTGGAACGAATTTAACACTTTGTTGTGACATAACATACGCATCCGAGAGAGCAAGTTTTGGGGAATTTTTCATTAGAATGGGAATAATTCCTGATATGAATGGAAGTTTAACCCTGCCTTTGACAGTGGGAATTCATAAAGCAAAGGAACTTATCTTTAGCGGTGAAAGAATATATGCTGAAGAAGCTTTACGAATTGGATTGGTGAATAGAGTATTCCCGCATGATGAGTTAATGCCGAAGACCATGGAATTCGCAAACAAGTTGGCTGATAACGCGCCCCTGGGCATTGCACTTTCTAAACAGGCGATACAAAAAGCTTATGAGACAGTTTTTGAAGATATGTTATCTATTGAATCAGAATATAATGCAAAACTGTATACTTCTGAAGATCATAAAGAAGCTGCTACGGCCTGGGTCGAGAGACGTAAACCGGTGTTTAAAGGAAAATAATTCTTATTTTAATAAAAATCAATCTAAAAAAATTTTATTAATATTTAAGGAGGATTGAAATTATGAAATTTGTAAAATTGTTTGAACCGTTAAAAATTAAAAATGTAGAAATCCGAAACCGTTTAGTTTTACCTGCCATGGCTTTAAATTTTACTCCTAACGGATTTATAGGCGAAAAATTTAGTAATTTTTATGCTGAAAGAGCTAAAGGAGGAGTTGGTTTAATAATAATAGGAGGTTGTCAGGTCGAAGCAAGAGGTGCTGCACTGGGTTTTATTGCTGTTGATGATGACAAATTTATTCCAGAATTAACTAAGTTTGCTAAAAGAATGCATGATCACGGTGCAAAAGTTGTGACCCAATTATATCATGCAGGTGCCTATGCCATCTCTCCCGAGGCAGTATCTTCTTCGGCAATACGCTCCAATTTAACAAAAATGATGCCTAAAGAATTAACAATCGATGAAATCAAAACTGTTCAAGAAAGCCACGCTAAAGCAGCAGAACGCGTGAGAGAAGCTATATTTGACGGTGTGGAACTGCTTGGAAGTGCGGGTTATCTTATTAATCAATTTTTAAGCCCTAAAACCAATATAAGAACTGATGAATATGGGGGCTCCCTCGAGAATCGGCTTCGATATCCGCTTGAGCTCATAAAATTGGTTAAAGAAAGAGTTGGTAAGGATATTTTGGTTGGTATTCGAATTGCTGGAGACGATTTTGTTCCTGGATCTAATACTTACAAAGAAAGTGCTGTTTTTGCAAAGTATTATGATGAAGCGGGCATCGATTATATTAATGTAACAGGAGGTTGGCATGAGACGAGAATCCCACAAATTCCGATGATGGTTCCACAAGGAGCATTTGCATATTTAGCTGAAAATATAAGAAATAACGTGAGTTGTCCAGTTTTTTCTAGCAATCGTATCAACGATCCAATTGTTGCTGAACAAATTTTAAGAGATGGGATGGCAGATGCTATATGTATGGGTCGCGCACTTATCACCGATCCTTATTTACCTTTAAAAACTAGGGAAAATAAATTATGGGATATCCGAAAATGTGTGGGATGTAACCAAGGTTGCTTTGATCATATATTTGGGGGGAAAGCCGTTGAGTGCATGCGCAATTATGAAGTATCTCGTGAAGGGAAATTCGATCTTGATAAAAAGACAGATAAGCCGATGAAGGTTTTAATTATTGGGAGTGGTCCCGCGGGTTTAGAGGCTGCTCGGGTAGCAAAAATGTTAGGGCATAATGTAACAATTTTTGAGAAAAAAGATGAGATAGGCGGACAAGCTAACGCATCATATGCACCGCCTGGGCGCCATGACATTAAAGAAATCATTGATTACTATAAATCTCAAATTGAACATCTTAATATTGATTTGGAGCTCGGAGTGGAAGCGACCCCTGAATTAATCAATAAATATAATCCCGATGCGGTCATTTTTGCAACGGGTGTTAAATACACTATTCCAGAAATTCCAGGTATCGATGGAAGCCTCGGTAGCACTATTTATTCAGCTGAAGATGTACTTTCAGGAGATTATCCCGTTGGAAAGAATATAGTCGTAGTAGGTGGATCGGCAACCGGTATGGAAACTGCAATATGGGCCGCCGAATTAGGAGCTTTGGATTCGGAAATAGCCCGTTTTATAAGCCTTTATGAATTAATGCCGCAAGAAGAAATTTTTAGCAGGTGGTTAAAAGGCAATAGAAATGTCACATTAATAGAAATGCTCCCCAGATTAGGATTGAATGTCGGAAGGACTACCCGGGGTTTTTTAATAGGCCATATTATGAAATTGGGCATTAATATCATTACAAATGCGAATATATCGAAATTTGAGGGAAAAACGGTAGAATTTAACCATGCAGGTGAAGAGAAAACATTAGACAATATCGATACGTTTATTTTAGCAACAGGAGTAAAACCGAATACAGATCTCCACGATACAATTAAAGCATCCAATCCAACATTCAAAATCTATAAAATAGGCGACTGTAAAAAAGCGAGAACAATGATGGAAGCTATTCATGAAGGATTCAAAACAGCTTATAAACTTGATAAGTAAAGATTAACCTTACTTTTATTTTTCTTTTTTTATTTAGTTAAGTTTAGTTAAGTATGATGTTAATAAATCAAAGTACTTTTAGTAAAGAAAATATTCATATAAACAAAATGAACAAATAATTTATTAGGGGAGCTTAAATATGACTAAGGTTAAAATATCTGCTGTTCAATATAAATATAAGGAAATTGATAATTTTGATGATTTTGCTTCTAATGTAGAAGATCTCATAAATCAAGCTAAAGGATCTGACTTTGTGGTTTTTCCTGAAGCTTTTACTCTTGAATTACAGTATATAATTCCTAATCATGAAATAAATAAGGTGCCTCAATATGAGGGTCAGTATATAGAATTATTTACAAATCTATCAAAAGAAAAAAATCAATATATTATCGCAGGTTCACACATGACATGGGTAAATGGTAAATTGTATAATATTGGACATATATTCTGCCCGGATGGTCAAATATTAAAACATCGTAAAACCCATTTAATGCCAGGAGAAGTTAAAATGGGCTTTACACATGGCACAAAACTTGAAATATTTGAAACAGAAAAAGCAAAAATAGCATTAGGTATTTGTTATGAGATGGAATTTCCCGAAGTTGCTAGAACATTAACATTAAAAGGTGCAGAGATTATTTTCACACCGTCATATACTTTTGATGAGCATGGATTCTGGCGAGTAAGGCACAGCTGTCAAGCAAGAGCGATTGAAAACCAAATATTCGTTGTACACTCTTGTTTGGTCGGGACACCGCTAGATGTTGAAATGTTGACGGGATATGGAAGAACTTCAATTCTTAGCCCTTGTGAGGACCCTTGGGCACCAAATGGTGTTGTAGCTGAAGCAAAGACAAATGAGGAAATGGTAATTACAGGAGAAGTAGACATAAAATTACTTCATAAAAAGAGAAAACGTAGTGTAGCTACAACATTGAATGGGCGTCGTCCAGAAATATACGAACTTTAAATCAATTTTTTGGAACTTCCTTTTTTTTTATTTGAAAATAAGGGAAATTTTTAAAATAATGAGAGCAAGGAATTAAAAATATAAGCTATCCTTAAATTACCTATTTAAATATAATAATGCTTTAAGGTTTGAATTTTGGAAGATTTTGAAATTTATTTAAAACCAACCTTTTTTATTGATTCCGATTCAAAAGAAATAATTAACTTAGCTAACAAATTAACAGAAAATACTAATGACGTAAGAGAAAAGGCAAAATCAATCTTCTATTGGACAAGAGATGAAATTCTCTATGATCCTTACGAAAGTTTCACATTTGAAAAAAAGGATTATAAAGCATCTAATATCATCAAGCAGAAAAAAGGTTGGTGTGTACAAAAAGCTTGTGTCTTAGCAGCACTCGCAAGATCTTTACGAATTCCTTCAAGATTGCATTTTGGGGATATAAGAAATCATAGAGTGCCTGAAAAACTTATAAAGGCAATGAAAACTAACTTATTTGTGTATCATGGATATACTGAATTATATATTGATGGTTCTTGGTTAAAAGCAACTCCAGCATTTAATATTAGCCTATGTCAAAAATTTGATTTAAAAACTGTTGAATTTGATGGTATTCATGATGGTATGCTACCCGAAACAACTAAAGACGGGCAAAAATATATAGAATATGTAAAAGATAGAGGTATAACTAACGATTTTCCATTCGATACGCTGTTTGAAACAATAAGAAAATTTTATAGTACATCAAATTGGGATAATTCTAATGAAGTATAAATAAATATCTTTAATCTTTATGCTCTTTTTAAGTTTAGATTTTTAAATATTCGAGTTATTTACTTTTTCAAAAATTATCTCGAAAATTAAATTCTGTAAACTGAGATAATTCTAGTAAACCCTCATGGAGCAATTTCACTCTTTTTCTCCACTCATTCGCGGATTGAAATATTGTTAACCATTTATCATACCCTATTTTATCAATTTCATCTTTAAATTGATCAGGGGTTTCCCACTCGAGACCCTCCACTTCTATATATCTCTTTAATTTCGCTTTATTCCAAAATATTATTGGCCAAGAGCTATAAAAGCCAGTAATAGTATTATTTTTTATTTTTATAATTTGCTCACCTAATTCTTTGGAAATTAAGAAACACACTGAAATAATATCTTTTGTTTCTGAAAAACCTAAAATGTTAGAGCCAATTTCATTTATGATACATTCCGTTTCTTTTTGTGTAGGAGGATGTGTTTCGAATGCTCTTGATGTTCGTCCTACATGTAAATAGTCGATTTCTTTATTATTACTTATGATGTCAGAAAGTTCCTCGGGATAAGTGTCTAACCAATGAATTAATCGATCGAAATCAATATACAAGATTTTTTGAGTTTTTGATTTAGTAATGTATTTCAAGGAGGTTTGAATAGCCAATTTATAGTTTCCTACTTGATCCATAGAGTTTCCAACCACTACTTTAAAACCTTCAGCTTTTAGGAAATTGAGAACTTCTTCTCGAGTGGAAGGAGTACAGCAAACAATTCTTTCCTTGAATAAGGTTTTAATCATAGGTAGAATTGGATTCATTAATTTCATAAACTTTAATTCAGGATCATGCAAAGTTGATGATAATAAGACAGTATTAATTTTATTCATGCTTAATTTCGAATCTTTTATAGGATATAATTAAAAAAATAGAGTTTAATAAATACTTTCACTTCATATAATCTACTTTAGCATTGTCAATAGGTTTTCTGTAGAAGATTAATTTATTGACTACTAATTTAGCACTTATATTTTTTTTCTGAATAGTTTCAAAAATATTAAACTTAATTTCATCGTCCGTAAATATTAAATCAGGAGTTTTATATCGTATATATTCAATTATGTCAGTTAATAACACGGAGGTGGATATTGAAGAAAATAAATTCAATGCTTGTTCTATTTTTTCTAACAGTATATAGTTCATGTCAAACTTTTGCTTGACTTTCAATATTTCTTCATGTAGCATTTTCGCATCATTATCCTTAGAAGCAATATCCAACATTCTATTTGATGCATCTAAGGCCCGTTTATACGCCCTTGCTACTAAGTATGCATTGGCTAATTTTTTCCATAATTTAAAATCAAGTGTGTTTTGTTCAATCATCTCTTTGTACACCTTATTGAGGTTTGAATAGGGTAAGTCATAGAGCCAATCAATTTTTAAAGACTCCGAAAATGAGTCAATTGCCTTCTCGTATTCTTTTTGAGCGAAAAAAACGTAACCTATATTATTATGAACCACCTTATTGCTCGGAACCAGTTTTATGGCCTTATTATATGCCAAAATGGCCTCATCATATTTTTCCATAAAGCGATATGCCCTTCCCAGATCGATCCAATTTGCTGTATTAATTGAGTCTCCCTCTAAGGCATTTTTATATGCTTTTATAGCCGCTTGATAATCCTTTCTGTCAATGTAAATCTTAGTAAGATTTACTAATGGCATATCATAATTTGGGTCTTCCTCTAAAGATTTTTTATACATTTCTATTGCTTCTTCTATTTGATCTTTCATCTCCAACGCATAACCTCTATTATTGAGCGCTGTTTTGTTATCTGGTTCAATTTCAAGCGCGGTATTATAATATTC